>Ga0210053_1000432_pt1 | contig 41283 bp, 39 predicted proteins | sample CryGeymeta201512_FD_185467 | JGI IMG/M metagenome (GOLD analysis project Ga0210053, IMG submission 185467) | Groundwater microbial communities from Crystal Geyser aquifers in Utah, USA - Crystal Geyser metaG 2015-12 (SPAdes) (version 2) | ecosystem: Environmental > Aquatic > Deep subsurface >... | reverse complement strand
GCCAATCTCACGTATCAGTAGAGACGTTTCTCAAAATGCTTCGTTCATCATCAGTAACTGATCGGTATACTGCTTCAAAGGCAATATCTTATTTTGAAGGTAGCTCTATCGTGCAAGCTTTAAATGAGCGACTTAATGATACGAAAGAGCATATTTATGTTAGATTGGAAGCTGCTGCCGGACTTGCACGTTTGAGTGAAAATATAGGAATAGATTTTATCAAGCAAACACTTCATGATGAATATTTAGAACACCGACTGGAAGCAGTCATTATTTTAGGCGAAATTAATTTGCCCGATTCTCAGAGAATACTAACCTCTGTGCTTTTAGATAAAAACCAGCATCCCGAAATCAGAGCAGGTGCAGCGTGGGCTTTAGGCGAATTAAAGCAAGCTGAGAGCGCGGATGCGCTTATTCAATCATTTATGGAATTATCCACACCGATACGAATCGAAGCCGCTCGGGCATTACGCAAGATATACGAAATTGCGGCAAAAAATATTACTTCGAAACTGCCTTCTTCCCATGACGACCAACGTGCCGGAATTGCGTGGGCTGCGAGCAAATCGGGAAATATAGATGTTGATGATCTTATCCGTGTTATGGTGGATGATAACGCGCGCCAATGGATTGCATATATATTAGGGACTCAAGATAAAGAAAAATATATAAATAGAATTGAAGCATTGCGCAGCCATGATCCTGAAGTTTATTTTGCCGTTACAGTTTTGTGGAAGGTTATAGATAGCTGGGTTTACAACTTGGAGGAATATTAAAATGTTAACCACGATTTCTGAACCGCTTTATGTCACTCAATTTGGAAAAGCATATATAGGTGACTCTCTACATCTCTTAGCCGAACTTGCAGATGAGTCTGCGGATTTAGTTATTACATCGCCCCCATTTGCGCTACAAAGGCAAAAAGAATATGGGAATGAAAACCAGGAGAACTATGTAGATTGGCTGCTTGGTTTCGCCGAATCTGTTAAGCGCGTGATGAAGCCGACAGGCAGTTTTGTGCTTGATTTAGGCGGTGCATATGAAAGCGGCAGACCTGTGCGATCACTCTATAATTTTAAAGTCCTGATGCGATTGTGCGAGGAACATGATTTCAGGTTGGCTGAGGAGTTTTTCTGGCATAATCCGGCCAAGTTGCCCTCACCTATCGAATGGGTTAACAAGCGGAAAATACGTGCGAAAGATTCAGTCAATACCATCTGGTGGCTTTCAAAAACCGATTTCCCGAAGGCTGATGTTAGGAATGTTCTTGCGCCATATTCTGAACGAATGAAGAAATTAATACAGGACAGTGAACGGTTCTATCGCCCTAAAAAGAGGCCATCGGGGCACGACATAAGCAGCAGATTTGCAAACAATAATGGAGGCGCAATCCCCCCAAATCTATTACAAATTCCCAACACAGAGAGCAATTCGCAGTACATGCGTTATTGTACAACTGTTGGCGTAAAAGCTCATCCGGCAAGATTCCCTGAAAAACTTCCGGCCTTTTTTATCCAATTTTTAACTGATCCTGGTGATACTGTGCTTGATTTTTTTGCTGGGTCAAACACAACTGGTGCTGCTGCCGAGAGTGCTGGAAGACACTGGATTGCTTTTGAAAAGGATAGAGACTATTTATTGAGATCTACTTTCCGTTTTATTGATGAAATGCCACAGAACGAACTAAAAGAGTTCTGGCATAATATAATTTCTTCTGAACGCGTTATTGAGATTACCAAGCGGCAAAAAGAAATGGTTCTTATGGAAGAATCATCAATCTATAACAAATAAACTTGAGAAATATTTTAAGTTGAGGTTAATCGTGAGCAAGACATATGTTGGGGTTACCACCAGTCATTTGTTACAACCTGTAATTGCAAAATATCTGGTTGTGGTAGTCGACAGAGGCATGACCAGTGAAGTTAATTATTTCAATTCTCTGAAAGAGGCCAAGAGAGCTTTCGGAGAAATAGCCCATGATCATGGATATAAGCCTTCGGAGATAAACGCTTCGGATAAATATGATGTCTCGATATGGAAGTGGACTGAGGATAGGTATGAGAAGGTATTTGGGGATTAGATTTTAACAATGATTAAATACGACCTCTATAAGCTCCTCAAGGAAGAACTGAAGAACGGCTCTGCTGATCTTGTCACGCGGAATTCGGGACAGGTGATAAGGAAGAGGATTGAAAGGGATATTGCGGGTGAAAAAGAGGGAGAAGTAGTCGCCCTTGATTTCTCAAAGATTGGTGTGATTGATTATTCATGTGCTGACGAGATTGTTGCAAAGCTTATCTCAAGGCTCATTAGTGGCGAGTATGGAGATAAGCATATTGTGTTATCAGGCATTAATGAGAACCAGAAAGAAAACATAGAGGTTGCGCTTGAAAGAAAAGACCTTGCCGTGATGGCTGCGACTCGTGACGGTAAGCAAGCCATTATTGGAAATCTGAATAACTATCTTCAGGAGACTTTGGATTTAATAACCAAAAAAGGCAAGATTACGGCAGGAGACCTTTCTACCGCATTAAAGCTCCCTGCAAACACAAGCGGGACACGGCTTTTGAATCTTTATAAGAAACGACTCGTAAAGAGGATCGATGAGACAAGAGACGGCGGAAGGGTTTGGGTGTATGCACCATGTTTGTAGTATAATTGACAGTTGTCTAAATTAAAAAACTGGATTCCGCATCAAGTGCGGAATAATATATAAAAGGAATTAACCCGTGTCTGAACTGACCCCTGTAATGAAACAATACTCAAGCATCAAAGAGAAATATAAGGACTGCATCCTTATGTTCCGGCTCGGAGATTTTTATGAGATGTTCGGCGAGGACGCAAAGACTGCGGCAAAGATACTTCAGATAGCCCTGACGTCAAGAGATAAATCAAAGGAAGAGCCTGTTCCGATGTGCGGCATCCCGCATTTCGCCTCGGAGACCTATATAACAAAACTGATTAAGGCAGGGCACAAGGTCGCAATATGCGAGCAGCTGGAAGACGCCAAAGAGGCAAAGGGCGCAGAAAAGGGAATAATCCAGAGGGACGTGGTAAGGATAATAACACCGGGGACGCACACACCCGAATATTCAAAAGAAAACAACTATATCCTGAGTTTCTTTCATGACGGCAAAAAACACGGCATCGCAGCAGCCGACATATCAACAGGAGAATTTATTGTTTATGAAACCTTAGAGCCGGTTGAAGACGAATTCAGCAGGTTTGAACCTAAAGAGATTTTATATCCGGACGCCCTCAGAGAAGATATCCATTACTCTGAATCGCTCAAGGGCTTTTACAGCACACCTTATGAAGACTGGGCCTTTGACTATGCAGAAGCGTATAAAATTCTTCTGATGCATTTCAAGGTATCCTCTCTGGACGGTTACGGATGCGAGGGCCTGTCCGCTGCAATATCCGCCGCCGGAGCGCTTATAAATTATCTTGAAAAAACACAGAAAGAAAATCTGCGTTTCAGAAAGATTTCCACAATAAACCAGACGTCCTTTATGTTTCTTGACGCCGCCACGCAGAGAAACCTTGAATTAATCCATAATCTCAAAGTTAGGGCAGAAGATAACACCCTTCTCTGGGCCCTTGACGAGACGCTGACTCCGATGGGCGGAAGATACCTCAGAGGCTTACTCCTCAGGCCGTTCATAGACATAGAGGAAATACGCAAAAGACAGGACGCAGTGGAATACTTTGTTGAGGACTATGAACTCATTGAGACCCTGCGCAGCAATCTCAGGAAGCTGCAGGATATTGAAAGACTGTCAAACAGGATTGATACAAAGAGCGCAAATCCAAGAGACCTGACAGCAGTAAAAAATTCCATTATGCGCCTGCCTTCCATAAAAAAAGCGCTTCTCACTTCAAAGAACATATACCTCAAGTCAATAGCGGATGAAATATCTGAATTCTCTTCCATGAAGTCGTTGATAGAATCTTCCATCACGGACAACCCTCCGCTGAGCCTCAGAGACGGAGGGATTATCAGGAACGGCTATAACAAAGAGATTGACAGTCTGAGGAAAATAGCAGCGAGCGGAAAAGACTTTATCGCAGAGCTTGAGTTGAGCGAAAAAAAGAAGACAGGAATTTCATCCCTCAAGGTCGGGTATAACAAGATATTCGGATATTACATTGAGATTACAAATGCAAACCTGGACCAGGTTCCCGAGCATTACGTCAGAAAACAAACTCTTGTCAGCGGAGAAAGATTTGTAACGCCTGAACTTAAGGAATATGAGTCAAAGGTCATAGGCGCAGAGGAAAGGCTGAAAAACCTTGAGTATCAGGCCTTCAATGAGATACTGAATGAGGCTCAGAAAGAGTCTCCGAACCTGGCAAGGACAGCCCATGCCGTTGCAGCCGCAGATTTTCTTACATCACTGGCGGTTGTGGCAAAAAGGCATAATTATGCAAAGCCGCAGATAGACGAGAGCGGGATAATTGAGATAACAGACGGAAGGCATCCAGTGCTTGAAAGGATTCCCGGAGAGGAGCGGTTTATTCCCAACAGTATTTATCTGGATAATGAAAAACAAAGGCTTATGATAATCACAGGCCCCAATATGGCGGGAAAATCAACATACATGAGGCAGATAGCCCTGATAGTCCTTATGGCGCAGATTGGAGGCTTCGTTCCTGCCTCAAAGGCCAGGATAGGAATAGTTGACAGAATATTCACAAGAATAGGGGCGTCCGACTTTATAACAAAGGGACAGAGCACCTTCATGGTTGAGATGATAGAGACAGCGAACATACTTCACAATGCATCATCAAAAAGCCTTTTAATCATAGACGAGGTCGGAAGAGGCACAAGCACCTTTGACGGCATCAGCATTGCCTGGGCAGTCGCAGAATACATAGATAAAACAATAAAGGCCAGGACTCTCTTTGCCACTCATTATAACGAACTTACCGAGCTTGCAATCATACTTGAAGGCGCAAAGAACTACAATGTGTCTGTTAAGGAATGGGGAGATGAGATAATATTTCTAAGAAAGGTTGAAGAAGGTTCTGCCGACAAGAGCTACGGGATTCAGGTCGCTCAGCTTGCGGGGCTTCCATCCGAAGTAATCCTCAGGGCAAAAGAGGTTCTTACGAATCTTGAAAAGGAAGAATTAAATGAGACAGGCGAACCTAAATTCGCATCGTACAAACATAAAAAGGGCGCCGTTCAGCTGGACCTCTTTGGCGCAAGAGAGGATTCCCTGCTGTCTGAGTTAATGAACACGGATATGGAAGAACTGTCTCCTGAAGATGCGCTAAATAAACTCAAAGAACTGAAGAAGAAATGGGTAAAATCCTGATATGCGGCTTAAAGCCTTTCTTTAACTATTTTATGCCGGGCAAAACATTAAACCAATCTCTGAGGTGATTGGTAAAAAGCGGCAGTATTTTATGGAGGAAGGCTGTCTTCTCATTGCTGCATTTATTCAGGTCTTAATCCCCGGCGTTTCATCATGTTTAGCCCTCGCCGTGCATTACTTAAAGTTAAACTTAAAGCTATACTCCAAGCGGATAATGGCAAGAAAAGGAACCGAGTTCTGATTCTATCCGGCTGTTATACCATGATTCTTTATCTTGGTCATAAGCTGTTTCCTTGAAATTCCGAGTATCACTGACGCCTTGCTCTGATTCCACCCGGTCTGGGTTAATGCCTGGATTATCAGCCGCTTCTCTGTATCCAACAGATTCATCCGGTCAAATAGTTCCCCTTTTTCATGCGCAAGATTAATAAGCCTGGAAGGCAAATATTTAAGGCTTATGGTAACATTCGGACATAAAACATACGCCCTTTCTACGACGTTCTCCAATTCCCTTACATTCCCGGGCCAATCATATCCGGAAAAAGCATCCGTAACATTATCCTCAAAGCCCGTTATCAGCTTTCCCTCTATCTTATTTAACTGCTCAAGAAAATGATTCGCAAGAAGAGGAATATCATCAATCCTCTCTCTCAGGGAAGGAATCTTGACTGTTACCACATTAAGCCTGTAAAAAAGGTCTTCCCTGAATCTTTTTCCCTTTACTTCCTCTTCCAGATTTTTATTTGTAGCGGCTATGACCCGCACATTCAAACTAATCCTGCTCCCGCCCCCAACTCTTAGTATTTCTCTTTCTTGAAGAAAACGCAGCAGCTTTTTCTGGAGATTTATTTCAAGCTCGCCAATCTCATCAAGAAAAACAGTTCCGTTATGCGCAAGCTCCAACAGCCCGATTTTTCTCTCGTGAGCGCCGGTAAAGGCGCCCTTTTCGTGGCCAAAGAGTTCGCTCTCCATTATCTCTGAGGGAATAGCAGCGCAATCTATTGTGACAAAGGGTTTTTCCGCCCTGTTTGAATCATAATGTATTGCCCGCGCAACAAGTTCTATACATTCAGTATTACCTCTTCCTGACGCTTCCCGTCTATTATGGAAAGGTCTTTAGAAACATCAATATTATTCTCGGAAAGAAAGAGTTTCTGTGCCAGAAAGCCGCCTGCCGACTTATAAGAGACGACCATGACCTTCTTCCCCTTCAGGTCCTTAAGCGTTCTAATAGGGCTGTCTTTATGGGTTATTATGATGCCTCTGAAAATATCGCCGCTCTCCTGTAAAACAGTATTGACAAAAGCCGTTAGAAATCCTTTATCCGCAAGCTGGATATATATGTATGGATTTGAATAAGAAAAGTCCACCTTCCCCTGCTTCACGATATCAAAAAAATCCTCAAAGTCTTTTGGAATTACGAGTTTGAATTCATATCCTGTTTTCCGGCTAAGATATCTCATGAGCGGGTCAAACCTGTCAAAAAGGGTTATTGCGGAATAAAGAGGAAGAATCGCAACCTTCATGGAATTCCTGCCATACTCAAGATAATTTTTCCCTGTAAGGTTCCTAATCATCACTCTCACGACGTCAAAATCCCTGTCCTCTACTGATGAAAATCCATTTATCCCCTTCATCGCCTTTATCACTTCAGGATTTCTCCGGAGGGTCAAAGAGAGAAGCGCCTGTTTTATCTTATTGCGCAGCTCCTCAGGCAGGCCTGAATATGCGCATAAAGAATACTGAGGTATTGCCTCTGAGGTCTTTATAATCTTCAGGCCGTCAGGAATATACTTGACCGCAACACGTTCACTCAACCCGCCCACATCGTGTTTCTTAGAAAGGACCGAAAGCGCAATCCGGTCCTCGTGTTCAAGATAATCTACTGCTCTAAATTCCTTCAGACTGATGCCGAGTTCTTTAAACATTACCGCAGGTATGAGATAAGAGGAGGAGGACCAGATATTTCCGAGAGCCAGCCTTCTGCCTTTAACCTCAATAATCTTGTTAACAGGAGAATCCTTTCTTGCTACAATGACACTTCTATAGGCGGCTGCTCCATCAAGTATAGCCTTTGCAATAGGCACAACCTTATACCTATTTTTAGCTTCACAGTATGCGGACGGGTCCAGATATGCAATATGCGCCTGGCCATTGCCAATTGCATCTATAGCTTCCTGATAATTCTGCGCGACCTTTAGAAGAATCTTCCGCGATATTGCCTTCTCCAGATACTCTTTAAGAGGAAGGAATTTTTCATACATTGCAGGGATATTCTCTACAGGGAGAATAACGAGGACTAATGGAGAGCGGTCAGAAAAAGACGGCAGCTTATTGTCTAACTGTATTGCATAGGCGCAGGGGACAGTAATCAAGAATAAGACTAAAACAAAAAAAGACGCCCGCAATTTTCCCATATTTTTATCCTAACACAAATTGATTTTTCAAGTCCTGACCTCATGTGAAAATTGAATTACGGGAAAAACAGGCCATCCCTATTAGGATAAAGACATCATCCCAAGATGTTTTTAGGCTCCAGATGTTTATAACTGTTTGTCCGTAAAGGGACAACACCTATAAAATCTTGTCCTCTTTGGGACAACAATATTATAGATCCCATGCCTTCCCAAAGTTAAAATCTGGACAACCCCATGGATTTTAATCATTTTTTCCTATATCCCTGATAAAAAAGATAGCTGGCATACTGTTTGCTTCTATTAAAAATAAAAACTTAATTAAGTGGAGGTTATCAGGTGGAAAACGCGGCAAATAAGAAAAAAATCTGGGCGCTTGTTATAACAGGGTTTTTCGGCATGATAAGTATCCTGACATTTGCATACAACAATCTCTATATTTACCTTTCCGCGTATCTGTGGTTCGGATTCATATACGGAATGTGCCTGCAGTATGGCAGGTTCTGTTTTGCATCCGCATTCAGAGACCTCTTCGCTGTAGGAGTGCCGCGAATGGTCGTAGGAATCATGATAGCAACTCTACTTTTTGCCTTCGTGTCATCCTTCGTAACGGCAACCGGCTTCAGCACATTTCATCCCTCTCCTTCGGGAATACATTCGGCAATAGCAGGGCTGATATTCGGCGTAGGGATGGTCTTCGCAGGCGGCTGCGCTTCCGGTTCCCTGTATAAGACAGGAGAAGGCAATGGCGTTGCGTTTCTCGTGGTCCTGTCAATAAGCATCACCCAATCATCCTTCGCAGATATAGGCGGATGGATGAACAAACTCGTGCCCCAGTCCTGGCACGAATCGGCAATCGCAAAAAAACTTCCGGAAGTAATCAATGCAGGCGACGGCTGGTTAGACCAGTATCTCGCAGGGTACGTATGGAATCATCCCACGGTCACCTTTGCAAAGATGGCGGGGCTGAAAAATGAGAGCTTATCAGGAGCCTTCCTGGGCAACTTCCTGCTCGGCGTCCTTTTGCCTGCGCTGCTGCTGCTTGTCGTAGTTTATTTTATATGGGTAAGAAAAAACGTCATTAGAGATATGTCAAAGGCCGGGGTAAAGTCTATAGGCCTCAGGGAACACCGGACCGGCTTCTGGGGAATGATTCTTTCGTCAAAGAGGACTGCCATCGCAGGCCTTATTCTTGGTATTGCCTGCGGCCTTCAGATGTTTGTTATTGAAGGCTTGCGGATAAAGCTCGGCATAAGAAACGCCGGTGAGATTCTCACGCTGCTGGGCTTTGACTCCGGTATATCGATAAGAGGCACGGTATTTGACCCGGGGTACTGGTATGTAACTACACAGGAAGCGCAATGGGTTGGATGGGTAATGCATAAACTCGGCTGGAATAACATGGACAACATATTTTTCGGATATATAAACGGCATCCCGAACCCCGCTCTCAACCCGGCGGACTGGATGTCGCTCGCCCTCATTGGAGGCGCTGCGGTGATGGCGCTCATAAGCAATGAGTTTAAGTTTAAAAAACCAACTATGGAACTTGCAGTATGGGCCATAATTGGAGGTTTTTTAATGGGGATTGGCTCAAGGCTCGGGCTTGGCTGCAATATAGGCGCCTTCTTCGTGAGAGTTGCAAACGGCGACAGAGGCGGGTGGTTGTTTGGCATCGGGATGATTGGAGGAGCTTACATAGGCGTGAAATTTTTTAACTGGTGGACAGAAAGACAGATGGCTAAGGAAATGGCAGGGTTAGAACTATAAATTAATTAAAAGAGGAGGCAATAATGGCCGTAAAATTTGATAAAAAAAGAGAAGGTGTTTATTCGTTGGACTGCACTGGCTATGTCTGCCCTCATCCGCAGATATACACAAAGAAGATGCTCGAAAAAATCAAAAAAGGAGATATTCTTGAAGTAACTTTTGACAATCCTTCATCCTCTGAATCTATCTCTGCAATGTGTAATGCGATAGGCAATGAGATTATAGAGAAAAAGGCAGATGGAGGCAAATTTATCTACACGATAAGGAAGGCGGCATGAACCCTATCTTTAAAAAGGAGGACAGCGCATGGATAGGACTTTATTAATTGTAATTATTCTGACTACCCTTTTTACCGGTTTTCTGATTGGCTACAGCATACCGCCGTATATTCAGGCGGGGGTTTTCAGTGAAAGAAAAGAAAAAGGAGTCGAATCTCAGATAGATAAAAAGATGGAACAATATTACAAAGACCTGTCAAAGAGCGAAGAAAAAGAATAAAAGCTGCTGAGGGAGGAATAGGAATGGGAACAAAATGGATTCTAATTATGCTGATTATCTTTATCATCGGAACTCTTGCCGGTTTCAGAGCGTCTCACGTTACCGGAATACAGCCGGGCTATTTTGAGAAACAAGAGGCCCCGGCCTACGGCGCCTCCGAAGAGAAAGCAATCGGCGCAGAACTGGGCAAGGAGTATGAGGAACATTTCAGGGATATGTATAAAGAAGAATAATTCGTGAGGTGAAAAATGAAAAAAGTTCTTATTGCAGTAGATGACAGCCGGGGTTCCAATGCCGCAATAAATAGATTCACTGAACTTTTTGGATGCCGTATTCCGGAAACAGTGCTTTTATTATATGTGCAGAAAATAGAAGGCCGCTCTCTGATGGACGAGATGCTCGGAGACGCAGAAATGTCAACGCTCAAGGAAATGCTTAAGAGCACAGAGTATCAGAAGGCGCTGGACAAAAAAGCTGAAAAGGTTATTTCTTACCACAGAAAAATCCTTGAAGAAAAAGGCATAAAAGGAATAAAGACAATCGTTAAAGAGGGGCATCCTGCCGATGAAATCCTTAAAACTGCAAAAGAAGAAAATGCCGAAATGATTATCATCGGCTCAAGAGGCCACAGGATGCACACATTGCTGATGGGCAGCGTAAGCAGAGAAGTTGCAAACGGGTCCGAGATACCGGTGCTTCTTATAAGATGAATCTATTGCGGCAATTTAAAGGGCGGCGGCTACTAACAGGCGGCGGCTAACAGCCCAAACAAAGGAGGTGAACGGCAGAAGCCTTAACCTGTTCGTGAATTAATAAAACTTTTAAAAGGAGGTATCGCTATGGTTAAAAGATTAGTTCTATTCTTAATTGTAAGCATGTTCATACTTACAATGACCGGTATGTCTAATGCTGCTCAATGGGCCCATCCGGAGCTTCTCGTTACGCCCGAAACAGTAAAGGCAAATGCAAATAAACCAGACTGGGTTGTAATTGATTGCAGAGACCTCAAGTATTATGCAAAGGGCCATATTCCCGGAGCTATCAGCCTTGGAAAAGCATGTAAAAAAGCATTAAGAGACCCGAGCGCAAGGGTGCTTAAGGACATCCCAAAGTATGAACATCTGCTCGGCAAGGCAGGCATCGGCAATGACACCAATGTCATTATCTACGGCGAGCACAAAATTACCGACAGCTTTAAGGATACTACGGTTGCATTCTGGGTCCTGGAGTATCTGGGCCATAATAAAGCCCATGTTCTTAACGGAGGCATTGATGCGTGGGAGAAGGCTGGACTTAAACTCACCAACACACCGACAATAAAGCCGGCAAAAACTTTTAAGGCCAAGGTGGTTAAAAACAGAATCGCCACAACAGAAGAGGTCCTGCAGATAGCCAAAGGCACGAAAAAAGTTCCGCTTATTGACGCAAGGTCCAAAAAAGAACATAAGGGTGAAGACATCCGCGCGCTCAGAGGCGGTTTTATTCCAAACACAACCGCTAATATCCCTCACACGGACACTATGGACCAGATGAAAGACCCGAAGACAGGAAAAGATGTTGACACCGGTTACCTCTCTCCTGACAGAGTGGCAGGCTTCTATAAGAATTTTGATAAAAACAAGCGCACGGTTGCATACTGCCAGACCGGAACGCGTTCAACCTTGACTTATCTTGAACTGCGACTGCTTGGCTTCAAAGAGCCCGCGAATTATGATGATTCCTGGATTGTATGGGGCAATAACCCTGCAAAATACCCTGTGGCAAATGAACAGTGGATAAACTTTGGAAGACTCAAGAAGGTTGAAGGAGCAACTAAAAAACTACAAGAGGCTATGCCGAAGAAAAAAGGAAAATAACCGGCGCATAGGTCCCTCCCCTGGTGATAAGACAGGCGGTTAAATCCGCCTGTCTTATCACTGTTTCTATAAAGGATTATGTCAAAAATTATTTGTTAAAAAATCACTTGCTGATTTTAACAAAAAAGAGTATTATCTATTTAGTGTATCAATAATATGCTGGAAAAGGGGGTGGTCAGGCAGAGAAACATACCAGCGTTTATCAGCATTATTTTTCAGAGAGGTTATTGCTTAAGTAATAACCTCAGCAGAAGAACCGGGTCGGTATTACCAACACTTTAAAACCCAATTATAAGGGAGGTAAAACTGATGGAAGAAAAGAAACATGGGATAAGTGAAGACTGGCTATCCGTCTGGCTTGGTTTATTCATCTTTGTCCTTTCACTCGGTATATTTGCCGGAGGTGATACTTTTGGATGGGCGATGAACACTAAAGTCTGGACAGACATTTCAAAGTCGATATCTCCAATATCGAAAAACTACCAAACAGTAAAGGGCGAGATCACAAAGATCGAGGGACAAAAAGTAACCCTCAAAAAGGCTGATGGAAAAGAAGAGATCATTACTGTTAAGGATACGACGGAACTTAAAGCAGGTGACACGTACGAGAAAAAAGGGGTATCCGGTTTCACCTCTTTATTATTAACCTATCTCTTCATGCTTGCGGTGATGACAATTGGCGCCGTATTCTTGCGGGCTAATATCGGAAAGTTTATTATAGGCTTTACCCTGGTGTTCTGGATAAGCTATATGTGCTGGCTTATTGGTCACTATGCATACATAGCCGCAACAGACGCACAGAAAGCCGGCATCCCGTGGTCATTGAAACTGACAGGCGAGGCAGGATTTATTGTTGCGCTTATTGCAGGCCTTGCGGTGGGAAACTTCTTCCCGAAACTTTCAGAGACCATGAAAGAGGCGGTAAGACCTGAGCTCTACATTAAGACCGCTATCGTTATACTCGGCGCTTTGCTCGGCGTAAAGGCAGCAGGCGCATTAGGGCTTGCAACCGCTGTCATGTTCAGAGGGCTCTGCGCCATTGTAGAGGCATATCTCATCTACTGGGCGCTGGTTTACTTCGTTGCAAGAAAATACTTTAAGTTCAGCAGGGAGTGGGCTGCTCCGCTGGCATCGGGCATTTCCATATGCGGTGTTTCAGCAGCAATCGCAACAGGCGGCGCCATCAGGTCAAGGCCTGTAGTTCCGATAATGGTGTCTTCTCTGGTTGTTATCTTTGCGGTTGTCGAGCTCGTATTACTTCCCTTTCTGGCGCAGGCATTTTTATGGACAGAACCGCTGGTGGCAGGCGCATGGATGGGTCTTGCTGTAAAGACCGATGGCGCAGCAGTTGCAAGCGGAGCAGTTACTGATGCGCTCATAAGGGCGAAGGCGCTGACAACGGCAGGCATAAACTATGAGAGCGGCTGGATAACTATGACCTCTGCAACGGTAAAACTATTCATTGACATCTTTATCGGTGTATGGGCCTTCGTCCTTGCTGTAATCTGGACTACAAAGATAGATGTTAGACCAGGCGAGAGGGCTGGAGCAGGTGAGATATGGAACAGGTTCCCGAAATTCGTTCTTGGTTATGTCCTCACATTCCTGCTGCTTCTGGCAATAGCCCTGCCTGCATCGAAGGTGATAGCTCCTGTAGATAAAGAGATTAAGGGATTGCAGAAAGAGATAGTTGCTGCAGAAAAACAACTCCCTGCAGCCACAGAGCCGGCTGCACTTGCAGCATTAAACGAAAAGATAAATACAACAAAGGATAAGATAAAATCCCTTAATGAACAGATTAAAGACCAGAAAAAGACTATGACAAACGCCAAGCTCTCAGTCGGTGAAAACAATGTCTTCAGGGTTATGTTCTTTGTCCTGACCTTCTTTACCATTGGTGTTGTATCTAACTTTAAGAAGCTATGGGAGGAAGGCATAGGGAAATTGGCGGCAGTCTATGTCCTTTGTCTGTTTGGATTCATCATCTGGATAGGGCTGGTTATCTCATGGATATTCTTCCATGGTGTGACGCCGCCTATAATAGGAGGATAAAACGATAGGATTTTAAAAAAGGAGGTATTTATGCCAGAAGAACCGAAAATAGTTGAAGAGTTAAAAAAGATGGAGTATGAGCCGCTCCTCCCTGTGGAGAAAAAGCTCATCAGTTACAGTCTGATAATTGGGGCTGTCCTGCTGGGAATACTCATCGGGATGAGCTACACATTTTTCCCTGCTGGTCATTAAGCCGGGATTTTTAGCTTCTCCAAAAGGCTCCGGAGCAATCCGGAGCCTTTTCTTGTTATAATTATTACATTATCTCAAATTCTAAAGGAGATTTTAAATGTATCATACTGATGAATATGAGATTTCCACATACAGGGAACTTGATGTTTGCAGCGCCTCAATTAAAAAAATAAAAAAATCAATCTCAGCCTTTGAGAAAAAATATAATCTGACAACCGAGATATTTTTCAAGAGGCATAAGAAAGAAGCTATGTTAGAAAATAAAGATTTTGCCTTATGGATAGAAAAATGTGAATGGTTAAAAAAATGGCAGGAGAGAGAAAGCCGATATATTGAATTATTATGCATCATGAAAACTTCCCGTGACATAACTTAGTGTGTCTATATGAGACTATCTTGGATTTAGGAATACTCGGCAAGATAACATTTGACCTTAATTTTCTGTCCGCCCTCTTCAGTATTGTAATAATTGATCTTATCCTGGCAGGAGACAACGCAGTTGTCATTGCCATGGCAGTAAGGTCGCTTCCGGCGAAACAAAGGAAAAAAGGAATTATATTTGGCGCAGGCGCTGCTGTTTTACTCAGGGTTATGGCTACTTTTTTTGTTGCGCAGCTTCTGCAAATAAACTATCTAAAAATCGGCGGCGGCCTTTTAATCCTCTGGATAGCCGTAAAGCTCTTTGTAGAGGGAGCGCAGGAAAACAGCATCAAAAGAGAAGCGGCAACAATAGCGCAGGCCGTCAAATTAATAGTCATTGCAGACATTACCATGTCAATTGACAATATGCTGGCAGTAGGAGGGGCGTCGCATGGAAATTTCTTTCTTCTTCTTTTCGGCCTTGGTTTAAGCATCCCCTTCGTTGTCTTTACGAGCAACCTGCTTTCAATGCTAATGGATAAGTATCCAATTATTATCTACATAGGAGCCGCAATATTAGGAAAAGTCGGCGGAGAGATGATAATCACAGATGCTTTTACTGCGAATATTCTTAATCCGGGCAAATTGTTTATATATTCTACTGAAGCTGTTTTTGCTGTTGGCGTTATTGTTGTTGGAAAGCTCTGGATGAAATGGAAAATATCCAGAGCAGAAAAGGCGGAACATGTTAGTGAAACAGATTAGAACCCACAGTATAACTATGGAGGAATTATGGCGATTTTAACCATATCAAGAGAATTTGGAAGCGGCGGCAGAGAAATAGGTCAGGATATTGCAAAACTCTTGAATTATGAATATATCAATAAAGAACGGCTGCTTGCCGACATGCACGCTGTAGGAAAAGACTGGGAAGAATACGGAAAAAACCTTGACGAACACTGTCCTACCATCTGGGAAAAATATGATTGGTCGTTCAGGGGTTTTAATGCCCTGCTCCAGAGTCATATACTGCATTATGCGCTTAACGACAAAGTGGTAATTATGGGAAGGGGCGGGAATTTTCTGCTGAAAGATATTCCCTATGCGCTCAGAGTCCGCATCACAGCTCCTATTGAACAGAGGGTTGAAAGAATCATGAAAAGAGAATCCGTTGACAGGGATACAGCCAAATGGCTTACGGAAAGGACGGATAATGAAAGGTCGTGTTTGATACATTCCATATATGGTAAAAAATGGGATAACCCGGCAGAATACGATATGGTATTTGATACAGGAATTCAAACAGTCGGTGAGATAACCAATATAGTGAAAGATGCCCTTTTGGCTAAAGAAAAACTCAATACCGCTGAGGCAAAAAATATTCTCGGCATGAAAACCGTTGCAGCGGAAATCAAGGCAGGGATTCTTACAGAACCCGGTTTCTTCGTCCCGACACTTGATGTTTATTATGACGGAAAAAACCTGATTCTTCGCGGAGTCATTCATAATCCCAAAGAACATAAGAAGATAGAAGATAAAGCAAAAGAGATTGCAGGAGATATTCCTATAAAGTGCGAACTGCATTACCGGGGATAACCCCACCCTTCCTCCCCTTAAATAAGGGGAGGCGAGGAGGGGTTATAAAACTTACCTTAACCTTTTTTCATCACCTTCCACACATAATAGACCCTCTGCAAAACCGTCACGTGCGTGAGAACAAACATAATCCAGAGAATCGGCGTAAACCATCCGGTCAGCGCTGCAAAAACCAGAAGTATGATCCTCTCCGGCCTTTCCATGACGCCTGTCTTGCAATCTTCCCCTAACCCCTCTGCCCTGGCCCTTGCATAGCTGATTAAAAATGCGCCAACCAATGCGCCGAGGCTTAAGAAGACCCCTGTATGCTCGCCTTTTGAGGCAAGATACCATGCAACAGAAAGAAAGAGAAACGCATCGGAATACCTGTCAAGCAGAGAATCAAGGAAAGCTCCGAACTTTGTAACTTTATTGTTCACCCTCGCAGAAATGCCGTCAAGCATGTCAAAGAAACCGCCTATGAGGATAAGCAAGCCTCCGAGCTTTATGTTATAGGGGATGACTAAGGCGGCAATGGCTGTGATTATAAAACCTGTTATCGTAAAAATATTCGGATGGATTCTGATTCTTTTGAGGAGTGGGCTGAGAGGAGCGTCTAAGAAGCGGCCGAGTTTGGCGCCAATCATCTATCCCTTTTCCCGGCAATAAATTCTTCCAGCATATTACGCGCCTCTTCATCGGAAAACTGCTTGATGGGATGCTTCATAAAATATGCCGAGGGCGAAACAAGCGCTCCGCCCGTCTTTCTGTCACGCGCAATCCTGCAGCATCTTATTGCGTCTATAACAACGCCTGCGCTGTTTGGAGAGTCTTCCACAGAAAGCCTGAGTTCAAAATTAACAGGGATATTTCCAAAACCCCTTCCCTCCATCCTTAAAAAACATACTTTGTTATCATTCAGCCATGGGATATAATCAGAAGGGCCTATATGAATATTATCTGCATTGAGGGGATTGGTAAGCTGTGACTGCACAGCCTCTGTTTTGGAAATCTTCTTGGACTTCAGCCTTGTATGGTTAAGCATATTCAGGAAATCTGTATTGCCGCCGACATTTAACTGATAAGTGTTGTCAATCTTAACACCCCTGTCCACAAATAATTTTGTAAGCACTCTATGGATTATCGTTGCGCCTATCTGACTTTTAATGTCATCACCTATTATCGGTATGTTTTTTTCTTCAAAACGTTTTGCCCACAACTTGCTGGATGCTATAAATACAGGCATGCAGTTAATAAGGCTTATTCCTGCCTTTAGACAAGCCTCTGCATAAAAGGCGGTAGCCTTTTCAGAGCCGACAGGCATATAACTCAGGAGTATCTCTGCCCCGCTCTGTTTTAGGACCCTTGGAACATCGCATGGTTTCTTATCAGCTGCAAGAAATCTGCGTTCTTCAGGATAATCTTGCATGTGCCGCGCTATGCCGTCCAGTATTTTGCCCATCTTCACAGTAACAGGATAATCGGGGAGCTTATTATTGAATATCTTTGTGCAATTTGGCTTTGCAAAGACTGCTTCTTTCAGCGGTCTGCCCACCTTTCTCCTGTCAATATCAAAGGCGGCGACTATGTCTATATCAGCAGGCTTGTATCCGCCGAGGTTATAATGCATCAGGCCCAAGGACTTGTCAGAATGCCTGTCCCCCAAGCTTTTATAATATTCAATCCCCTGTATCAGAGAGCTTGCACAGTTTCCAATTCCCGCAATCGCAATGCGAACCTTACCTTTCATCTCATCTTTTGCAAGAACCTCCATTCATTTCGCTATGTTTGGTCGGGGCGACCCGATTTGAACGGGCGACCACTCGCACCCCAAGCGAGTGCGCTACCAGGCTGCGCTACGCCCCGATTTCTTTAGTTCATAGCTCTTAGTTGCTATGAGCTATCAGCTATAAGCTATTAAGTATTTCCCTGAGCCTTTTCCTGACATGCTCTATGATTTTATCCGACAGGGGGGTATCAACCACTTTATCCGCCTCAGGCGGAGCGGGATGCTTGGTAAATGTGGTGTTTTCTCCAAACCTTTTCCTGACGCCTTCAATCGTATATCTCTCCTGATAAAGAAGTCTTTTTATCTCAAGGATAAGTTCAAGGTCTTTTTTTACATACACCCTCTGCCCGGATTTATTCTTTCTCGGTTTTAGAAACGGGAATTCAGTCTCCCAGTATCTGAGCACATAAGGCTCAATATCCGCAATCCTGCTTACCTCTCCTATTTTATAAAAGAGCTTATCAGGAATAGGATTCTGTCCGCCTATGGCGGAAACTGTTTTAACAGAAGATTTATACATGCCTTACTCTATTATTAACTTTAATTTATTGCTGGCCCTGAATGTAATTACGTTGCGCGGCGATATCTCCAGGTCTTCGCCGGTTTTGGGATTCCTTCCCCTCCTTGCGGCCTTTTTCCGGACATGGAAGGTGCCGAAGCCTGAAACCTTCACAGACTCGCCTTCTTTAAAGGTCTGTTTGAGGGTATCAAATATTATTTCAATAATGTCCTGCGCCTCTTTTTTGGAGAGGCCTACCTTTTCAAATATTGCATCTGCGATATCAGCCTTTGTCATAACTGCTCCTTAAACCATATGTTATTTGAAATACTAATTTTCTTAATTATATTAAGGAGATAGCTCCTTGTCAAGAAGAAATTAGTTTAAATCTTAAAATAGCCAACAATCTGGCCTCTGTGCTATTATACCAGAGAGGAGTTTTATGGCATACAGAGACCTGAAAGATTTTATAACTCTGCTTGAAAAAAGAGGACTCTTGCACCGCATAAAGGCAGAGGTTGACCCCTTGCTTGAAATCTCCGAGATTACAGACAGGATGTCAAAAAGCCCAAACGGCGGGAAGGCGCTGCTGTTTGAAAATGTAAAAGGCTCTTCTTTCCCTGTGGCCTCAAATCTCTTCGGCTCATTTGAAAGGATGTGTCTTGCGCTTGAAGTAAGCAAGTTTGACGACGCAGCAAAGCGCATAGAGGACTTGCTTAATCAAGCGCCTCCGAAGACCTTTTTTGAAAAAATCGCAATGCTTCCAAAACTGATTGAGCTTTCGCGGTATCTTCCTAAATATGTTAAAAGCGCGCCCTGTCAGGAAGTCATAGAAAAAGACAACCCTGACCTCTCAAAATTTCCAATAATAAAATGCTGGCCCGGAGATGGACAAATAACATCAGCTATCAGCTATCAGCTATCAGCTAAAGGGGACTGTCCCGAATTTACGGACACAACCCCCTTTAATTCCCCCTTAACAAAGGGGGATTTAGGGGGTTGTAGAATTGGGACTGTCCCCGCAGTAGAAAATGAAGGAAGATTTATTACGCTTCCGATGGTCTTTACAAAAGACCCTGAGACAGGAAGGCCCAACTGCGGGATGTATCGCATCCATATATACGATAAAAAGACAACAGGAATGCACTGGCATATACATAAGGACGGAGCCAGGCATTATGACAAATACAAAAAATTAAACATGAGGATGCCTGCCGCAATCGCCGTTGGAGGCGACCCTGCCATAATCTATTCCGCAAGCGCGCCATTGCCTGAGGCAATAGACGAAATGCTCTTTGCCGGTTTTCTGAGAAAGGCTCCGGTAGAAATGGTGAAGTGCGTAACAAATGATATTCAAGTCCCTGCAAACAGCGAGCTTGTCATTGAGGGTTATCTTGAACCCGGAGAGATGCGCATTGAGGGGCCCTTCGGAGACCACACCGGTTTTTACTCTCCCGCAGAACCCTACCCTGTCTTTCATGTGACATGCATCACGCACAGAAAAGACATGATATACCCTGCAACGCTTGTGGGGAAACCTCCTATGGAAGACTGCTATATGGGAAAGGCGACCGAGAGAATATTTCTTCCATTACTGAGGCTTGATTTCCCCGAGATAAAAGACATTAATCTTCCGATGGAAGGCGTATTCCATAACTTCGCTTTAATCTCAATAAAGAAAAGTTATCCGGGCCACGCTAAAAAGATAATACACGGCTTATGGGGGAAGGGACAGATGACATTTGCCAAGCTGCTCATTGTTGTTGATGATGATGTTGACGTTCAGAACCTTTCATACACCGCGTGGAAAGTTCTTAACAATGTTGACTGGAGGAGAGATGTTGTGATTTCAGAAGGGCCCCTGGATGCGCTGGACCATGCTGCAAACTGGCCGAGATACGGGGCAAAGATGGGCATAGATGCGACGAGGAAGACGCGTGAAGAGGGGATGATGCGCGACTGGCCCGAGGAGATTTATATGACTGAAGAAATAAAAAGATTGGTAGACAAAAGATGGAAAGAATACGGATTTTAACCTTTTTTGTCATTGCGAGGAGTCCCGATTTTATCGGGGCGACGAAGCAATCTCTCTCAAAAGCTGATAGCTGTCAGCTTACAGCTAAGGCTAAGATTGCCACGCTGCGCTCGCAATGACAGAAAAAACCAAAGAGCAGACACGAGGTAGCAATAAACTACATGACACGCATTTTTATAAAATGGCTTATAAACACAATAGCAATAATGCTTGCTGTTAAATTCGTTCCGGGGATTACCTTTTCCGGTGAATGGTGGGGGATTCTGCTCACAGGCATTGTCTTCGGCTTGGTGAATACATTCATACGCCCTCTCATAAAGTTCTTTACCCTGCCGCTTCTCATATTCTCACTCGGACTTTTTACATTTGTGATAAATGCCGCAATGCTCGGCGTCACTTCCTGGGTATCAGAAAGAATGAATCTGGGTTTTAACGTTGAAGGTTTTAAGTCTGCTTTCATAGGAGCGTTTCTCATCAGCATCGTAAGCCTGGCGCTTTCCTGCCTCGTGCACCCCGTTGCTGCCCGGCCTGAAGGGAGAGAGAATTAATGGAAAAACAATCACGGACAAAGGGCATAATCAGGTCTCTCGGTCTTGTCTTTGGCGACATCGGCACAAGCCCGATATATACAATTACCATCATATTTCTCCTCATGAAATCCACGCATGACAATGTTATCGGCGTCCTGTCTTTAATAGTCTGGACACTTTTAACCCTGGTCACAGTGCAGTATGCCTGGCTTGCCATGAGCCTGAGCAGAAGAGGTGAAGGCGGAGACATCGTGCTCAGAGAAATCTTTCTTTCACTTGCCGGCTCTAAAAAAAGATTATTATTTATAGCCATACTGCCAATCATAAGTGTTTCACTGCTTATCGGTGATGGAGTAATCACGCCTGCCATAAGTATACTGAGCGCAGTAGAAGGTTCCCGCTTAATCCCGGAACTCAAAAATCTTCCCAATCTATCTATTGTCTTTATTGCCGGGATAATTGCCATTATACTATTCTCATTCCAGCACAAAGGGACAGAGAAAGTTGCAGGCGCATTCGGGCCTATAATGGTTTTATGGTTTGCATCTCTTGCTTTTATCGGAATCGTATTTATCTTTGAAGCTCCGGAGGTCTTAAAGGCGCTAAATCCATACTGGGGATTGAAATTCCTTTCGGAAAACGGGATAAGCGGATTTATAGCCCTCGGAGGGATAATCCTGTGCGCAACAGGCGGAGAGGCTTTATATGCAGACATGGGGCATCTTGGCGGCAAACCCATTAGGCAGTCATGGTTTCTTGTCTTTGCCGCATTAGTCCTGAATTATTTAGGACAGGGCGCATTCCTGTTAAAGCACCCTGAGGCAAAGAACATACTCTTTGAGATGGTATTCCATCAGATACAAGTCCTCTACATTCCTTTCCTGCTATTAAGCATAACAGCAACAGTAATTGCATCTCAGGCCATGATAAGCGGAATGTTCTCAATAGTCTATCAGGGGATAAACACGAGACTGATGCCCATGTTCAAAGTGGATTACACATCCATAGAGAGAAGGTCCCAGATATACCTGAGTTCAGTAAATTGGTTTCTTCTTATTTCAGTGCTTTTCATAATGTTTGAATTCAAGGAATCAAGCAGCCTGGCCGCAGCCTACGGTATTGCAGTTACAGGCACAATGTTTATCACAGGAATAATGATGGCTTTTATTTTCTATCTTAAGAAAAAAACATTGCTTTCCATTATATCAATATTTGTTGCATCCATTGATTTGATATACTTCACTTCCAATATCTTCAAGATTCCGCACGGAGGCTACTGGTCTTTAATTCTTGCACTTATCCCATTTGCGCTTATTATGCTTTATACAAAAGGGCAGAAAAGGCTTTACAGGAATATGAACTTCATGCCGTTAGAAGAATTCCTGCACAAATTTACCAGAGTATACGAGACAACCGAAAGGATAAAAGGGACAGCGCTGTTTCTTATAAGAGACGCAAAAGAGATTCCGTTTTATATAACACAGACTATGTTTTATCACGGCATCTTATACGAAGACAATGTACTTGTATCCATAATCAAGAGGGACGACCCTTTCGGCGTTACAGGCTTTTTTAAAGAAGACCTCGCAAAGGGCCTCAGGGTATTTGAGATACAGATGGGATATATGGAAGTGGTTGACATAGAGGAGATACTAAGAGAGGCAGGCGTAGAGGAAAGGTCTGTCTTTTACGGCGTAGAGGAGATAAGCACAAACAACCCTATCTGGAAGGCATTCTATTTCATAAAGAAAAACACCTCAACGTTTATCCGTTTCTACCAGTTCCCGCCCAAGAAGCTTCACGGCGTCATTACAGAGGTAGAATTATAATAAAAAACGGCCAACCCTGATTAAAATCATACCTGCGCAGATTAGGGCATGTTATTCTTATATCAAGAACACAAGGAGATGCAAACATGAAAGATAAATGCGCTGGCGCGGCAAATCTGACAACACCTACGCTTAAGGTAAAAAAATGCCCCGCATGTAATGAAGATGTTGAAGTTTTTTCAACAGACCTGGAAGTAAAGTGCAGGAATTGCGGATTTATCATATACAACGAGCTTGAGTCATGCATCCAGTGGTGCAAATACGCAAAGGAATGTGTTGGAGAGGAACTTTATAAGAAATTGAAAAAGGAAGGCTAAAGCCGTTCTTTTCTGTACTCTTCTGCCTTCTTTATCATCCCGCTTGTCCATTCAGGCGTGCCGAGTGCGTGGATATGTGTATAAGTCGCAAGGACATTCTTATAGCATAAACCGTCCAGTTTATCTGTAATCCCCTCTCCCCTCTTCATTCCAAAGGCAAAATAGATATTCCTTTCATTGAATTCTGAGGCTGCTTCGGGATTAATGACGCGGGAATAATGGAACTCATGCCCTTTAAGCACAGCGCCTTTTTTATAGTAAGGATTGCCGCCTGAAACTTTAACAATGGAATAGCCGTGAGCCTGCGGTTTTTTCTCAAGAGAAAACCTGAACGGGAAAATTCCTGTCATTGGATAGGTCCTGTCGTCTATGACAAGGGACTCGCCGAGATACATCAGCCCTCCGCATTCAGCATAAACAGGAAGCCCTTTTTCAACGGCTTTCCTCAGAGAATCTCTGAAATCACTGTTTTCAGCAAGGGCTATCGCATGTGTCTCTGGAAACCCTCCGCCGATATAAAGCGCATCAATATCAGGAAGCGATTTTTCCTTAAGTGCGCTTATCTCTATTATTTCCGCTCCTTTTGCCTCAATCTCCTCAAAATTTTCAGGGTAGTAAAACTGAAAAGCAGAATCCCTGATAACGCCAATCCGTAATCCCCCCATCCCCCCTTTAGCAAAGGGGGGCAAGGGGGGATTTTTTAATTGCTGATTGCTGATTGCTGACCGCTGACCGCTGACTTCAAGCTGACCTGCCTCTTTTGCAATCTTTAAAACCGCATCAACATCAATGTACTTCTCAGTTATCTCAAGCGCCTTATCAATCGCCTTCTGCGCCCCTATATGTTCCTGAAAAGGCACAAGCCCCATATGTCTCTCAGGAAAATTTTCTTCCTTCATTCTGGGAAATGCTCCAAGGACAGGAATCTTGCAGTATTTCTCTACAGAGTTCCTGATTACGGATTCATGCCTGCTTCCCGCGATGTAGTTCAGGACCACGCCCTTTATTTCAACACCTGCATCAAACTTCTGAATGCCTGATATTATCGCCGCAATCGTCCTTGTTGCCTTTGTGCAGTCAACGATGAGCAGGACAGGCGCTTTAAGCATCTTTGCAAGTTCTGCGGTGCTGTGAGCGCCTTGTTCATCCATTCCGTCATAGAAACCCCTGTTGCCCTCTATCACAGCGATGTCAGCAGTTTCAGCATGCTTCATAAACGAAGGGATAATCCGCGATTCGCTGATTAAAAATGTATCCAGGTTATAGCACGGATTTCCTGCTGCGGTAGAAAGCCATCCGCCGTCAATATAATCAGGGCCTTTTTTGAAGGGAATAACTTTCATGCCCTTCTTCCTGAACACTGCTATCAGCCCCAGCGAAAGCGTAGTCTTGCCCGAGCCGCCCTTCAAACCTGCAACAATGATTCTCGGATATTTTGATTTCATGCGCCCATCCCTTTGAATATGATATATTGCCTTAAATTTTGGCGAGAATCAACCAATGGTAATTTCCTATAATTTGCAAATACTCTTACTTATGTATCTTTTAGTATATGCAGGGAATTTTACTAAAAATTCCACAATCTTCGGCTTTGAAAGTTTTTTTACATCAATCTCATCTAAATCCATAAAAGATTTTCCTCGCGACGCAAAATAAGCAAGGTCAAGAAATGCCTTTTCAGGCTTGGCAATATAAATACCGCCTGCCATTTCATATCCCCAGAACAGGTCTTTTTTAATCTGCCTGAACACTACATCTCTGCCTCCGACAGTGATTTTTTTTGTCTTTCTTGTGGTAGCAAAAGTCAAAGTATAAGGCACAAGCGTTAAAATTCCATACTGTGAGAGCGCTGATTCAAAAGATAGATAATTCGGCAAATAAAGGGATGCGGCTGTTTTTTCTATCCTTGCAGGTGATGTGAAAACCCTGTAAATACCCGGGGCCATCTTTTCCAGAATGCCCTTTCCTGTCAACCTGTTAAGTGTTATATAGAGGATAGTTCTTGTCAGCCCTGTTATCTTTTCTAAATCAGATAAAGTATAAAATGGTCTGTTTAAACGTTCCAGAGCTTTTATTAAATCAATTGTCTTCATTGTCTTAGGCTGTCTATTATAGGCCAGAAATTCTGAGGGAGATATTTTCTCAACTCTCTGATAAACGCCTGTTTTGGAATAGATATATCTTGAGGCGCATAGGGCTTTTTAAGTTTCTGGCATATATACCACAGGTCAAAGACATCTTTTGGTTTTGCCCTGCCTTTCAGACATAAAAGCTTATCTTTATAAAGCTGTTCAAGCGTAGATACCCTGCCGAGGCACTCTATCGTTGATGCAGGAGATGAGATTAACGAAAGTTCAGATTCATAGCCCTTCTCCTGTCTCCTGGATATTTCTATCTTAATCCTGAATGGAAAAGTCAGATAACCTTCTCTGACCTTAATCTCGCCAAGATAGATATAATATTTTTCTTCCATATCAGTAATTGAGAGTTCTGCGTATGAAGACACGATATTCTTGATAAGCGGTTTGAATTTGCCCTTCAGCGCATCTTTTGTTAATGAAAAATCAAGGTCTTCTGAAAATCGCGGTGAACCATAGACGAGCCTTAATGCAGTTCCGCCTTTAAAAATCAAGAACCTGCCTTCTCCGGAATCAAATAATTCCTTGAGTATTACAGTTTCCCAGAACTCCCTGACAACCTGAGCAATGTCTATCCTGAATTCCTTAGAAAATCTCTCTGCTATTTCTTGTTCCATAATTATTAACAAATTAGTTAAGTTTTATGGAATTATATCCTTAAGGGATGATTCCTGTCAATAGCCATTCCCCTCCGGCAAATTATATCAGATTGCCTCTGCCCTCTCACAAATTTCCCTTTACAAAACCCACAAATAAGTTTATATCTCAGTCGTAATTTATGGGCGGGATAACCAAAATACTTCAGATATAATAAATAGCGCTGATATCTCAACTCACCTGTAATTCACAAACTCCATATGTATCCCAAAATCTTTTCCTTTGAGCATTGTCATGACAAATTGCAGGTCGTCAATTTTTTTGGCGCGGACGCGCAGCTGGTCTTTCTGAATCTCCGTCTGAACCTTCATCTTTGAATCTTTAATAATCTTAGCAATCTCCTTTGCCTTCTCCTGCGCTATTCCCTGCTGAAGCTTTATTACCTGCCTCACCGTGCTGCTTGCCGCCGATTCAATCTTGCCATACTCAAGGAATTTAAGCGATACGCCGCGCTTTACGAGCTTTGACTGAAGTATATCTACTACGCTCTTCATCTTGTTCTCATCGTCAGAGATTAAGGTAAGCTCTGCGTTTTCTTTGCTGAAATCTATGCTGCTCTTGCTGCCCTTGAAATCAAATCTCTGGCTCATCTCCTTGGCTGCCTGCTGAACAGAGTTTAATACCTCCTGCATATCAACCCTGCTCACTATGTCAAAAGAATGTTCATCCGCCATCTGCAAACCTCCCCCTTATTAGTTTACCCAGTTAGAAATAATACCCCGCTGAAATTTCTAACTGGGTTTACCGCCAATTTTCAATTTTTAAAAGTTAATTCTGATATGCGGCGAATTGTCTCTCTGAATCTTCTCATATGAGAGCCTTCCTAATATATTTGGAGTGTTTCGTTCGGAGTTCGGAGTCAGAAACAAACTCCGAACTCCGAACTCATAACTTTTTTATTCTTCCGGAGCAGCAGGCTCTGCAGGCGTCAATAATTGCTGCAGCTCCCTCTTCACAAAGGTATTCCGGTATTTTGCTATGCCTGTGCCTGTAGGGATAAGTCTCCCCATTATCACATTTTCCTTCAGCCCCCTGAGTTCATCAACAGAGCCGTTGATAGCAGCCTCTGTAAGAACCCTTGTAGTTTCCTGGAAGGATGCTGCAGATATAAAACTCTCTGTTGCAAGAGACGCCTTGGTTATGCCTAAAAGCAGTGGTTTGCCCTGCGCAGGCTTTTTGCCTTTTGCCTTTACCTTTGCATTCTCTTCCTGAAATACCAATCTGTCCACCTGCTCTCCTATCAATAAGCTTGTGTCTCCTGAGTCTTCAATCCTTACTTTCTTCATCATCTGCCTGACAATAACCTCAATGTGCTTATCATTTATTGCCACGCCCTGCAGACGATAAACCTTCTGAACCTCATCAACAAGGTATCTCTGAAGTTCATTGGGGCCTAGAATGTCAAGTATGCTATGCGGATTTATCGCTCCATCCATTAACGGCTCGCCTGCCTTGACCCAGTCTCCTTCATGGACACTGACATGTTTGCCCTTTGGTATGAGGTATTCCCTTGATTCGCTGCTTCCCTTCACTACAACAACCCTCATGCCTTTATGCGCGCCCTTGAATTCCACCATGCCGTCAATCTCCGTAACAATTGCCTGCTCTTTGGGCAGCCTGGCCTCAAACAGTTCCGCAACCCTCGGCAGCCCGCCTGTTATATCCTTTGTCTTTGTAGTTTCACGGGGCATCTTAGCCAGGATATCGCCCGGAGCAACAATCTGGTTTCTATCAACAAGTATATGCGCTCCTGACGGAAGCAGATACCGCGCCAGGTTGCCCGTAGAAGGAATCTTGAGCGTTACCTTGCCGTGCTCATCCTTTATTGATATCCTGGGTCTCATGTCGGTGGGATAATCAATAATAACCTTGTGTGAAAGCCCTGTCATCTCATCCACTTCTTCCTTAACAGATACATTCTCAGCAATATCGCCAAGGGCTATTCTGCCGCCTACTTCTGTCAATATTGGCGTTGAATAAGGATCCCATTCAACCAGCCTCTGGCCGATTTCTACCCTCTGACTATTGCCGACAAGAAGCTTTGCGCCGTAAACAACAGGGTATTTCTCCTTTTCCCTGCCTTTTGAATCTACAACAGCAATGCTTCCGTTTCTGTTCGTTACAACCATCAGTCCTTCTCTATTTTTAACTGTGCTTATACCTATGAACTTTATAGTTCCCGAGTTCTTTGTCTCAAGCACTGTCTGCTCAACAACCTTTGAAGCCGTTCCACCTATATGAAATGTTCTCAATGTGAGCTGGGTGCCCGGTTCACCTATGGACTGAGCTGCCATAACCCCCACCGCTTCCCCAAGTTCAATATGCCCGCCCCTTGCAAGGTCCCTTCCATAACATGCTGCGCACACGCCGAACTTAGACTGACATGTAAGAACAGACCTTATCTTTGCTCTGTCTATTCCGGCGTCTATTATTTTCCGGGTCAGTTCTTCATCTATCACGCTGTTCTTGCCGGCAATTATTTCTTTTGATATCGGGTCTTTTATGTCTTCGGCAATGGTCCTTCCCAGAATCCTTTCTTCCAGAGGCTGAATGATTTCGCCGCCCTCAATAAGAGAAGTAACAACTATCCCGTCGTTTGTACCGCAATCTTCCTCCATTATAATCACATCCTGAGCAACATCCACAAGCCTCCTCGTAAGATAACCCGCATTAGCTGTTTTTAAAGCAGTGTCAGCCAGGCCTTTCCTTGCGCCGTGTGTAGATATAAAATACTGCAGCGGGGTCAGCCCTTCTCTAAAGTTTGCAGTAATCGGCGTTTCAATAATCTCTCCTGAAGGTTTCGCCATAAGGCCTCTCATGCCTGCAAGCTGCCTTATCTGCGCTGTGCTTCCCCTTGCTCCTGAGTCAGCCATCATAAAGATGCTGTTAAATAATCTTCTTTCCTTGAGGTCTTCCTCTGAGAATTTCTTCCCGTCTTCCGCCCCAAGTTCATTCATCATCTCATCAGCTACCTTTTCTGTAACATTAGCCCATATATCTATTACCTTGTTGTACCGCTCGCCCTGAGTGATAAACCCATCCCCGTATTGCTTCTGCACATCAATAACTTCCTGTTCCGCTTCTCTTATGAGTTCAGCCTTCTTTGAAGGAATATGCATATCTGCCATACAGATAGATACTCCTGACTTTGTGGCATATTCAAACCCGAGTTTCACAATATTATCAAGAAACACCACCGTGGCCCGCTTGCCGGCATGTGCATAGGAGTATTCTATTATCTTTGTAAGTTCCTTCTTGGTCAACGCCTTGTTCACAAATGAAAACGAAATTGCCTCCGGAAGTATCTCGCTGAAGAGCGCCCTTCCACATGTGGTATCAACAAACTTTCCATCCATCTTCACCTTTATCTTTGCATGTTCGTCCAGGACTCCTGCATCATACGCAATCCTCACATCCTCAGCGCCTGAAAATACCTTCCCCTCGCCCTTCGCGCCTGTCTTCTCTTTTGTAAGCCAATATATTCCAAGAACCATGTCCTGTGTCGGCACAAGTATCGGTTTGCCGCTTGCAGGCGAAAGTATATTATTAACAGACATCATAAGAACCCTTACCTCTATCTGAGCCTCTATTGACAGCGGCACATGCACTGCCATCTGGTCGCCGTCAAAATCAGCATTAAATGCGGTACAGACCAGTGGATGCAGCTTTATTGCCTTCCCTTCAACCAGTATAGGGTCAAATGCCTGTATGCCAAGCCTGTGAAGTGTAGGAGCGCGGTTTAAAAGCACAGGATGCTCTCTGATAACCTCTTCCAGCGCATCCCAGACCTCGGGCTGTTCTTCTTCAACAAGCTTTTTTGACGCCTTTATTGTGGTGGCAAAGCCCTTTTCCTCAAGCCTGCTGAACACCAGGGGCTTGAATAGTTCCAGCGCCATCCTCTTTGGAAGGCCGCACTGGTGGAGCTTAAGCTCCGGGCCTACGACAATAACAGACCTGCCTGAATAGTCAACGCGTTTTCCTAAGAGATTCTGGCGGAAACGCCCCTGCTTTCCTTTTATCATGTCGCTAAGAGACTTCAACGGCCTTTTTGTTGCCGTCTTCAATACGCGTCCCCTCCTGCCGTTATCAAACAAGGCGTCAACCGCCTCCTGAAGCATCCTCTTCTCATTTTTTATTATTACGCTTGGAGCCTTTAATTCCATCAGCCGTTTTAATCTGTTGTTTCTGTTTATAACCCTTCTGTAAAGGTCATTAAGGTCTGATGTTGCAAATCTGCCCCCTTCAAGCGGCACCAGCGGCCTGAGGTCCGGCGGCAGAACCGGCACTACATCCATTATCATCCACTCAGGCATGTTCCCTGAACTCTTGAATGCCTCAACAACCTTTAGTCTCTTGGTAAGTTTCTTTTTAACACCCAGAGAGACGGCGTCTCTTATCTTTTGCGTCAGTTCCTTACTGAGGCTGTCAAGGTCCACTCTCCTGAGGAGTTCTCTTATTGCTTCAGCGCCCATTCCTGATTTAAACCTTGACCCGAATTCTACAGTCTTCTTTTTGTGCTCGTCTTCTGTAAGAAGTTCTTTTTCCTTAAGATTGGTGTCTCCGCTGTCAATAACAATATAGCTTTCAAAATACAGCACCTTCTCAAGATGCCGCATTGTAATGTCAAGCAATGTGCCTATTCTGCTCGGCACTCCTTTTAGAAACCAGATATGCGCAACAGGAGTTGCAAGCTCAATATGCCCCATCCTGTATCTTCTGACCTTGGACTGTATTACCTCAACACCGCACTTATCGCATACAACGCCTCTGTGCTTCATTCTCTTGTACTTTCCGCATATACACTCCCAGTCCTTCATCGGGCCGAAGATTTTTGCGCAGAAAAGGCCATCTCTCTCAGGCCTGAACGTGCGGTAGTTTATCGTCTCGGGTTTTTTAACCTCTCCATAAGACCACTCCCTTATTTTTTCAGGCGATGCAAGCTTAATTCTCAGCGCCTCAAAGTCAGTCGGATTTTTCGGTCTCTGAAAAAAAGTATAGGTTTCTTCAGCCAATCTATTCCCCTTTTCCGCCTGAGGCGGATTTTTTCTCCAAAAGTTCTACGTCAAGCGCAAGACTCTGGAGTTCTTTTATTAATACATGGAAAGACTCCGGAACCCCCGGCTCCAGAGTCGCATCTCCCTTAACTATCGCCTCATACATACGCGTCCTGCCTGTAACATCATCACTTTTTACAGTAAGGAATTCCTGTAGAGTATAGGCTGCGCCGTATGCCTCCAGCGCCCATACTTCCATTTCGCCAAGTCTCTGACCTCCAAACTGCGCCTTTCCTCCGAGCGGCTGCTGTGTTACAAGCGAATAAGGCCCTATTGAACGCGCATGCATCTTGTCGTCAACCAGGTGATGGAGTTTTAACATATACATGGAACCCACAGTTACAGGCCTCTTGAACGGTTCGCCTGTCCTGCCGTCATGAAGTGTTATCTGACCTGTGATGGGAAGTCCTGCCTTCTTGAGCAGTTCCTTTATTTCACTCTCTGTGGCCCCTTCAAACACAGGTGTGGCAACATAAATGCCCAGCATCTTTGCCGCCCATCCCAGGTGTGTCTCAAGTATCTGCCCCACATTCATTCTGGAAGGAACTCCCAGCGGGTTTAGAACTACATCCACAGGAGTTCCGTCTGGAAGATAAGGCATATCCTCTTCGGGCAATACCATTGCCACTACGCCTTTGTTGCCGTGCCTTCCCGCCATCTTATCGCCAACCTGCAGCTTGCGCTTCATTGCTATATATACCTTAACGAGCTTGTTTACGCCGGGCGGAAGTTCATCGCCTTTTTTAACTCTATCAATACTTTCATCATACCTTGACTCCAGGTAGCGCACATATTGGTTTGCCTCGTTATTTACGACGTCTATCTTCTCTTTCACATCAACATCTGATATCTTTATCCCCATTAGATGCTCATTCTTTATTCTCTCTATCTGTTTTTCCGTGAGCCTCTTGCCTTTCTGGCAGACAACTTCCTTTGTTTTAAACTCTTTTACATCCTCTAAAACCTTCTGGTTAATAAGCAGGCGCCTTATCTTGCGGAACTTGTCTTCTTTTACTATCCGAACTTCTTCCTCAAGGTCGCGCTGAAGCCTCAGAATATCTTCTTCCTCTATACTCTTTGCCCTTCCGTCTTTCTCTGTGCCCTTTCTTGAAAACACCCTGGCATCTACAACTGTGCCCTCTATTCCGGGCGGCACATAAAGACAGCTCTCCTTGACGTCCTCAGCCTTTTCCCCGAATATGGCTCTTAAGAGCTTTTCCTCCGGGGTATGCTGCGTCTCTCCTTTCGGCGTTACCTTCCCTACAAGTATATCGCCGGGCTTTACCTCAGCCCCGATGCTTATTATCCCGCTTTCATCCAGATACTTAAGCGCTTCTTCTCCCACATTAGTAATATCTCTCGTAATCTCTTCAGGCCCAAGTTTTGTGTCCCTGGCCTCCACTTCAAACTCTTCTATATGAACCGATGTAAAGACGTCTTCCTTTACGAGTCTTTCGCTGATAAGGATAGCGTCTTCAAAGTTATATCCTCCCCACGGCATAAATGCAGCCATCACGTTTTTGCCCAGAGCAAGTTCACCCATATCAGTGCAGGGTCCGTCAGCAAGGACGCCGCCTTTCTCAACTGCGTCTCCGACGCTCACTACAGGTTTCTGGTTTATGCATGTAGCCTGATTTGACCGCTGAAATTTCACCAGGCTGTATATATCAACTCCGCCTCCGTCTTCTGCGCTCTTCACAACAATCCTTGAGGCGTCAACACTTTCAACTACGCCCGCTCTCTTTGCAACAACAATCGCTCCCGAGTCCCTTGCAGCCACATATTCCATTCCTGTTCCTACAATTGGAGCGTTTGAAGAAAGCAAAGGCACTGCCTGCCTCTGCATATTGGAACCCATCAGCGCCCTGTTTGCATCATCGTTTTCAAGAAAAGGAATTAGGGCAGCCGATACGCCGACAATCTGTTTTGGCGATACGTCCATATATTGCACTTCCTTAGGCATTACCATTCTGAAGTCTCCGCCTACCCTTGCAGAGATAGTCTCACCAATAAGATTGCCTTTCTTATCTACAGGCGAAGTCGCCTCGGCAATTTCGAACTTCTCACCGTCAATAGCAGACAGGTATTCCACTTTCCCTGTCACTCTTCCATCCAAAACCTTTCTGTATGGCACCTCTATAAACCCGAATTCGTTAACTCTGGCATAAGTTGCAAGTGATGTTATCAATCCAATGTTCGGACCTTCAGGCGTCTCTACAGGACATATCCTCCCGTAATGTGTCGGATGAACATCCCTGACTTCAAAACCTGCCCGCTCCCTCGTTAGACCGCCTGGACCGAGAGCTGAAAGTCTCCTTTTGTGCGTAATTTCAGATAAGGGATTTGTCTGATCCATAAACTGGCTGAGCTGGCTTGTGCCGAAGAACTCCTTTACAGCGGCCATTACAGGTTTTGCATTTATCAGGTCATGCGGCATTGAGGTGTCAAGTTCCGTAAGAGACAATTTCTCTTTTGTTGTGCGCTCCAACCTGACAAGCCCTATCCTGAACTGATTTTCTAACAGTTCTCCAACGCCCCTTATGCGTCTGTTCCCCAGGTGGTCTATATCATCAACCTCGCCTTTGCCCGTTCTCAATGAAAGGAGATAACGCACAATCTCAACTATATCTTTAGCCGTAAGAACTCTGGTCTCAAGCGGTATATCAAGGCCAAGTCTCTTATTTATCTTCAGCCTGCCGACCGGCGAAAGGTCATATCTCTTTGCGTCAAAGAAAAGGCCTTTAAACAATTCTTTTGCCGCATTGATAGTGGGCGGTTCTCCGGGCCTGAGTTTTCTGTATATCTCAACCAGCGCCTCATCTTGTGTATTGACTTTATCTGTTAACAGTGTGTCTCTCAGGGAAGAAAGATAATGAACATTATCTATAAACAACAGAGAGAGAGAATCCATCCCGGAGCTGAGTATCTTGTTAAAAACCTCCTCTGTTATAAGCTCATTGCCTTCAAGTATCACTTCGCCGGTAGTTGGGTCCACTATATCCTTAAGTGTAATCCTCCCTATTATATCTTCCTTTAAAACCGGTATTTCCTTTATATTAGAGGCTTCCATTTTCTTTATCGCCCCTTTTGTAATTTTACTTCCCTCCTTCACAATTAACTCCTTTGTGTGAGGGGCCATTATGTTCTGGACAGCCTTTACTCCGGCAAGAATATCACTGACAACCCGCCTAAAAGTATTGCCTTTTATCCTGATAGTCTCTACAGGATAGAATGTCTTTAAAAGTTCATCATTGCTGTAACCGAGCGCCTTGAGCACTATAGTCGCAGGGAGTCTTTTCTTCCTGTCAATTCTTACATAGAGGATATCCTTCGTATCAAATTCAAAGTCAAGCCATGAGCCTCTTGACGGTATCACGCGGGCTGAATATAGAAGCCTGCCGCTTGCATGAGTCTTCCCCTTGTCATGGCTGAAAAATACGCCCGGGGAACGATGGAGCTGGCTGACTATAACACGCTCTGTGCCGTTAATAACAAAGGTTCCTGTTTCCGTCATCAGAGGTATCTCTCCTATATATACCTCCTGTTCCCTGGACTCTTTCAGCCGCTTATTTTTGCCTTCAACTTCATAGAGGTTAAGCCTTACTTTTGTCTTTAACGGCGCTGAATATGTAATGCCCTTCTGAAGACACTCTCTGACATTATATTTAGGCTCTTTGATAACATAACCCAGAAAATCAAATGCCGCTGTTTCGTTATAGTCCGTTATAGGGAAAATACTCAAAAGAGCCGCCTGAAGTCCGACATCCTGTCTCTTATCCTGCGGAACATCTTTCTGCAGAAACTGCTCATAAGAAGCTTTCTGAATGTCTATGAGGTTTGGCACTTCCAAGAAAGAAGCGACTTTCCCAAAATTCAACCTTTCTCTGAGAATTGTTGCCATACGTCTCCCTTTATTTAGTGTTAAGTGTCAGTGTTCAGTGTCAGTTATTGATGCTGAGATATTTCTCATTAACTGACACTGCCACACTATTCACTGACACTCGTTTATTTTATTTCTACCTTTGCTCCCTGCCCTTCAACCTTTGCCTTAATAGAGTCGGCTTCTTCCTTTGCGACTCCTGTCTTGATAGGTTTCGGAGCGCCATCAACCAGGTCTTTTGCCTCTTTGAGCCCGAGTCCTGTAAGCTCACGCACAACCTTTATTACCTGGATTTTCTTATCACCCACAGAGGTAAGAATGACGTCAAAGCTTGTCTTCTCCTCTGCGGCAGCAGCGGAAGCGCCTGCTGCCCCGGGAGCTGCAGCCACTGCAACCGGAGCTGCTGCCGTAACTCCATATCTCTCCTCAAACTCTTTAACAAACTTTGACATATCAAGCACTGTCATGCTGTCAAAGAAACCAAAAACATCTTCTTTTGTAACTGCCATTATTTATCCTCCTGTTTATTTTAGTGCTCAGTGTCAGTGATTAGTGTCAGATTTTTACTGACACGGACACTATGTGCTGACACTTTTCTTAGTTTCCAATGCCTTTACTGCGTATGCAAAACTGCTAACTGTTGCCGACAATGCCCCTGCCATTTTGCTCAGCGGCGCATTAAATACGCCTGCCAGCATACCGAGCAGAATCTCTCTCGGCGGCAGTGCGGCTATTGACCTGATGTCTTCAGCATTGCACAGTCTGCCTTCAACCACTCCGCCGTTTACCTTTAGCTTGTTATTCTTCTTGGAATACTCAAGAACTTTTTTAGCAGCCTGTACGGGATCGGCATAACCAATAGCAATTCCAACAGGTCCCTTAAATAAATCACTTGCTGCAGATACGCTTGTTTTTGCAGACGCTGCCCTTGCAAGTGTATTCTTGACAACCTTGTAGTCTATCCCTGCGCTGCGCAACAGCCGCCTTAATTCAAAAAGCTCAGCAACGGTTAATCCCTTATAATCCGTCAGAACCACTGCATTTGCCTTGTTGAATTTATCCTTAAGTTCTGCTATAAGGTTAAATTTTTTTTCCCTTTTCAGTTTATCCCTCCTTTCCCAGAGACGGGGAAAGCGTCTCGGTAGGCCGTCCCGACATATCGGAACGATTAAACTCAGTTTAGCTATCAGCTATGAGCCATCAGCTTACTGGGTGCGCCTACTGTCTCTGACTTTATTTTTTGTGTCAGTGTCAGTGATTAGTGTCAGCAGAATATCCCTTAACTGACACCGACACTAAACACTGTTACTATTTTCATTTTACTGACGTCAGCCTGCCAACATCAATCTTTACACAGGGCCCCATCGTAGATGATACAGCCGCCTTTTTTATATATTTGCCTTTGCTTGTAGGCGGCTTAACCTTTATTATTGCCTCAATTACCGCCACTGCATTCTCTATAAGCTTCTGCTCAGCGAAGGAGACTTTTCCTATTGGCACATGTATCAACCCTGCCTTTTCGGTCCTATACTCTACCTTTCCAGCCTTTATCTCCTTTACAGCCTTTGAAACATCAAAGGTAACCGTTCCAAGCTTGGGATTCGGCATAAGCCCCCTCGGGCCTAATAATTTACCAAGCTTTCCCACAAGCCCCATTATATCAGGCGTTGCAACTACCTTATCAAAATCAAACCAGCCTTGCTGTATCTTTCCAATAAGGTCTTCGGCGCCGGCATAATCTGCGCCTGCGTCCCTGGCCTCCTTCTCCTTCTCTCCTTTTGCAAATACAACCACTCTTACCTTTTTGCCTGTGCCGTGTGGCAGGACAACAGCTCCTCTGACCATTTGGTCTGTTTTTTGAGCGTCAATTCCGAGATTTACAGCCAGGTCAACAGTCTCATCAAATTTTACAAAAGAAGCTTTCTTTACGAGACCTATTGCATCCTCAAGAGAATACTCTTTTCCTCTCTCTACCTTTCCCTGAGCCTCTTTAATCTTCCTACCCATTTTCACCTCTCCCATACATAAAGTTTAAAGTTGAAAGTTATGAGTTAAGAGTTTTAAAACTTTTAACCTTTAACTTCTAACTTTTAATTTTCCTAATCTATTACATCAACTCCCATGCTTCTTGCAGTTCCGCTCACAATCTTTACTGCAGCATCTATAGAGCTCGCATTAAGGTCAGGAAGCTTTGTCTGAGCTATTTCTTTAACCTGCGCAGAAGTTATCTTGCCAACTTTGTCTTTATTAGGAACACCTGACCCTTTAATAATTCCTGCCGCTTTTTTTATTAATTCGGATGCCGGAGGAGTCTTAGTTATAAATGTAAACGACCTGTCCGAATATACAGTTAAGACAATAGGGATTATCGTGTCGCCCAACGCCTGTGTTTGTGCATTAAATGCCTTACAAAACTCCATTATATTGATGCCGTGCGGACCAAGCGCCGGGCCTACAGGAGGCGCCGGATTTGCCTTTCCTGCAGGTATCTGAAGTTTTACCTGAGCTGTTACTTCCTTTTTCTTAGCCATTTATCTCCTCCTAATATAAGTCATATAGGTCTTATACGACTTATTCTTAATTATGCCCTTTCTACCTGGAAAAAATTAAGTTCAACCGGCGTCTGCCTGCCAAATATGCTGACCATTACCTTGAGCCTTCCATGTTCCATATCAACATCCTCAATATATCCAACAAAATTAGTGAAGGGTCCGTCGGTTATCCTTACAGTTTCGTTTTTCTGATACTGTGTTTTCACCTGAGGCGCATGACCCTTTTCCATTTGCTGAAGTATGACATCAACCTCTTCTTGCGATAACGCCACAGGATTTGACCCTCCTACAAAACCGGTCACTCTAGGCGTCTTCCTGACAAGATGCCACGACTCATCATCAAGTTCCATCTCAATAAGAATGTATCCGGGATAAAATTTCTTATCGCTCTCTTTTTTCCCGCCGCCCTTAAGCTCAATTATACGTTCAGTAGGAACCAGAACCCTGGATATCTTATCCCGCAGATTTTTTTTATCTGCCTTGCCCTCAATAGCCTGCCTTACCTTTTCTTCCGAACCCGAATAAGTGTGCACAACATACCAGTTTTTTACCATTTTTACCTCAATAATCTGCTCACTACTTTTGATAATCCAAGGTCAACAACCCCTAAAAACAACGACACTAAAACAACTGTGATAATAACCACCCAGGTAGAGCCTACCAGCTCATCCTTACTGGGATAAACAACCTTTTTAATCTCAATCTTCACTTCTTTAAAAAACTCTTTAATCCTGTTAAACATCCTTCTCCCTTGCGTTATAGCGTTATCGCGTTTATTGCGTTATCGCGTTAATTTTTCCTTATCGCCATAACGCTCATTGGCAGGCCAGGAGGGATTTGAACCCCCAACCCTCGGATTTGGAGTCCGGTGCTCTAGCCGTTAGAGCTACTGGCCTATTTACGCTTTTGTCTCCTTATGCAAAGTATGCTTTCTGCAATGCCTGCAGTATTTCTTGCGCTGCAGCTTCTCAGTCGTATTCTTTTTGTTTTTCATACTTGAATAATTTCTTTCTTTACACTCTGTACACTGAAAAAGAATTATATCTCGCATAGCCGTTTCACTCCATTTATTTTAGTGCAGCAGTGCAGTAGTTTTTATCCCGAGATGCTCGGGACTCTGTTGCTCTTCTGCTCTGGTTCATGCAATTACCTCAGTCACAACTCCCGCGCCCACTGTTCTGCCGCCTTCTCTTATTGCAAATCTTAATTCCTTCTCCATTGCTATCGGCGCTATCAGTTCTACTGTTATGGTTACGTTGTCTCCGGGCATCACCATCTCCATTCCTTCAGGCAGTTCCGCTACTCCGGTTACGTCTGTGGTCCTGAAGTAAAACTGAGGCCTGTATCCTTTGAAGAACGGCGTATGTCTGCCGCCCTCTTCTTTTGTCAGTATGTATGCCTCTGCCTTGAATTTGGTGTGCGGGGTTATGCTGCCGGGCTTTGCCAATACCATTCCTCTTTCTACTTCGTCTTTGCCTGTCCCTCTTAACAGCACTCCTATGTTGTCTCCTGCCCTGCCTTCATCCAGCAGTTTCCTGAACATCTCTACTCCGGTGGCTACTGTCTTTCTGGTCTCTCTTAAGCCTACTATCTCAAGTTCTTCTCCTACTTTGACTACTCCTCTTTCTACTCTCCCGGTTACTACTGTGCCTCTTCCTGATATGCTGAATACGTCTTCTATGGGCATTAGAAAGGGCTTGTCTATGGGACGCTCAGGCGTCGGTATGTAGCTGTCTATTGCTGCCATTAGTTCGTGTATGCATTTGTATTCGGCTGCGCCTGAGTCTGTGCTTGCTGATTCTATTGCCTTTAATGCGCTGCCTTTGATTATCGGTATCTTGTCTCCGGGAAACTGGTATTTTGTCAGTAGTTCTCTTATCTCAAGTTCTACTAAATCCAGCAGTTCCGGGTCGTCTACCATGTCTACTTTGTTCATGAAGACTACTATGAAGGGCACGCCTACCTGCCGCGCCAGCAGTATGTGCTCTCTGGTCTGCGGCATCGGCCCGTCTGCTGCGCTTACTACGAGTATTGCTCCGTCCATCTGCGCTGCTCCGGTTATCATGTTCTTTACATAGTCTGCATGCCCGGGACAGTCTACATGCGCATAGTGACGGTTGTCTGTCTCGTATTCTACGTGCGCTGTGGCTATGGTTATCCCTCTTGCCTTTTCCTCTGGCGCATTGTCTATTGAATCATAGGCGCGATACGCTGCCTGTCCCTTGAATGCCAGCACTTTCGTTATTGCTGCCGTTAGTGTGGTCTTCCCGTGGTCTACGTGCCCTATCGTCCCTACGTTGCAGTGCGGCTTCGTCCTCTCAAATTTTGCCTTCGCCATTATTGCCTCCTTTGTTAAAAGTGTCAGTGTCAGTTTTCAGTGCCTGTATATTACTGACACTAACCACTGCCACTATTCACTGCCGTTCACAAGCCCATGACCGGGATCGAACCGGTGACCTCATCCTTACCAAGGATGTGCTCTGCCAACTGAGCTACATGGGCAACCTAACCAAATGAAAAGTTATAAGCTAAAATTTTTAAATCTTCTTGCAACTCCTAACTCTTAACTGCGAATTTTGCATGGCAAAATTCGCTGGAGCGGGAAACGGGATTCGAACCCGCGACCCTCAGCTTGGAAGGCTGACGCTCTACCACTGAGCTACTCCCGCACTCAAAAGTTACAAGTTAGAACTTAAAACAACGACAAAAAAATTAAACTGCAATGCTTAACTTTTAATTCTTAACTTACTAACTGCGAATTTTACGAAGTAAAATTCGCTGGTGGAGAGGGGAGGATTTGAACCTCCGAAGGCAGAGCCGGCAGATTTACAGTCTGCTCCCTTTGGCCACTCGGGAACCTCTCCGTGGAGCCACCGAAGGGAATCGAACCCCCGACCCTCTGATTACAAATCAGATGCTCTGCCGGCTGAGCTACGGTGGCATTCTCAGCTAACACTGTAATTACATTGTCAAAAAGCGCAGAGCAGAAAAAGACAACACTACACCTGCTCATTTTTTTATAACTGAATAATATAAGGAATTTAGTATAACATGGTCAATTGTAGAAATTCAAGGATAACTGGAGTTATCTCGCTATTTCTCGTCAAGTTTAATTTTTTCTCATTCTTTGTCGTAAAACCTCAAACATAAGCACAGCGCTTGCAGCCGAAACATTTAAGGAGTTAACCCTGCCCCTCATTGGGATGCTGACAACAAAATCACACTTTTCCGCCACTGTCTTTCTTAACCCTCGGTACTCTGAACCGATGACAAGACCGGTAGGCACGCTGAAATCAACATCCCATGGCATATTCCCTGAGCCGCTTTCAGCTCCAATTATTGTAATCCCTCTTTCTTTCATCTCAGAGATTGCATGTTTTATATTGCTTACACGTGAGACTGGAACATATTCAACTGCGCCTGCAGACGCCTTTGATACAGCAGGGCCTAAGCCTGCAGACCTGTGTTCCTGAATAACAACTCCGTGCACCCCTGCCGCATCAGCAGACCTTACGATTGCGCCTACATTTCCGGGGTCCTCTATACAGTCAAGGATAAGAAAAAGCGGGGTCTCGTTTCTCTTTTCCGGAATATTAAGAAGCTCATAAATATCCATGTATCCCTTTTCAGAAACCTTTGCTGCAACCCCCTGATGCCCTTTGGGAAATCTCTCATTGAAAAAAGCAGCATCAACTATCCTAAGAGCAATCCCTCTGCTTTCTGTTTCTTTTTTTATGAGGAGAATCTTCTCATGTCTTCCGGATGAGATATAGACCTCTTTTATATTCCTCCCCGCCCTCAATGCCTCAAGAACAGGATTTAATCCATATATCCACATAGAATTGAGTTATCCGGTATCCCTTCTAAAGATTTTCCAACTTGCTTATTTTACTATATCTTTATGAGTTGCCGAAAGAAATAAATTAAACCCTAAAACAGATTTAGAGAACATGAAAGAAGTAAAA
>Ga0210053_1000406_pt1:0-37500 | contig 42287 bp, 48 predicted proteins | sample CryGeymeta201512_FD_185467 | JGI IMG/M metagenome (GOLD analysis project Ga0210053, IMG submission 185467) | Groundwater microbial communities from Crystal Geyser aquifers in Utah, USA - Crystal Geyser metaG 2015-12 (SPAdes) (version 2) | ecosystem: Environmental > Aquatic > Deep... | reverse complement strand
CCTCTGACTTAATCATCCACCTACGGACCCTTTAAACCCAATGATTCCGGATAACGCTTGGATCCTCCGTATTACCGCGGCTGCTGGCACGGAGTTAGCCGATCCTTATTCTTACGGTACCGTCAAGCCCCCTCACGAGGGGGTGTTTCTTCCCGTATAAAAGCAGTTTACAACCCATAGGGCAGTCTTCCTGCACGCGGCATGGCTGGATCAGGCTCTCGCCCATTGTCCAATATTCCTCACTGCTGCCTCCCGTAGGAGTCTGGTCCGTGTCTCAGTACCAGTGTGGGGGATCCCCCTCTCAGGGCCCCTATCTATCGTTGCCATGGTATGCCGTTACCACACCATCTAGCTAATAGAACGCATACTCATCTTTTGCCGTGACCTTTAATATAAAGACCATGCGATCTCTATATACCATGAGGTGTTAATCCAAATTTCTCTGGGCTATCCCTCAGCAAAAGGTAGATTGTATACGCGTTACGCACCCGTGCGCCGGTCGTCGGCGGAGCAAGCTCCCCGTTACCCCTCGACTTGCATGTGTTAGGCCTGCCGCTAGCGTTCATCCTGAGCCAGGATCAAACTCTTCATCGTTAAATTTTTAGTCTTGCGACTGTATTATTAACAACTAATCGGAATTCAATAATACTCAAAATGGTTTATTCTCTTTGTTTGATTTTAGTCGTTTCCAACTTAATCTTACGCTGTCAATTCAATATGTCTATGAACTTCTTTTTCTCTTTACTAAAGGACTTTCCTCCTTAAGCGGGTGCAAATATAAAACCCTTTTTTTATTCCTACAATATTTTTTAATTCTTTTTTGGAAAAAGTTTTTCTTAACCTTTCTTCAACCTAATAAATATCCCTGTATGAACTACGCTATCCAAAACATGTTGCCTTTTTTAGCGGCTGCAAACTTACAACCCTTTTTCTGTTCCGCAATGACTTTTTTAATCTTTTTTTATCCCTTTTTTTTGACCCTCTTTTAACGGCTTATTTTCAATAGGTTACACCCCATTATCCCCCAGAGACTTTTTGATTCTGATAGTGGATATAGGTTGGCTAGATATAAAAAAGCCCCCGAAGCAAACTGTTGAGGATGGGAATGGCTCCCTTTTTTTGCCCCAACTATCGCACTTTGACCGATGCATTATACCCCTGTAATTTTGCGTGCTTATATATCCTGACTACTATGCCTTGCACATAAAAATATAATGAACAGCCACACCACGCCAATGCGGGGGAACGGCCAAATAAATAAATTATAACTATATATATTGTATGTGTATTTTTATACTGTTATCTTTGCCAACTGAATTTAAATTATTTTCATGATACATATAACATTGCCTGATGGAAGTGTCAAGTCGTTTGAAAAAAACGCTACGCCTATTGATGTTGCTAAAAGCATAAGTGAAGGATTTGCAAGAAATGTGATTTCAGCAAATTTTAATGGCACAACTATAGAAACGGTAACACCTTTAACTACTGATGGCCCATTAATATTATATACATGGAATAATGACGAAGGAAAAAAAGCCTTTTGGCATTCATCGGCACATGTGTTGGCTCAAGCCTTAGAAGACATCTACCCTGGCATTAAGTTAACTATAGGGCCAGCTATTGAAAATGGGTTCTATTACGACGTAGATTTTGGTGAAACTACCATTTCGGAAAAAGATTTTAAAAATATTGAAGATAAAATGATTGAGATTGCTCGTGGAAAACATGAATTTAAAATGCGAGCAGTTTCGAAAAAAGAAGCTTTAACTCTTTATAAGGACAATCCATTTAAAACAGAGCTGATTGAAAACCTAAAAGATGGCAGCATTACGTTTTGTGATCATTCTACTTTTACAGATTTATGCCGTGGTGGCCATATTCCTGATACTAGTCTTATAAAGGCTGTAAAAATTTTATCTGTTGCTGGTGCTTACTGGAGAGGCAATGAAAAGAATCCTCAACTAACTCGTGTGTATGGTATCTCATTTCCAAAACAAAAAGAACTTACAGAATATTTAAATTTATTAGAAGAAGCCAAAAAACGTGATCACAGAAAATTAGGCAAAGAATTAGAACTGTTTACGTTTTCACAAAAAGTTGGTGCTGGATTACCTTTATGGCTACCTAAAGGCGCCGCTTTACGAGAACGTTTAGAAGATTTTTTAAAGAAAGCGCAAAAGAAAGCCGGCTATGAAATGGTTGTAACACCACATATTGGGCAGAAAGAACTCTATGTAACTTCTGGTCATTATGCCAAATATGGTGCCGATAGTTTTCAACCTATCCATACACCAAAGGAGGATGAAGAATTTTTGCTTAAACCGATGAACTGCCCTCATCACTGCGAAATTTATAAAAACAATCAGTGGTCTTATAAAGATTTGCCGAAACGTTTTGCCGAATTTGGTACCGTTTACAGATATGAACAAAGTGGAGAATTACATGGTTTAACACGTGTAAGAGGATTTACTCAGGACGATGCGCATTTGTTTTGTACACCAGAACAGCTTGATGCAGAATTTAAAAATGTTATAGATTTAGTACTTTATGTCTTTAGATCCTTAGGTTTTGAAAACTTTACGGCACAAGTTTCTTTAAGAGATCCGGAAAATCCAGATAAATATATAGGTAGCATTGAAAATTGGAACAAAGCAGAGCAAGCCATTATTAATGCCGCAAAAGACAAAGGTTTAAATTTTGTTATTGAAACTGGTGAAGCAGCTTTTTATGGCCCTAAATTAGATTTCATGGTTAAAGATGCCTTAGGTAGAAAATGGCAATTAGGCACCATTCAAGTAGATTATAACCTACCAGAACGTTTTGATTTAACCTATAAAGGAAGTGATAATGAGCTTCATAGGCCTGTAATGATTCATAGAGCTCCATTTGGAAGTATCGAAAGATTCATAGCTATTTTATTAGAGCATACCGCAGGTAATTTTCCATTATGGCTCATGCCAAAACAAGCTATTATATTGTCTATTAGTGAGAAATATGAAAAATACGCGGAAAAAGTTTTAAATTTGATAGAAAATAACGAAATTCGCGCCCTCATTGATAATAGAAATGAAACGATTGGCAAAAAAATTCGGGAAGCCGAAATGCAAAAATATCCTTTCATGATTATTATTGGTGAACATGAAGAACTTGAAAACAAAATAACCGTTCGTCAACACGGAGGAGAAGATTTAGGTTTAATAACCATTGAAGCTTTTTCAGAAATCATAAAAACAGAAATAAACAAAACGCTAAAACCGTTTTAAAACATAAGTTTAATTTAAAAAGATAAAGCCATAGCAATTAGAAGAAGAAACGTACCCAACAGGGTTTCACAAGAGGATAAACATAAGATAAACTCTAAAATTTCAGTACCTAACGTTCGTTTAGTAGGTGAAAATGTTGAAATTGGTGTATATACCACTAGAGATGCTTTAAAAATAGCAGATGAGCAAGGGTTAGATTTAGTAGAAATCTCTCCAAATGCTGATCCTCCTGTTTGTAAGGTTATGGATTATAAAAAGTTTCTTTATGAGCAAAAGAAACGCGATAAAGTTATAAAAGCTAAGGCTACTAAAGTAGTAATAAAAGAAATTCGATTTGGCCCTCAAACTGATGACCACGATTACGAATTTAAAAAGAAACATGCCGAGAAGTTCTTAAAAGAAGGTGCCAAATTAAAGGCTTTTGTATTTTTTAAAGGACGCTCTATCATTTTTAAAGAGCAAGGTCAAATTTTGTTATTAAAATTAGCCCAAGATTTAGAGGAGTTTGGAAAAGTTGAACAGATGCCTAAATTAGAAGGTAAACGTATGACCATGTTTCTGGCACCAAAAAAATAAAAAAATCACATAAACTCGATAACATTCGAGAATGGATTTAAAATAATTAAGCGAAATAATTAAAAACTAGGAGAAAAAGATGCCTAAAATGAAAACCAAATCTAGTGCCAAAAAACGTTTTAAGTTAACAGGTACCGGTAAAATTAAAAGAAAGCACGCTTTTAAAAGTCACATCTTAACAAAGAAGTCTAAAAAGCGTAAGCTAGCGTTAACCCACAGTGGATTAGTCCACGAAAGTGATGTTAACAGCATTAAAGAACAATTACGTTTAAAGTAATAAGTTCTGGTTAAAACAAATTAATAACCCTGGAGTTAGGCTAAAAAAAGAATTCAAAATTCAAAATTTAGAATTAAAGAATCGCCTACTACAAAAAACATTAAAAAATTATGCCAAGATCAGTAAATTCTGTAGCTAAAAGAGCCCGAAGAAAAAAGGTTCTTAAACAAGCAAAAGGTTACTTTGGAAGACGTAAAAACGTCTGGACAGTAGCAAAAAATGCGGTTGACAAAGCGATGCAATATTCGTATAGAGACCGTAGAAACAAAAAAAGAACATTCCGTGCATTATGGATAACGCGTATTAACGCTGGAGCCAGACAATACGGACTGTCATATTCTCAATTTATGGGAAAATTAAAAGCTAATGACATTGAATTAAACCGTAAGGTTTTAGCAGATTTAGCTATGAATAACCCAGATGCTTTTAAAGCTGTTATAGAGAAAATAAAATAAGGCGTTTCGCCTATTGTAAAACATATTATTCGCTTAATAAATCCGGTTCGAAAGAGCCGGATTTTTTTATAAAAGTCTACCTCGATACAAAGCTCAAGAAGCATTTGAACACTATTAGCTTATTTAATATATTTTCTTGAATGCTACTTTGGGTTTATCTTGGTTTTCAATATTATTTATAATTGTTTCTGCATTAGCATATTGACCGACTTTATTTGTATAAAAAACTTGGCTAAAAATTAACACCCTAATTTTTTTTGCTTTATTCCCGGAAAATTTAAAATACTCTTTTGATGCCATACTTTTATTGTTCTAATCATTTTATCAACTGAATTTGAAGGAACTCTAAAAAAAACAATCATGATCTTCATTATAAACAATCTCAACAAAATTAAAAAGATTCGATTGTCAATTGATATGAGAGTTTCTGAAAACGCGGCTACCAAAGTAACTTATAAAACGGTTTGGGTTGCAGGCCCAAGTATAGAGCATACCAAGGAAATATTACCAACCAAGGCCATTATAAAAAATTTAACGAGCTAATGGTCAATTCTAAAAAGGTATTATTGTATTTGCCACTCTTCTTTTAATAGGCCATAACAACAAGTGTTTCGTTTAAAACCATCTTTTAAAAACACATTTTTACGTAAAATGCCTTCTAGTTTGCAACCAAGTTTTTCAACTGCTTTTCTGGATCTTATATTACGCTCATCAATTCTAAACTCAACTTTTTCAAAGTTTAATGTTTCAAAAGCATAATCAAGCATTAAGTGTTTCATTTGAGTATTTAAACCAGTTCCTTGAAACTCTTTACCAATCCAGGTAGAACCAATTTCTAAGACCTTATCTTTCCAATTAATGTTCATAAATCTGGTACTTCCGGCATATTCATTGTTAACTTTATCAAAAATTAAAAAAGGAATGGCTGTTTTATGATAATAGGCATCAACTGCAATTTCAATATAGTTCTTAAGTTTTTCAGGTGTTGAAATATCACTTGGAGAATATTGTATTAAATTTTCTTGCTGAGCAACAGTATATAGATGTTTAAAATGACTCAAATCCAACAAGCATAGCTTTACGTAATCATTTTCTAAAGTTGGTACTTTCATAATTCGTTCAAATCAAGATTTATTTTTAGGTTTGGTTTTGTACTTTTACATTCAAGTTTAAAATTACATTATTTATATGCAATTATCTAAAGAAGATATTATAGCAAAAGCAAATCTAGTATGTAAAAATACCTTAATGGAAACTTTAAATATTGAGATTATTGACTATGGAGAAGACTTTTTAGTGGCCAGAATGCCCGTAAACTCTAGGGTTCATCAACCAGATGGTGTTCTTCATGGAGGCGCAACCGTGGCATTGGCAGAAAGTGTGGGAAGTTTTGCTTCTCATATTTTTATTGATACTGAGAAGTATTTTATTCGAGGTATTGAAATTTCTGCAAATCATTTAAAAAGTGTTACGGAAGGCTTTGTGTATGCAAAAGCCTTATTTTTGCATAAAGGCAGAACCACACAGTTATTGGATATTAAAATTACTGATGACCAAGGTCATTTAATATCAGTTTGTAAACTTTCAACCATATCACTCCCAAAAACAAAATAGATTTGATGACCTCTGAAGATTTTTTTGAGCGCATTCAAAAACAGTACCATAGCCGGTTACCCTTTGTAGCCTATAGAAAGCCTAATGACCATGCAATTAAGGCGCTTTTACAAACCAATGATGTTATTTATAAGGTTGAAAACTATCATGAAAAAGGCTTTGTTTTTGCGCCTTTTGACGATTTTGAAGCCTCTATTCTTATGCCATTAAAACATTCAGTTGCCATAGAAACTTCATATGGAAATGAAGACTTTAAAACATCAAGTAATATGAATGTTTCTTGTCATGAAGAAGATAAAAACAATCATATTAAACTTATTGAAAAAGGCATCAAAGCCATAGAAAACCATCATTTTGAAAAAGTGGTGTTGTCTAGACAAGAAATAGTGAGCCTTTCTAATGTTAGTTTTTTGGATATTTTTATGAACTTAATTAATAAGTATCCATTAGCCTTTGCTTATTGTTGGTACCATCCAAAGGTTGGTTTATGGTTAGGAGCTACACCAGAAACTTTAATAAAAATTGAAGGGCATCAATTTTCTATGATGGCATTAGCAGGAACACAGGATTATAAAGGAACTTTAAATGTTGTTTGGAACGAAAAAGAAAAAAAAGAACAACAAATAGTCACAGATTTTATTACAGAAAACTTGGAGCCATTTGTTGAAAATATCCATGTTTCTGAGGTAGAAACTGTCAAGGCTGGAAATTTGGTTCATCTTAAAACCATGATTAAAGCCAATCTTAAAATAGACACTTATAATCTTAAACAAATTGTGTCTGTTTTGCATCCAACACCAGCTGTTTGTGGTTTGCCAAAGCTTCCTGCCAAACAATTCATTTTAGAAAATGAAGGTTATAAAAGAACTTTTTACACGGGTTATTTAGGTGAGCTTAATTATGAAACGAATATAAAACCAAGAACAGGCCATAGAAATATTGAAAATAGAGCCTATTCCTTAAGTAAAAAATGCACTCAGCTTTATGTTAACTTACGCTGCATGCAAATTATAGATCAAAAAGCGTATGTTTATGTTGGCGGAGGCATCACTAAAGCTTCCAATTCTGAAAGGGAATGGGAGGAAACCGTTTCAAAATCAAAGGTTATTAAAAGTATTTTGTAATAGATTTCTAAGGTCTATTTCTTATTTTTGTCATAGAAAAATTAGCTATGAAACACCCTAAAATTCCTCTTGCTCAAACCGTCATAGAGCTTTGTAAGGCAAAAAACATTCAGCATATTGTTATTTCCCCAGGAAGTAGAAATGCACCATTAACGTTAGGGTTTACTTCTAATAATTTTTTTACCTGTTATAGTATTGTAGATGAGCGTTCTGCAGCTTTTTTTGCTCTTGGAATAGCGCAACAAATAAAGCGTCCCGTTGCCATTTTGTGTACTTCTGGCAGCGCTTTATTAAACTATTATCCGGCTATTTCTGAAGCTTTTTACAGTGATATTCCTTTGGTTGTTCTTTCATCAGACAGACCTAAGCATTTAATAGATATTGGTGATGGGCAAACCATTAATCAAAAATTTGTTTTTGCCAACCATATTTTATATTCGGCTAATTTAAAACTGGATTTAAAAGACGAAAAGAATATTCCGCTGGCTGAGGATTTACCAATCATGAAGAATCTGGAAGATAAATTAGAACGTTTTTTAGGTTTTCAAAAGGATATCCAATCCCATAACGAGCATGAAATTAATGCAGCTATCAATACCGCTATTTTAAATAATGGTCCAGTACATATTAATATTCCTTTTGATGAACCCCTTTATGAAACTGTTGATAAGCTAAGTGTTGATCCCAAATCCATGGATATTCCAATTAAAACCAAGGCCATAGATAGTTATACCATAAAAGAGTGTTTCGAATATTGGAACCAATCGGCAAAAAAAATGATTTTGGTTGGTGTTAATTATCCTAATGAGGTTGAGCAAAAGTGGTTGGATGAAATTTCAAAAGACGATAGCATTATTGTTTTAACAGAAACTACATCAAATTTACATCACCAATCATTTTTTCCAAGTATTGATCAATTAATTGCCCCATTATCAGAAGAAGAAAAAAAGAAATTGCAACCTGATATTCTGGTAACCTTTGGAGGCTTAATAGTTTCAAAAAAAATAAAAGCATTCTTGCGTAAGTTTCAGCCCAAACACCATTGGCATATTAATGAAAAAAAGGCTTATGACACCTTTTTTTGTTTGAGTATTCATGTAGAAACTACACCAAATCACTTCTTTGAAACGTTGTTGCCAAAAATGACACATTTTGTTAAAAGTGACTATAAAGATTATTGGACTTTGGTAAAAAAGAAACGGTTAGCTAAACACGACACCTATCTTAAGAAAATTCCATACTCAGATTTTAAAGTTTTTAATGTCATACTAAAGTCAATTCCTAACCAGTACATTTTACAAGTAGGAAACAGTTCCGCCATACGTTATGCGCAATTATTTAGTATTAATAAAACCATAGAAGTTTATTGTAATAGAGGTACCAGTGGCATTGATGGATGCACAAGTACGGCTATTGGTTGTTCTGTAATAAGTAAAAAGCCAACCCTTTTAATTACTGGCGATTTAAGTTTTTTATATGACAGCAATGCGTTATGGAACAATTATATTCCTAAAAACTTTAGAATTATTGTGGTTAATAATCAAGGAGGCGGTATTTTTAGAATACTTCCTGGTCAAAAAAACACACCAAATTTTGACACTTTTTTTGAGACCAAACACCATTTAAATGCCAAACATTTATGTAAAATGTATGGATTTGAATATTTTAGTGCAGAAACCGAAAGACAAATCACTAACAAATTACAAACGTTTTATTCAGAATCTGAAGCTCCAAAATTGCTTGAAGTCTTTACTCCTAGAACCGTTAATGATGATATTCTTCTAAAATATTTTGAATTTATTAATTAATTCAAAAAAAACAAGTGACTTATTAAATTATTTGTGTCATAATTAATATATTTAAAAACACTTAATTTAAACCCTTTAAACCCTTTAATTATGAGTAAAAGAGATGAACTAATTGCAAAGTATGCAGCAGATTTGAAAGACAAATTTGGAGTAAATCCAGACATGGATTTGTTAACAAAAGTAACTATTGGTTGTGGCCCATCTATTTATAATGCAGATGCAGCTACTATTTCAGGTTCTGATGAATCTGAGTTAGCTACGGTTAAAAATAATTTCTTAATAAAAAAATTAGGTTTAAAAGATAGTCCAGATTTAGACAAAGGATTAAATTCTGTTTTAGAAACTTACGGTAAATCCAATAGAAATAAATACAGAGCAGTGGTGTATTATGCATTGACCAAACATTTCAAAAAAGAATCTGTTTATTAATATTTTCCAAAATATAAAATTTTAAAGCGTTGCAATATAGCAGCGCTTTTTTATTTAGAAAACATGAATATCATTACCTTTGCAGCATGATACATTTAGGAACATTAAACACATTAGAAATTATAAGAGAAGCCGTTCAGGGCCTATATATAGCAGATGAAGAAGGTAATGAGGTATTGCTTCCTAACAGATATGTACCAGAAAACTTCAAAATTTGGGATAAAATTGAGGTATTTGTTTATTTAGATAATGAAGAAAGACCCGTAGCAACTACAGATAAGCCTTATGTACAATTGAACGACTTTGCTGTATTGCGTTGTAACGAAGTCAATGATTTTGGAGCCTTTTTAGATTGGGGTTTGGTAAAAGAATTGTTTTGCCCCTTTAAAGAGCAAGCCTTTAAAATGAAACCTGGTGGATGGTACTTAATTTATTGTTACATCGATGAAAAAACCAATAGATTGGTAGCTAGCAGTAAAACAAATAACTTTTTAGACAATAATAAACTTACCGTAAATGAATTTGATGAAGTAGATTTAATAGTGTCTCATCCTTCCGAGATTGGCATGAATGTAATAGTGAATAAAATTCATTCAGGATTGATCTATAAAGATTCCATATTTAAAGATTTAAGTATAGGCGACAAATTAACTGGTATTGTAAAAAAGATTCGCCCTGGCAACAAGTTAGATATTTCTTTAGGACAAATAGGGTATAGAAATATTGAGCCAAATGCAGAATTGATTTTGCAATCATTACAGGATAATTGTGGGTACTTAAATCTTACTGACAAATCAAATCCTGAAGAGATTAAAGAATCACTTCAAATGAGCAAAAAGAACTTTAAAAAAGCCATTGGAACTCTTTATAAACAGCGTTTAATTGATATTAAACCCGATGGGATTTATTTAGTTTAAGCCATATTAACATGATTTATAATGACACCATAGTAGCCTTGGCCACACCTTCTGGTGCTGGCGCCATTGCTGTTATAAGATTATCAGGAAACGATGCCATTCTTATAGCCGATAAACATTTTAAATCGGTTTCGGGAAAACAATTAATCAATCAACCAACGCATACCATACATTTAGGACATATTATTGATGGCCCTAGAATACTTGATGAAATACTGGTTTCAATTTTTAAAAATCCAAATTCTTATACTGGAGAGAATGTAGTAGAAATATCATGTCACGGTTCACAGTATATTCAACAAGAAATCATACAGTTGTTTTTAAGAAATGGTTGTAGAATGGCTTCGGCAGGTGAGTTTACCTTACGGGCATTTTTAAATGGAAAGTTAGATTTAAGTCAAGCCGAAGCTGTAGCAGATTTAATTAAAAGTGAGAATGAAGCGTCCCATCAAATAGCCATGCAACAAATGAGAGGTGGTTTTTCATCTGAAATAGCTAAACTTCGTGAAGAACTTTTAAATTTTGCATCACTTATTGAATTAGAACTTGATTTTGCAGAAGAAGATGTAGAGTTTGCTGATAGAACTCAATTCAAAGAATTGCTTGAACGCATTTCATTGGTCTTAAAGCGACTAATCGATTCGTTTGCTGTTGGAAATGTTATAAAAAATGGGATTCCTGTAGCTATCGTTGGCGAACCTAACGTAGGTAAGTCTACACTTTTAAATGCTTTGTTAAATGAAGAGCGTGCCATTGTATCAGAAATTGCAGGAACCACACGAGATACTATTGAAGATGAAATATCCATTGGAGGCATTGGGTTTCGTTTTATTGATACCGCAGGCATTAGAGACACCAAAGATGTCATTGAGAGCATTGGAATTAAAAAAACTTTTGAAAAAATAGAACAAGCCCACGTCGTTATTTATTTGTTTGATAGCACGCAGTTTAAAGCTCACAGTTCAGAATTTAAAGTAGAGCTAGAAAAAATCAAAAACAAATACCCTCAAAAACCTCTTATTGTCATTGCAAATAAAATAGATCAAATTGATGATTCACAAATTGCAGTTATGCAAAATGAGATTCCAGAAATTCGGTTATTATCTGCAAAAACAGGTTTTGGAGTAGAACAATTAACCAACACACTTCTAAATTTAATTAATACTGGTGCATTGCGAAATAACGAAACGATTGTTACCAATTCAAGACATTACGATTCGCTTTTAAAAGCTTTTGAAGAAATTCAAAAGGTAAAATATGGTTTAGAATCCGGTCTTTCAGGTGATTTATTGGCCATTGATATTCGACAGGCTTTATATCATTTCGGAGAGATTACAGGCGAAATTACTAATGATGATTTGTTGGGAAACATTTTTGCTAATTTCTGTATCGGGAAGTAACTATCTTTCTTTTTATTGTTAACTATCTGTTTTTCTTTACTTTATACGTTTTTATCTTCCTTTATTTGTTGCTTATTTACTCTTTTTTTGCTTAAATTTTTTGTATATCTGTTGCCTTAAATACGTATTTGTTGCCCAAATCCGTTGGTAGTGAGATTGGCGAAATGATGCACCATATTACTCCACGTTGCACCATAACGCTACATAAAGCATCATTTATGAGCAGTAATTTATACATCCCAAAAACCTGTAAACATTGCGGTAAGGCCTTTACAGCACGTACAACTGTAACTAAATATTGCAGTGATATGTGTGCTAAAAGAGAATATAAAGCACGTAAACGCAATGAAAAAGTACAAGCTACACTTGTATAGAAACTATTCAACAGAAAAAGGAAATAGTTAATCAGTATAATCTAGATGCAATAAATAACAAGGATTTTTTAAGCGTTACTGAAGCTTCTCAATTAATTGGTGTAAGTAGATGGATCATACAAAGAATGATACAACAAGGACGTTTAAAAGCAGTTCCTTTTGGTAGAAAACATATAGTTGCTCGTTGGCAAATTGAAAACCTTTTTAATTGATTTAGTATGAAAGTCACTTTAAGACAGCGCAAAAAGAATGATAATATTAGTTTGTATTTAGACTACTATGATAAGGGTAAAAGAAAAAACGAGTATTTAAGGTTATATCTAACCGCCGCTGAACAGATTTGACACAACAATAACAAGTTGGAAAGGGTTTAACTTTCTCGCTTTTATTGCAATTGGACTGAAGAAATTTTATAAACTTAAAAAGTCAAGATGACTTCAAACATAACATTTACCTGTAGTCTTTAATTTTAAAGTAAGTACGCTGCAATCTTATTAAAATAGAAAAAGGAAATACATCGTAATGCGCTTCCTTTTTCCTCCATAACATTGAGTCTTTTACTTTATGTAAAACCTTAATATTACAATACAAATTAACCATTTTAATTTGAATTAAAACATGATTTTTGTCATTAAAAAATGATATTATTTTATATACCTTATAGGATTAAATAAAACGTTATTAAAACCATACAAATGGAAAGTGTTTTTTTAAACAAATTAAATGTTCTTGAAAAATCAGGAAATTTTAAAAATGATTCAAACCAAATAATTCATGCCTACGACCTTTATTCCAATCAATACATAAAGGCGAGTGATGAACAAAAAAAATGGATGGATAAAAATTCTGATTATATTCTAAATAAAATCAGAACGTTAGAGAAAAAGTATTAATAAAATAACCTTAATTTAAATAAAATCCATAGTGCCATTAAATGGCATTATGGATTTTTTAATTTTAAAAATCCTGTATTACTCCAAAATTAGTTTGCAATAAAGCATATTAAACATCTGAAAGTCAAAAAAAATAAGTTTAATAAAGGATAAATTTTTATAAACTATATTTATCTTTAATTGTCATTATTGATTTTTAAGAATATAATTTTCTAAAAACAAAACAATGTTTTTATTGCCCTGTTTTTTTTATGTTGAAAAGTATACTCTAGGTAGTAAAATTATCTTAGGAATATTCTTTGCAATACTCATATTCATGTTATTGCACTTTGCTTTAAAACTGCTTGAAATGGGTTATGTTTTAAAATATAAAAAACCATATTTTGTACATTTTTATTTCTTTTTAAGAAAACTCAACCCACATCAAAATACGGTACTAAAAAATCAATTTAAGTTTTATAATAAACTTCAAGAAAAAGACAAACAATATTTTGAACATAGAGTGGCTTCTTTTATCAATGATAAAGATTTTATTGGTAGAGATGGCATTGAAATAACCGATGAAATGAAGGTTTTAATAGCTTCTACCGCAGTCATGCTAACCTTTGGATTTAGAGATTATTATATTGGATTAATGAATAAAATTGTAGTGTATCCTGAAAAGTTTTATTCAAAAATTAAAAATGAATATCACAAAGGTGAATTTAACCCAAAATTAAAAGCTCTAGTCATTTCATGGGCAGATTTTAAACAAGGTTATCACATCACTCAAGATAATATCAATTTAGGGATTCACGAATTTGTGCATGCCATTCATTTAAACAGTTTAAACGAAAGAGATATTAGTGCTACTATTTTTAGCGATTCATTTAAAGAATTAACAGAGTTACTTTATAAAAACAAGATGATTAGAGATGAATTATTAAATTCGCAATATATAAGAAAATATGCGTTTACTAATCAGTTTGAATTTTTAGCAGTCATTATTGAAAATTTCATTGAAACACCTCAAGAATTTAAATTACAGTTTCCTGAAGTTTATGTTAAAATAAAGCAGATGCTTAATTTTAATTTTGCTGGATATTAACAGAAAAAATAAACTATTCGGTTTCTACCAATTTACCGTTTTTATATTTACCTAAAATGATGACGTCTTTGCTTCTTTCATACTCTTTAGCAGCACGATGCATTTGATCACTATTGTCTCTTCTAATTTTTACACCGCTATTTGAATTTCTATTTCTAATTTCAATATAGTATCCATCTCTAAGTTCTGCGGGTTTAGTTGCAGGTCTTCCCATAATTTTAATTTTTTTTTTTGAAGATTAAATAACCTTAATGTTATGTAATCTTAATTTTATTTTTTTATAAAACTTCAATCGAAGTTATGCAATGTAATTAAAAAGCGATATAAACTTAAATTAATTACATATTATTTCGCTATTCCCATATAACGGTAATCAATAAATTTAAAATTATTGATTAAAGCTAAGGCTAAACTAACGCAGTAGGAAATACTTTATTGGGTTTTTAACGTAATTTTAGGAATTGGCGGTAATTCGCAATTCTTTAATAGTATCGATAGGTTCAGGGCTTTTAAAAACAAAACTTCCAGCGACTAATACATCAGCTCCAGTATTGATAAGTTTTTTGGCATTTAAACTTGTGACCCCACCATCAATTTCTATAAGCGTTGATGCGCCTTTTTTAATAATTAATTCTTTGAGTTGGCTAACTTTGTTATAGGTGTTTTCAATAAAACTCTGTCCGCCAAAACCTGGATTAACACTCATAACACAAACTAAATCAATGTCATTGATGGTGTCTTCTAAAACATTAACATTGGTATGTGGGTTTAAGGCAACTCCAGCTTTCATGCCTTCGGCTTTAATAGCTTGTAACGTTCTGTGCAAATGGGTGCAGGCTTCGTAATGTACCGTTAATATATTACTGCCTAAATCAGCAAAGGTTTTGATGTATCGGTCAGGTTCAACGATCATTAAATGAACATCAATGGTTTTAGTAGCATGTTGAGTGATGGCTTTCAAAACAGGCATACCAAATGAAATGTTGGGCACAAAAACGCCATCCATAATATCAATATGAAACCAATCGGCATCGCTTTCATTGACCATTTCAATATCTCGTTGAAGATTGCCAAAATCTGCGGCTAAGATTGAAGGGGCTATAAGTTTTGAACTCATTGTTTTAATTTACATTTGTTTGGCAAAAATAGTATAAAAAAACAAACCCTCGGTAATCAGCCGAGGGTTCTTTCATCAATCAAAAAACGAACAGTTATGTGTAACTGTTTGTAGCGGTAATTTAGTCGTAAAAAATTTGCTAACCTAAATATGTTTTTAAAATTTTACTTCTAGAAGTATGTTTTAATCGTCTTATCGCTTTTTCTTTAATTTGACGAACACGTTCACGAGTTAAATCAAATGTTTCGCCAATTTCTTCTAAAGTCATTGGGTGTTGGTTTCCTAAACCAAAGTAAAGACGAATCACATCAGCTTCACGAGGCGTTAGAGTTTCTAAAGCTCTTTCAATCTCAGTTCGCAAAGATTCATGTAACAATTCTCTGTCTGGGTTTGGAGATTCGCCACTGTTTAAAACGTCATATAAGTTTGAATCTTCTCCTTCAACTAAAGGAGCATCCATACTTACGTGACGACCAGAATTTTTCATGGACTCCTTAACATCGTTAATGGTCATATCCAACTCTTTAGCAATTTCTTCAGCACTTGGCGGACGCTCATGACTTTGCTCTAAAAAGGCAAATGTTTTATTAATTTTATTAATAGAACCAATTTTGTTTAAAGGCAAACGTACAATACGAGATTGCTCAGCTAATGCTTGTAAGATAGATTGACGAATCCACCAAACAGCATACGATATAAATTTAAAACCACGGGTTTCATCAAAACGTTGAGCCGCTTTAATGAGGCCTAAATTACCTTCATTAATTAAATCGGGTAATGTTAAACCTTGGTTTTGATATTGCTTAGCTACCGATACTACGAAACGTAAATTAGCCTTAGTCAACTTTTCTAAAGCAGCTTGATCGCCAGCTTTTATACGTTGTGCTAATTCTACTTCTTCGTCTGCGGTAATTAAGTCAACTTTTCCAATTTCTTGTAGATATTTGTCTAACGAAGCGGTTTCTCTATTGGTAACCTGTTTCGTAATTTTAAGTTGTCTCATTTAAGGTTCTCCTGTAATTTTTTAAGTGAATTTTCTTTACTATGTGGTTATACGTAGTAAAGCTTGTTTTTGTTACAAGAAATTAGATTTTAATTAATTTTTTATTATTTAAATTAAGCTCATCCATCATGTCATTGGTGAATTTGTAATGACCTTTGGTTGTAATTATTCTGAATTTATATGATTTTAAATTACTTAAAGCATTTAAAAATAACCATTTAGATTTTAATAATTTTGGTTTTTCAGATTTTAAACTTAATTCAAAATAATGTTTTTGTCCTTCTTTCTCAGCAACTATATCGGGTGTAATATTTACATCACTACCTACTTTACTAAAAGATTTAGGAGTTTCGTAACCTTCGGTGTCTGCTTTAATGTTTTCATAACCTCTTTGTTCAAGATAGGAAAGAGAGTCGTTTAAAATGTCTGAATATTTTTCTTTGTCTTTATTAATCATAACTGTAATATAATGAAAATGAGTAGAAAAGCAAGTTTTTAACAGAGTTTAACAGGTTTGTTTTAATTGGGCATTACCTTTATAAGCTTTTTTTTAGCTTATAAAGGTCACGCTTTCGCAAGTCGCTCTCTGCGAGGAGCTCCAACAGTTGCTCAATCGTTAATGCAGAATAAAAATTAGTAGTATTAAGGAAAACTCAAACCAATCCCATGCTTTTGGCTTCTTTTAACGAATTAAATGGGGTCTCATTATCAATATTTAAAAGAGATGTTAATTTTAATTTTCTAACCTCGATAGCTCTAGTGGATAATGGAATGTGTTTTGAAAGATTTTTGGTTTTTTCTCCCATGGACAGATGGTATAAAATCTGCCTGTCAAAATCATCTATGGTTATACTGTTTTTAATGGGCATGTTAGTATATCCTTTAATAGCTTTACTATAATATTTTTTCCCTTTTAAAACATCCACAGTGGCATTTTTTAAATCTGTAGGGCCAATATTGTATATTCCCACTGAACTCCGGTCTTTAGCTTATACAGTAGTGCATTGACAATCTCGTAAAGAGGTACTTTGGGCTTAAAACCTCTTTTTGTTTCTGGTAAATATGGTACAATTTCTAATTCTATCATATCTTTGCTAAGTACTTGGTACACGGGGTTGTGGTTTTTATGTTTCGCAACACAAATTTCTGCAACCCTTTCTTTATTATAAAAAAAAGTCAAGATGACTTCTATTTATACTCAATTGATATGAAATGAAATCAAAAAAAAATAACTATCTGTTTCCAGATTCAACATCTAAAATCCCTTATTATTAGTTTTATATTTTAGGCTTATTGTTACCATTTTTATAAATAAACCTGTTTTTAAAATCCCAATTTTTAGGATTAACTTTTTCACCCGTAGAATAGACAAATTTTTTATTTTCATCTATAAAATAACATGAGAATAAAATTAATGTTTCTTTATTTGACTTTGATCCTTTTAAATTAAATGCGTAAGTCATTCGATTCATGGAGTGTTGGAACCTTTTGGTATTTAATCAAAAAAAGGAGATGCTTGAAAATTCTAATCATCCCCTTATCTTTTAATTAGTAACGAAACCATTTTTTTAATGCTCAATTCTTAGAGCCAATAAAAACTTTTTAGACGTTTCCTCTTTCTATCAGTAAATTTTTTAAAAAAAATTATTCATCCACAACGGTGTTGTCATCGTCATGTAATTGCATCATTAAACCTTTAAAATCTCCATAAACTTGTTGGTATAAAATTTTACCATCAGCATCAAAATCAAAAGATTCATAAAGTTTTATGTTACCGGACTTAGATTCTGTTGAATCTGTTGCAGAAAGGGTAACCTGCCAAGTACTATAATGTCTTACAGAGCCATCGGGCATTTTTGTATCTGGATTAACTCCTGGCAACAACACTGGAGTGTTCAGGATTTTAAAATCATAATAATCCCACATCTTTTTATCATTAGCTATTATATCGTCTAATGTTAAAGAATCTTTTTCTGTGCCTACACCAGTTTCGAGCATGATAAAATCTTTAGAGTACATGGAGTAATCCATAGATTCATTTTGCCAACTTTCAATGTTTAATAGAACTGTTTTAGAATTTTTTTCAAACGCTTCTTGTGCAGAATTGTCTACTTTTTCTTGGCAACCTATAAAAAGGATTGCAAAAAGTAAGGTGGAAATGATTTTTTTCATAATGTTGATTTTAGTTGTTATGCCTTAAAGTTAATAAAAAAAATTAAACTTAACAGAACTTACTGAAAATCAATACTATTATAAGAAATGATAAAAAAAATAAGAAGGATATTTTAGCCTATTTTAAGCTTTTTAACGTCTTTTTCTTGTTTCTTTTGTTCAAGTTTTTCTAATTCTAATCTTATTTCTTCGCTACGTTTATTTAATTGAGCCATTTTTTCTTCTCTTTCCTTTTGCTTCATAGCCATTTGCTCAACTCTTAATTGCTCTCTTTTAATTTCTAGTTTTTTTATCTTTTTTTCACGAATTTTCTCTAAAGCAACCGTGGCATATGCATAGCCATACATGCTTAAAAACAATAAACCAATGATACCTAAAATGATGTAGCCGTTTTCCATAAGGGATTTAATTAATTAAAATGCTAAAAATTTAATTCTTTGACAATTTAAAAGTAATTATATAAGAATTTGTAATTTTTATATAAAAGTATATAAATTGATGCTTCACAAAAAAATTAATAGTTAAAGAACTCAAAAAATAGTTAAAATATAAAATAACAAACAAAAACCTCTGTTTATTGTAAAAACAGAGGTTTTGATATTGGTTAAGTTGAATTATTTCTGACCCTAAAAAGTACTATTTAGTCTCCACTCATTTGAGGGTTATACACCCAAATCTCATCCCAGGTGTTTTTAAAAGTTGCTTGATATAAATCCTGTTGGTTTTGCCATGAGTTTTCGCCATTTACTTTATTGAAGTTTTCAACCCAATTTACATCCCTTTCAAAATCGGTCCAATTTGGACTAAAAGAAAACGTGGCAATATGACGGCCTAGATTTCCTTGTCTGAACTCGTTGTAATAAACTCCCCAAGGGTTAACACCATCTAAAGCTTTAACCGTTTTACTTATTCTTTCGAAGAAAGTATTTACGCCGGGCGCAGGCCCATCAATAACTTCATAATATCTTATAAAAGAAATTGGAAATTGCGACATTTTGGTCATCATATCTGTATTATTCAGCTTTTTATCAGCAGTCCAATACTCAATAGTTTGAACCTTTTTTATATACGGCATAACGTTATCTCTCCAATCGGCATCATGTCCGCCTTCTCCCGGACGCACATCATTATGTTTGAACATCATTGGCCCCATTTCCCAAATAATATTGCCAGAATTTGGTCCTGAAACAATATTGTAAACAGTAGCTTTAGTTGGCCCTTCTTTGTGATAGGTTGCATTATGTTTTCTCATGTTTTCTTGCAAAACTTTAAGTTTTGTATTGTCAGGAGTTAACATAATATCTTCCCACATTTTATAATCTTTGGAATCATCTTGGGCTTTAACAGTTAACATGTTGCCAAATACTATGGCAACCATAAACACTAATAACATTGGTCTTTTAATCATAATTAAAATTATTGGTTGGTTAATTTACCATATAACGATTATATGGTTTAAGCTAAAAAAATAAATCAGGGATTCTTAGAATATAATAAACAAATAAGAAAACTTACCTGTTTAAGATAGAGGGTCATGATTTGGAGACAATCAAATATAAGAATTAATTCATTAACTTTTTAAAAATGTGTATTTTAGAAAAAGTTTTCTAATAATAAAAGAGGCTGTCTAGATTTTTCAGACAGCCTCTTTTATTTTTTGGAGAAGTGTTTTGGAGAGGTTTTTCAAATACTCAACACTCAAGGACATGAAAAAACTTTTTAGGCAGCTTTTTTATTTTTTATTAACTTTTAATCCTTTTTGTTTCCATTGATCAATACCGCCCAAAAGATTATAGACCTTAACAAATCCGATAGCTTCAAGTTTTTCAGAACCGTTACTACTTCGTCTTCCACTTTTGCAGTATAAAATAATGGGTTTTTTCTTATCCAGTTTTCTTATCTCTTCTTCAAAAGTAGGTGAATAGTAATCTATGTTTACTGCATCGCCAATAAATCCTGCTTTAAACTCTTGTGGTGTTCTTACGTCTACCAACTGAATGTCTTTGGATTTTAAAAGTAATTGCATTTCTTCAACTGAAATGTTATTTATTTTATCATCTGACTGTCCTTTGCAATTAAATACAAAGCAGGAAAGGACGATACTTAAAAGAACTAACAGGTGTTTCATTTTTTAAAATCTTTAATTATTCCACGTCTCCATCCCATTGCAACATGCCTCCAATGAGGTTGTACGCATTTTGAAAACCCAGCTGTTTCATCATTTTACAGGCTTGCCCACTTCTGTTTCCGGATCTGCAATACACATAATAATTTTTACTTTTATCAAGCGTTTCCAGTTCCTCTATAAATGCTTGTCCTTTATAAAAATCGATATGAATTGAATTTGGTATTTTACCTTGAAAAACTTCATCACCTGTCCTAACATCCAAAATAACAGCATTGTTATCATTTTCAAGTAGTTCAACCCATTCTTCTTGTGTTAAATCTTCCATTTTAATACATTTAAGGCACAAAAATAAGACTTATAAATTACTTATTACAAAAAATTGGTTAAGGTTTTTTTGTCATCTTATACCTTAATAGTACAACCTATGGCTTTTGTTTCTTGTAGCTTTACTGGATGACCACTCAACAAAGCATTTACAGCGTTTTCAACATATTTTGTATTGACTGCATTCGCATCTTTATAATTATCATCAATGGCCCCTATATATTTTACAACAGGTCCTTGTTTTGTGTTTTGTAAAACAAACATATGTGGTGTTTTGGTAGCTCCAAACTTAGGATAAACTTGTTGACCTTCATCTACTAAATATGGAAATGTAAAGCCTTTTTCTAGCGCTCTTTGCTGCATACTTTTATAACTATCACCTGGCTGAACTTTAGGATTGTTGGGGTTGATGGCAATAACCGGATAACCTTTTGATGCGTACTTTTCATTTAGTGCCATAATTCTGTCTTCATAGGCTATTGAAAACGGACAGGTATTGCATGTAAAGGTGATGATAAACCCTTTTACATCTTTATAATCTGAAAGCGACACCATATTACCATCAATGTTTTTCAACTCAAAATCAGCTACAACATCTCCAATTTGGTAACCACTCCTTTCTTTGACATTATTAAGCGTAAAATCACTCATAAATGTTAACATCATTATTGATAATAAGACAGGTGTTTTCATAACTTTTTATTTTAAAAATTTAATGATTTCATGTTCTAAAGCTTTATAATTAAATGATTGCTCAAAAAATTTAGAGTTATCATTTTTGTATATTAAGGTTGCAGGAATGGAGCCAGACCAATCTTTGCTTATTTGGGGAATCCAAGCATTCATATCCACATCATCTAAAGCCACAACTTTAGATTTTATATTGTTTTTAATAATAAAGGGCTTCAGTTTTGAATCGTATAAATGTGGAAAATCTAAACTTACTAATAAGACTTTAACATTTTTATCGGCATATTCTGTGTGCACTTTTTCAAAAAAAGGTAATTCCTTCACACAAGGCGCACACCAGGTAGCCCAAAAATTAATCACATAAACAGTATCGTCTGTTCTATTCAAATATTTTTTAAATCTATTAAAATCATAAACTTCAAGTTCTACCGTTTCAATTTTATTGGGTAAAACTTCGGATGGCAGAATGGGTTGATTTTCTGAATTATTTGAATATTTTTTTTCTTTACAGCTTACGGAAAAAAGCAATAATAGAACCCATAATATATATTTCATTAGCTTCAAATGATTTGGCTATTAGCATTTCATCTAGCTAAAATTAAATATTACTACTTCAAATACCGTGTGTTTAACATATTTTTAATTAAAAATTCTTTTAAAGTTTTGTTTAATACTATTGTCTTTTCTATATTTGAACAAAATAAAAAATACGTGAACACAATATTAAATAATACTTGGTGGTGGAGCTTTAAGAAACAAGATTTCGTGAAGTAGTCACTTAGTATATTTAAACTAAAAATATCACCAAGGCTTGTCATTCACGACAAGCCTTTTTTAATGAACAAAATGAAAACATTTAATTTATACACGCATTACAAAAAAATTCTGGCAGACACCATAACCCCTGTTAGTATTTACCTTAAAATTAGAGATAATTACCCTAATAGCATTCTTCTTGAAAGTAGTGATTATCACGCTAACGACAATAGTTTTTCTTATATCTGTTTTAATCCTATTGCCTCTATAAAAGTAGAAAATGACATCATTACACAAACGTTTCCTGATGGTAGTTCATCCAATTTACAAATTTCAGAAACCACAGATGTAACGGAAGAAATTCATCAATTTACAAAACGCTTCAAGGTTAATTCTGAAACTGAATTTAAATTTATTAATAATGGTATATTTGGTTATATAGCCTATGATGCCGTGAGATATTTTGAAGATATACACATTTCAAAAAAAGAAAATTCAGTAAATATACCTGATATATTTTACGCTGTTTATCAAAATATCATCGCCATTAATCACTTTAAAAATGAAGCCTATATTTTTGCACATTGCTATAAAAGTGATAGTAATATCGATGCTATTTTTCAACTCATTAAAGCACGTAATTTTGCTTCATATAATTTCATGCCTAAAGGTGAAATCTCATCAAATTTAACAGATAATGATTATAAGAATCATGTAGAATTGGCAAAAAAACATTGCGGCCGTGGTGATGTTTTTCAGCTTGTTTTATCTAAAAGTTTTACACAAGAATTTAAAGGTGATGAGTTTAATGTATACCGTGCTTTAAGAAGTATTAATCCTTCGCCGTATTTGTTTTATTTTGATTATGGGAATTTTAAAATTTTTGGAAGCTCGCCCGAAGCACAACTGATTGTTAGCAACGGAAAGGCAGAAATACATCCTATTGCAGGAACCTTTAAACGAACGGGTAACGATTTACAAGACGCCGAATTGGCTAAACAATTAAAAATTGATGATAAAGAAAATGCAGAGCACGTCATGCTGGTTGATTTGGCTAGGAACGACCTCAGCAGAAACGGAAGTCATGTAACGGTTGACACCTATCGAGAAGTTCAGTTTTTTTCTCATGTCATTCATTTAGTCAGTAAAGTAACTGGACATAAACATGAAAAAGTCTCCACCATGCAAGTGGTTGCTGACACATTTCCTGCAGGAACTTTAAGTGGCGCACCAAAACACAGAGCCATGCAACTTATTGAACAATACGAAAAAACAAGTCGTTCATTTTATGGTGGCGCTATTGGATTTATGGATTTTGAAGGCAACTTTAACCATGCTATCATGATAAGAACCTTTTTAAGTAAAAACCATAAATTACATTGGCAAGCTGGTGCAGGTTTGGTTTCTAAATCAAATCCTGAAACAGAATTACAAGAAGTGTACAACAAATTAGGAGCGTTAACTAAGGCTATTGAATTAGCAGAAAACATATAAAATAGAAATGACGAAAGTATTAGTAATTGATAATTACGATAGTTTTACCTATAATCTGGTTCATTATTTAGAAGATTTAAATTGTGACGTAACGGTTATAAGAAATGACAAATTATCCTTAGATGAGGTGCTACCATTTGATAAAATTGTGTTATCACCTGGACCAGGAATTCCAGACGAAGCAGGATTATTAAAGGCCATTATTAAAAGATATGCACCCACTAAAAGTATTTTGGGCGTTTGCTTAGGTCAACAAGCTATTGGAGAGGTTTTTGGCGGAACACTTATTAATTTAGAGGACGTTTACCATGGTGTTGCAACCAAGGTTAATATTACGGTTGATGATGAATCCTTATTTAAAGGATTGGAAAAAGTAATTGAAGTAGGTCGCTATCATTCTTGGGTTGTTAGTCCAGATTTACCTGATAGTTTAGAAGCCACATCTTTTGATGAAAATGGTCAAATCATGTCTCTGCGCCATAAAGTTTATGATGTAAAAGGCGTACAATATCATCCAGAATCTGTTTTAACACCTCATGGAAAACAAATTTTAAAAAATTGGTTATCAAGTTAGCAATAAGGCAAATTAAAGCATATAAAAAGCTAAGAAAAGCATTCGTGTTTTCGTTACAAAACATATCATTTTAAAAATGAAACATTTATTAAACAGACTTATAAATCACGAAAGTATCTCTAGTGAAGAAGCAAAACAAGCTTTGGTAAACATCTCTAACGGATTGTATAACCAAAGTCAAATAGCCTCTTTTCTTACGGTTTATATGATGCGTAATATAACGCTTGAAGAATTAAGAGGATTTAGAGATGCCTTACTGGAATTATGCATTCCCATTGATTTAAAAGAATTCAATGCCATTGATTTATGCGGAACCGGTGGGGACGGAAAAGACACGTTCAACATTTCTACCTTGGCGTCATTTGTCACAGCTGGTGCAGGCGTTAAGGTTGCTAAACATGGAAATTATGGTGTTTCGTCTGCATGTGGATCGTCCAATGTTATGGAATATTTGGGCATCAAATTTTCAAATGATGAAGATTTCTTAAAACACTCAATAGATAAAGCTGGCATTTGTGTATTACATGCACCATTATTTCATCCAGCAATGAAAAACGTTGCTCCCATTCGTCGGGAATTAGGTGTGAAAACATTTTTTAATATGTTAGGACCTATGGTTAATCCATCGTTTCCAAAAAATCAAATGGTAGGCGTTTTTAATTTAGAATTACTTAGATTATATGGCTATTTATATCAAAATACCGGTAAAAATTATGCCATTGTTCATGCTTTAGATGGCTATGATGAAATTTCTTTGACTGGTAAAGCAAAGGTGATTTCCAATAACGCCGAAATCATGTTTTCTCCAGAAGATTTAGGAATTTCGGAAATTTCACAAGAATCAATTTTTGGAGGCAATACTGTTGAATCATCTGCTAAAATTTTTATGGACGTTATACAAGGAAACGGAACAAAACAACAAAATAACGTAGTTTGTGCCAATGCTGGTTTAGCGATAGCAACCACCAATCAAATTGACCATAAACAAGGATTTGATATGGCAAAAGAATCTTTATTAAGTGGAAAAGGATTAAAAGCATTACAAACCATTCAAGAGTTAAGTAAATGAATATTTTAGATAAAATAGTAGCTGATAAGCGTATTGAAGTTGATTTGAGAAAATCATTAATTCCCATAAAACAATTGGAACATTCGGTTTTATTTGAAAGAGAAACCGTTTCATTAGCCAATAAATTACGATTAAGTCAATCTGGTATTATTGCTGAACACAAACGTCGTTCACCTTCAAAATCAATTATCAATCAAAACTTAAACGTTTTTGATGTTGCCGAAGGCTATGAAGCCGCAGGCGTTTGTGGTATTTCAGTTTTAACCGACGGTAAATATTTTGGTGGTTCTTTAGACGATTTACTTACGGCTCGTGCAAGTTGCAACTTACCGCTGTTAAGAAAAGAATTCATTATAAATCCATATCAAATTGCAGAAGCTAAAGCCTATGGGGCCGATGTAATTCTACTTATCGCCTCTATTTTAACTAAAAATGAACTCAAGCTATTTTCAGAATTAGCAAAAAGCTTGCATTTAGAGGTGCTTTTAGAAGTTCATAATGAAGAAGAACTCCATAAATCCATCATGCCCAGTGTAGACATGTTAGGTGTAAACAATAGAAATTTAAAAACTTTTGAAGTAAGTTTAGAGATAAGTAAAAAACTAAGCCAATTGATACCTAATGACTTTGTAAAAGTCTCTGAAAGTGGCATAAGTACTGTTGAATCTATTAAAGAATTACAAGCTTTTGGGTATCAAGGTTTTTTAATTGGCGAGAATTTCATGAAAACTGATAATGCTGGCGAAAGTGCCAAACAATTTATTAAAGCATTAGAAAAATGAAGTTGAAAATTTGTGGCATGAAATATCCGGAAAACATAGAACAAGTTGCAGCTTTGCAACCAGACTATCTTGGGTTTATATTTTATGAAAAATCAGCAAGATGTTTTGAAGGAGACATAATAAACATCTCAAATACCATAAAAAAAGTAGGCGTTTTTGTTAATGCTGATATCAAAGAAGTTATTGAAAACATTAAGAATTACAACTTAAAAGTAGTACAACTTCATGGAGATGAATCGCCTGAGTATTGTTTAAAATTAAAAGCTAAAGACCTGGAAATCATTAAAGTATTTTCCATAAAAAACGCTTTCAATTTTAAGATTTTAGAAGCTTATGAAGACGTTTGTGATTACTTTTTATTCGACACCAAAGGAAAATTACCTGGCGGAAATGGATATGCCTTTAATTGGAGTGTTTTACAAAATTATCCATCAACCAAGCCTTATTTTTTAAGTGGCGGCATTGGTTTTGATGACATTGAAACAATCAAGTCGTTTTTCAACAAAGAAGAATCTAAATACTGTTATGCCATTGATGTAAACAGTAAATTTGAAATTGAACCAGGATTAAAAAATATTGAACTATTAAAAGAATTTAAACACACCGTCATTACGAAGGAGGAACGACTGAAGTAATCTTTTTTATCATTAAACAGATTGCTTTTCTCAATAGCTATCAAAATTCACAATGAAGTAAACATTAAACTACATGAACTATAACGTAAATGAAAAAGGGTATTATGGCAAATTTGGAGGGGCATACATTCCAGAAATGCTCTATCCAAACGTCGAAGCGTTACGCCAAAATTATTTAAAAATAATGGCCGAACCTTCCTTTAAAGAAGAGTTTAACCAACTTTTAAAAGATTATGTTGGCAGACCTTCACCACTCTATTTTGCCAAACGCCTTTCAGAAAAATACAACACCAAAATCTATTTAAAACGCGAAGATTTAAATCATACGGGCGCACACAAAATAAACAACACCATTGGTCAAATTCTTATGGCTAAACGCCTTGGAAAAACAAGGATTATTGCCGAAACTGGTGCTGGTCAACATGGTGTTGCTACTGCCACTGTTTGTGCCTTAATGGGATTGGAATGCATTGTTTACATGGGAGAAATTGATATTGCTCGTCAAGCACCTAATGTTGCTAGAATGAAAATGCTGGGCGCAACCGTTGTTCCAGCATTATCAGGAAGCAGAACCTTAAAAGACGCTACCAACGAAGCCATTCGCGATTGGATTAATAATCCGGTAGATACACATTATATAATTGGTTCTGCCATCGGTCCGCATCCGTATCCAGATATGGTAACAAGGTTTCAATCGGTAATTTCAGAAGAAATTAAATGGCAATTAAAAGCCCATGAAGGCAGAGAAAATCCAGATTATGTTGTGGCTTGTATTGGAGGTGGCAGTAATGCCGCTGGCACCTATTACCACTTTTTACATGATGAAAATGTAAATATTATTGCGGTCGAGGCTGCCGGTTTAGGAATTGATTCTGGTGAAAGTGCCGCCACTTCTGTTTTAGGAAAAGAAGGCATCATCCATGGATGTAAAACCTTATTGATGCAAACCAAAGACGGACAAATTACCGAGCCATATTCTATTTCGGCAGGATTAGATTATCCTGGTGTTGGCCCTATGCACGCCCATTTATCTAAAACTGGACGTGCCGAATTTATGTCCATTACAGATGCCGATGCTATGAAAGCTGGCTTGGAACTTTCAAAATTAGAAGGTATTATTCCAGCCATTGAAACCGCACATGCACTGGCTATTTTTGAATATAAAACATTCAAAACAGACGATGTTGTTGTGGTGAGTCTATCGGGTCGTGGCGATAAGGATTTAGATACTTACGTTAAATATTTTAAACTATAACGTCATTCCGAACAACGTGAAGTAATCTCATTATACAGATTGCTTCCTTCCTCGCAATTGACAAAACAATATATTATTATGAATCGTATTCAAAATAAACTAAAAGAAAATAAAAAAATCCTTTCTATATATTTTACTGCAGGCTACCCTAGTTTGAACGATACAGTTTCCATCATTCAAAACTTAGAAACAAGTGATGTTGATATGATAGAAATTGGTTTGCCATTTAGCGACCCATTGGCCGATGGCCCGACCATTCAAGCCAGTTCCAGCAAAGCTTTAAAAAATGGTATGACCACTGAAATACTTTTTAATCAATTGAAAGACATCAGAAAAACCGTTTCAATTCCATTAATTATCATGGGTTATTTTAACCCTATGTTGCAATATGGTGTAGAAGCATTCTGCAAAAAATGCCAAGAAATTGGTATTGATGGTTTAATTATTCCCGATTTACCTGTTGATGTTTACAGTGAAGATTATAAATCAACATTTGAAAAATATGGGTTAGTCAATGTTTTTTTAATAACACCTCAAACTTCTGATGAGCGTATTCGGTTTATAGATTCTATATCCAACGGTTTTATTTACATGGTAAGTAGCGCTAGCGTTACCGGTAGTCAATCAGGTTTTGGTGACGACCAAAAATATTATTTTGAACGTATATCTAACATGGATTTAAAGAATCCTCAAATTGTAGGTTTTGGAATTAATAACCGTGATACTTTTAAGCAAGCAACGCAATATGCCAAAGGTGCTATTATTGGAAGCGCATTTATAAAATTTATAGCTGAAAATACCGTTGAAAATATCAAACAGTTTGTTCAATCTATTCGATAAAATTTTAAATAGTTTAAGTTAACACCTCATTCAAATGAAAAAAAACATTAACGCCATTGTATTCGCTCTTGCCATTGTTGTAGCCTCCATCATCTTTGGAAACGCTTTTATCAATAGAAACAAAAAAATTGGAACCATAGCGGTTACCGGTTTAGGACAGACTAATTTTACTTCGGACTTGATAGTATGGGAAGCCAGATTTTCACAAGTAAATAGCGATTTAAAACAAGGTTACACCGATTTAAAAAAAGACAAAGAAACCATACTGGACTATTTTAAATCAAAAGGTCTTGCTGAAAACGTGATTATTTTCAATGCCGTTGAAACCATTAAAAATTTTAAACAAAACTATACCACAGACGGAAAATATTTAGGACAGGAATTCACAGATTATACCTTAAGCCAGACCGTTCAAATTAATTCAAAAGAGGTTGAAAAAGTTGAAAAAATTTCTCGTGAAGTTACCGAACTCCTAAACAAAGGCATTCAACTTTACTCCATGGCTCCTCGATATTATTATTCAAAACTTGAAGATCTGAAAATTGAAATGGTTTCAAGAGCCACTGAAAACGCACATTTAAGAGCCAAAAGTATTTCAGAAAATTCTGGAGCTACCTTAGGGGAACTCTCTACAGCTCAAATGGGTATTTTTCAAATAACCGGACAAAACTCGAACGAAGATTATTCCTGGGGCGGCGCTTACAACACCTCTTCAAAAGAAAAAACAGCCTCCATTACCATGAAACTTACCTATTTGGTAAAATAGTTTTTTAAAAAGAGATGCTTTATATGGTTGATATCAATAATTTAAGTAAGAACTTAGCGAAAAATTACCGATTGATTTATGAAAGATATTGAAAATATTGAATTAGCTTATTTAAGTTTAGATGACTATCAAGAACTAAAAAGAGCTATGATGGCTTCTTACACATCCATGCCAGATGCCATTTGGGATGAACACCATATTAGCACATTAATTAAAAAATTTCCAGAAGGTCAAGTCGTTATAAAAATCAATAATCAAATTGCTGGCTGCGCCTTATGCATCATTGTTGATTATGATAAGTTTGATGATAACCACACGTATAAAGAAATTACAGGAAACTATACCTTTAATACACATACCAATAAAGGCGATGTTATTTATGGCATTGATGTCTTTATAAAACCTGAATTTAGAGGATTACGTTTAGGAAGACGACTTTATGACTATAGAAAAGAATTATGCGAAAGACTCAATTTAAAAGGTCTGGCGTTTGGAGGTAGAATTCCAAATTATCATGAATATGCCGATACATTAACCCCTAAAGAATATATTGATAAAGTAAGAAGAAAAGAAATTCATGATCCAGTTTTAAACTTTCAAATTTCAAATGATTTTCATCCAGCCAGAATATTAAAAGACTATTTAGTGGGCGATTCGTCTTCTCAAGAATATGCCGTTTTACTGGAATGGGATAATATTTATTACGAAAAACAAAACAAAAAAGCTTCAACGATTAAAAAAATTGTAAGACTTGGCCTGGTTCAATGGCAAATGCGCCTTTATAAAGATTTGGATGAATTGATGCAACAAGCTGAATTTTTTATTGATGCTGTTTCTGGTTACAGAAGTGATTTTGCATTATTTCCAGAGTTTTTTAATGCACCTCTCATGGCTGAAAACAATCACTTATCCACGCCAGAAGCCATTCGTGAATTGTCCAAACACACCCATGAAATCGTGCAACGTTTTTCAAAATTAGCCATATCTTACAACATAAACATTATAACTGGAAGCATGCCAGAAATGGTTGATGGCAAACTCCATAATGTGGGTTATTTATGTCGCCGCGATGGTAGCATGGAACGTTATGAAAAACTTCATGTAACGCCAGATGAAGCTAAAGTATGGGGAATGGTTGGCGGAAACCAGTTAAAAGCATTTGATACCGATTGTGGTAAAATTGGGATTTTAATTTGTTATGATTCTGAATTTCCAGAATTAAGCAGATTATTAGCAGATGAAGGCATGGATATTTTATTCATTCCTTTTTTAACCGATACTCAAAACGGATTTTCAAGAGTTAGACATTGCGCTCAAGCCAGAGCCATTGAAAACGAATGTTATGTTGCTATTGCTGGCAGTGTAGGCAACTTACCCAAAGTTCAAAACATGGACATTCAGTTTGCACAGTCTATGGTATTTACGCCTTGCGATTTTGCATTTCCTACCAATGGTGTAAAAGCAGAGGCCACTCAAAATACCGAAATGATTTTAATTGCTGATGTAGATATTGACCTTTTAAGAGAGCTCAATCAATTTGGAAGTGTTAGAAACCTTAAAGACCGCCGTAAAGACCTATTTGAATTAAAAAAATTATAAGCCGTGTCAGCATTTAATAACTGGAAACTCATAGCATTACTATGTTTCACCTTAGGTTTGGCACCATTTATTCCAGAGCCTCATCTTTTTGGCAAAATACGTTGGATAGCAGGCGGCGCTCATGGCATGCAATTCATGGATTGGTTTGATACAGCTCTTCACGGCTTTCCGTTCTTACTTTTAATACGGTTTATCATTGTTAAATTCGTAAAAAAGAATGGCTCTTAATATTGTTTTAATTGAACCTGAAATCCCAAACAACACTGGAAATATTGGTAGATTGGCCTTGGCTTCAGGTTCTAAATTACATTTGGTAAAACCCTTTGGTTTTGAAATTGATGATACGCGTTTAAAACGTGCCGGATTAGATTATTGGCAACATCTTGATGTTTTTTTCTATGAAAATACAGAAGAATTTTTCAATGTAAACAGCAATGAAAATATGGTATTTCTTTCAAGCCATGGAACAAAAAATCATTGGGATATTCCTTTTAAAGATGGTATGTTTTTAGTGTTTGGAAAAGAATCCGTAGGATTACCAAAATCTATGCTTGAAACCCACTCAAATTCATTATTTAAAATTCCTTTATACAGCGAACATGTTAGAAGTTTAAACCTAGCAAACGCTGTTGGTATTGTGGTGTATGAAGGGTTAAAATCTTTAAACCAATAAGCCATTAACACTTTTTACAACCACAGTAAGCATCATTCTTTGATTTTTCAAAACATTCTTTTCCTTCTTTAAAAGCAAAATATGATAACGCTAAAGTTCCAAGGCTGTCAATATATGGTATCTTTAAAAGTTCATAAATGCCACTACTTAATAACAAAATTACGGACATATAAATGCATACCATCGTACAGTTTGCATCAGCCAAAATAGGTTCAGAATTTAAATCTTTTCCAACCTTACGCTTCCAAATTACAAGAATCCACATGACTATTATGGAAAGAATGGATATAATAATACCCCAAAACGTTGTTACGGGTTTGTGGTTAATCCAAAGATTATAAAGGCTTGTTGCAACCAGCGCAAAAACCAAAAGGTAAAAAGCATATCCTGTAATTCTTAAGGCCGTTCTTTCAAATTCATCTCTTTTACTGTCTGGATTCTTTTTTATTCTAATAATCATATGGGCTATTCCTAAACCAGAAATAACTTCAATAAAACTATCGGCGCCAAAGCCAAACAAAGTTAAACTTTCATCTTCAAATCCTAAAAATGTTGAAACCACACCTTCTACTATGTTATAGATGATGGTAAAAACGGCTAGCCAAAAAGCTATTTTATAGAGTTCACTCATGAATTTTTACGGCATTAATCACATAAAATAAGAAATTAACGAGAGAAAACCTAATAAACTTACATACGCTCGGGCACATCAATTCCCAATAACTTAAAAGCATTTTTAATGGTTAGTGCTACTTTTCGAGATAATTGAACTCTAAAAATCTTTTCGTTTAAATGATCGGCTCCTAATATGGAAACATTTTGATAAAAGGAGTTGAATTCCTTCACCAAATCGTAGGTATAGTTTGCTATTAACGCTGGACTGTGCGTTTCTGCTGCATTTTGAATAACCTCTGGAAATAAGGCCAATTGTTTTATAAGTTCTTTTTCTTTGTCATTCAACACCATATCTGACAATACGGTTGAATAATCAAAATCTGCTTTGCGAATAATGGATTGAATTCTTGCATAGGTATATTGAATAAAAGGACCTGTATTTCCTTGAAAATCTATAGACTCTTTTGGGTCGAACAAAATACGTTTTTTAGGATCTACTTTCAAGATAAAATATTTTAAAGCCCCTAAACCAATTGTCTTATATAATGTCTGTTTTTCTTCGTTAGAATACCCATCTAGCTTACCAAGTTCTTCTGAAATGTCTTCGGCTGTAGCCGCCATTTCTTCAATTAAATCGTCGGCATCAACTACAGTTCCTTCTCTGCTCTTCATTTTTCCAGAAGGCAAATCAACCATCCCATAACTTAAATGATATAGGTTTTTAGCCCATTCAAAACCTAGTTTTTTTAAGATTAAAAACAGAACTTTAAAATGATAATCTTGCTCATTCCCAACGGTATAAACCATACCACTTACCTCTGGAAAATCCTTAACCCGTTGAATGGCAGTGCCAATATCTTGAGTCATGTAAACGGCTGTTCCATCGGCTCTTTGCACAATTTTTTTGTCTAATCCTTCATCGGTTAAATCGCACCAAACCGAACCGTCATCTTCTTTAAAAAATACACCCGACTTTAATCCTTCGGCTACAAATTCTTTTCCTAACAAATAGGTATTGCTTTCGTAATATAAGGTATCAAAATCAACACCAAGGTTTTTGTAAGTTATGTCAAACCCATCATACACCCATTGATTCATCATCTTCCAAAGCGCAACGGTTTCTGCATGGCCAGCTTCCCATTTTAAAAGCATATTTTGTGCTTTTAATAATATAGGAGCTTGCTTTTTTGCATCTTCTTCGGTCTTTCCAGAATCCATTAATGCTTTAATCTCATTTTTGTATTCTTGGTCAAACTTCACATAATAATTTCCGACTAACTTATCCCCTTTCAAGCCAGCGCTTTCAGGAGTTTCTCCGCTACCAAATAATTTCCAGGCCAACATACTTTTACAAATATGAATGCCTCTGTCGTTAATAATTTGAGTTTTATAAACTTTCTTGCCTGAAGCCTTTAAAATTTCGGCTACACTATATCCTAATAAATTATTTCTTACATGCCCTAAATGCAATGGTTTGTTGGTGTTTGGCGACGAATACTCAACCATAACAGCACTATCATTGCTGTTTGGTTTTACATATCCAAAGAATTCATCTTCTAGTATCTTATTAAAAAACCGAATGTAATAGGCATCACTAATTTCAATATTTAAAAAGCCTTTTACCACATTGAATCCTTTTACAAGGTCAACCTTTTGCATTAAATAATTTCCAATGCTTTCGCCAATTTGTACTGGGTTTTCTTTTATAAAACGTAGCATAGGAAAAATAACCACCGTTACATCGCCTGCAAATTCCTTTCTAGTTGCTTGAAATTCAACGGTTTTTAATTCAACTTGAAAAGTAGATTTAACGGCCTCTACAACATGATTTAATAAGGTTTCCTGAAGATTCATTTTTCATGGTATTATAAGGTTGCAAAGATAGAATTTTTAAACCAAGAATAAGATGCCATTTTTTGGAAATATCCACATTAAGAAAGAATGCATTTCATCGACAAAAGTGCTCTTATTCTATAATATTTGCCGTTTATCTGTTCGTCGATTTTTCTGTAATTTTTTATGTGTCCTTTTATCTAATTTATTGGTAGAAAAACGCAAAAATTAGATTTTTAAATCGCTTTTCACAACTTTTGTTGGTGTATTGCTATTGCCCTCCATTAAACATGGAGTTAATAAAAAACTAACGAATAATACAACCGTATAAAGTATTCTTAATTCCCTCAACAAGAAACAATATATGATTACAGTAGTAATGGTTGTATTTTAAATATTATATGAGGAAAATAATTACTCTAATTCTATTAATTTTAGTGTACTCTGGTTATGCCCAAACTAAAGAGATAGATAGTCTTTACATACAATTAGCTTTTGAGGAATCGGACACCTTAAAGGTTGATACCTCTTTAAAGCTTATTAAAAACCTTTATGATATTGAAGATTACGACAAGGCTTTAAAATATATTTATGAAAGTGAAAAGCTTTCCAGTGCCATGAAATACACCTATGGCATTGCAGAAATTACCTATTACAAATCTTTAATTTACGCCAACAAAAACGATTATATCAATGCCGTTACTGGTTACGCAAAATCAAAAGCACTCTTTAGTGAATTAAAAGATACACTAGGTATTGCTAAGGTTAATAACAGTATTGGTTTAATTGAAATACAACGAGGCAATTACACAAAAGGTTTACAATATTCTTTATCGGCCATAAAAGAACTTGAAAAAAGAAATCTGAAACCAGAACTTTGTTTAGCCTATGAAAATTTAGCAAAAGCCTACTATAACATTAATGCTCAAGAAAAGGCTGTTGAATTTTACACCAAAACCTTACCTCTACAAAAACAGTTAAATAAAACCGAAGGACTCATTGAAACCCATATTAGATTGGCTGAACTCTATTCCGGTAAAAAAGAATACAGAAAGTCTATTGAATATTATGAAACCGTTTTGGAATTAGCCGGTGCTTCAAACGATTCTATAAGAGCCAGTATTTTGCCAAAATTAGGTGGTGAATACTTAAAATTTAATGATTTTGACAGAGCATCAACATACCTAGATCAAGGATTAATTTTAAACAGAAGGACTAAAAACAAGCTGGGATTAACCATTTCATTAAATAATCTTGGTGCCTTAAACCTTAGTCAGAAAAAATTAATCTTGGCAGAACAACAACTTCTTGAAGCTGGATTGCTTGCTAAATCCATTAATCATAAAGCAGAACTGCTTAGGTATTACAAACTCATGAAAGATTTAGACTCTACCAAGAAAAAATTTGATAGAGCTTACGTTTGGCAAAGAGAATACTACGACCTAAAAAATAGCTTGGAAAAGAAAAAAACCGGAAAAGATACCTTAACAGAAGCTACCCTTGAGTTAAATCCTAATTTTAATGAAGACGTCTTGGAAGATAAACCCACGGAGACTAAATCATCTATTTTATTAAAAGACGAAAACAATCGTTTTCAATTAATTTTTTATGCGCTTTTAGGAGCGCTTGCTATTGTCTCAACCTTTTTAGTTCTGATTTATTTAAAACGAAACAACAGCATTAAATACATGCAAGAACTAGAAGAGAAAAACATTAAGATTGAATTACAGAACAAAGCGTTTCAAGAACAAACCAAACATCTTGAAAATGTTAACAATGTTAAAGACAAATTATTCTCCATTATATCGCACGATTTAAAAGACTCACTATCTTCTATTAATGGTTTTATTGACCTATTAAAAGATGGTTCATTAACCAGAGAAGAATTTGAAAACCTTGTACCCGAACTCAGTGAAAATGCGAATAATGCCTCTTTATTATTGTTTAATTTATTAAACTGGTCAAAATCCCAAATGCATTCTTTGGAACCTAAACCCACCTTATTTGATGTTCAGGAAGTTTTTGAAGACAAGATAAAATTAATTGAACAAAGACTTGAAAACAAAGGCATTGATTTGATTGACCATTCCTTACGCGATTTTGTGTATGCAGACAGAAGCATGTTTGAAATAGTGGTTCAAAACCTGCTTGCCAACGCAGTAAAATTCTGTAAAAATGGCGATTCTATTACCATTTCCAACCACATTAGCAATGGTAGCTGTATTATAAGTATTGCCGACACAGGTATTGGAATTTCAAAAGAAAACATTGAAAAACTCTTTAAAAACAATTCATTTACAACCATTGGAACCAGCAATGAAAAAGGCACAGGTTTAGGCCTTTCTATTTGTAAAGAGTTGGTAGAATTAAATCATGGTAAAATTTGGGTTGAAAGCAACTTAAATGTAGGTAGCACGTTTTATGTACAGCTGCCTAAATCTAAATCTTAAGAACCTTTCTTAGGCTTTAGGTAAAAATACCTCAGCCATCATGCATCTGGCACTTCCGCCACCACAAGCCTCAATGGTATCTAAAGAACTGGAAATAATATCTTTATTATGCTTTTTAAGCGTTTGCATTTGAGCAGAACTTAATGAATCATAAGCCGATTGGCTCATAATTAAATAAAGATAATCATCTGCGCCTTTTACCTGCAACATGTTACCAGCAAAATTATTCAATTGTGCTTCGGTAATATCAATAATCTCTTTACCATCTTCTTTTAAATGCTGAATCACATTTTTTCGCTCTTTTTTATCATCAATACTAGATAAACAAATAACGGCAAAAGTTTCGCCAAGGCACATCATAACGTTGGTATGGTAAATAGCTTTGCGCTGTCCTTGCACGGTTTGATTGGCTGTAAACACAACCGGCGTATATTCAAAATCTTCACAAAACTCAATAAACAAATCTTCATCGGCTCTGGGCGACAAAGCGCAATACGCCTTTCTA
>Ga0210053_1000405_pt1 | contig 42393 bp, 35 predicted proteins | sample CryGeymeta201512_FD_185467 | JGI IMG/M metagenome (GOLD analysis project Ga0210053, IMG submission 185467) | Groundwater microbial communities from Crystal Geyser aquifers in Utah, USA - Crystal Geyser metaG 2015-12 (SPAdes) (version 2) | ecosystem: Environmental > Aquatic > Deep subsurface >... | reverse complement strand
CCGCGCGCCATGGGGGTGTTTGCACTCGCCCTTCGGGCTCCTTCCAACACCCCCATGGCGCGCAAATGAAATCAAAGCCAAATAACCTTTGCCGCCAAATTTACGCACTTATTGGTAGCCGTTCACACTCGATTCACATATGCCTGACATGGATGGTTTTGAAGTCGCCAGACAGTTGCTTGACATCTCTGGTGGTGTCAATTTGCCCATGGTGATGTTGTCTTCTGCTGGATTAAAAGGTGAGGGTTCTCGCTCCAAAGAGCTTGGTTTCAAAGCCTATTTATCAAAACCCTTTACCAGTGAAGAACTGCAGCAGGTAATCGAACGTGTGGTCACTAGTGCCCAACATGGAACAACAGAGCTGATCACGCGCTACTGTGTCGATGATTTGCAAGCTGGAATGAACATTTTGTTGGTTGAAGATGATGCCATCAATCAACAATTGATCATCGTATTGCTCAAGCGCTTGGGACATCAAGTGACGTTGGCAGCGAACGGTCAAATTGCGCTTGATGCCATGGCGCAGCAAACTTTTGATCTGGTGTTGATGGACATGATGATGCCGGTGATGAATGGTCTTGAAGTCACCGAACACATTCGAGCCGTCGAATTTGGTTTTTCCCATGTGCCCGTTGTTGCTTTAACCGCCAACGTGATGCAGGTCGATCGTGAGCGCTGCTTCAAAGCGGGCATGGATGATTACCTCTCCAAACCCATTGAACTACAAGAACTCAAGCGGGTATTGAAGCGATTTGAGCCTGGAACAAGGAAACTTCGTATTCAAGAACCAGATGTCGCACCCAGTATTCCTTCCAAGAATGTGTCTTTGGAAAGCCCTGTGTTTGATTACACAGCCGCATTGGCCAAGGCAGATCGGGAGGTGGTTGAAATTGTTGCCAATGTGTTCATTGAACAATGGCCACTGGATGTGGAAAAGATAACGCAAGCAATCGCCTGTGGTGAAGTGTCCACAGTTATGTATGTAGCCCATGCACTCAAGGGTTCTCTTGGTATGTTTGGTGCTCAACCAGCAGTCATACTGGCGCAAGAACTTGAGCAATTAAGCTCATTCAAAGGTGCACCCTCGGTGCAATTGTTGTCGACCATGACACTCAAGTTGAATGCCATGAAAACTCAGGTTGAACATTTGCTGCCAGCTTTGCATTCGCAGCAACTGCCATGACCGAATGTTGTTGGTGTAAAACTACGATGAACCCAAATAAGCCATTAGGCGGCATTTCGCGCCTGAATGATGCCTGGCAGTCGATTTGCGGCCATTTCGCCCATCCGTTCGTCGTACATGGCGACGGCTATGAACGCCTCTCGGCCAGCCAAACTGCCTCACAACTCAGCTCACCATGCATTCACGCCCTAATGGATTGTTTGGGATGAATCCGAAAATTGGAAAAAAGACATGACTTACCAAGTTCTCATTGTTGACGATGCAGAGGTTAATTTGACTTTGTTCGAGGCCTTGGTTAATCGCATTGGAAAATGCACCCCCATTAAGTTCTCCAACGCCAAAAACGGCTTGGCATTTGCCCAAACGCACGAAGTGGATTTGGTCATTGTGGACTACATGATGCCCGAGCTGCATGGCGTAGAGTTCATTCGTTTGCTACGGGCAACCCATGGCAAAAAAAACGTGCCTATCCTGATGATTACCGCCAATGACCAAAAGCAAATTCGTTACCGGGCGTTGGATGCAGGCGCCACTGATTTTTTGATAAAACCGGTCGATAAAATCGAGTTTATGGCTCGTGTCAACAACTTGCTGCAATTGGGTGCGAGTCAAAAGGCGCTGTCCAATCGGGCTGACTTGTTGGCCGAAGAGGTTCGTAAGGCCACGTTTGAAATTGTTCAACGCGAACGCGAAACCGTGGTGCGCCTGTCCAAGGCGGCCGAATACCGTGACCCTGAAACTGGGGCACATATTTTGCGCATGGCGCACTACTCAGAACTCATTTCACGGGGCTTGGACATGCCTGCCGAGCAGTGCAGTTTGCTGCTCGATGCAGCGCCGATGCACGACATTGGCAAAGTGGGTATTGCGGATCACATCCTGCTCAAACCCGGCCGGTTGACGCCGCAAGAGTTTGAGGTCATGAAACAACATGCCATGTACGGCTATGAAATCCTCAAAGGTAGTGCTTCAAAGGTGTTGCAGGCGGGAGCCGACATTGCCCGTGCGCACCACGAGAAATTTGATGGTTCAGGTTACCCGGACGGACTTCAGGGAGAGACCATCCCGATCTTCAGCCGTATCGTTGCGGTGGCTGATGTGTTTGATGCGCTGACCTCTGAGCGACCTTACAAAAAAGCCTGGTCGCTGGAGCGCGCATCAGAGCACATCAAAGCCAGTTCGGGCACGCACTTTGATCCCAAGTGTGTGACCGCATTTTTTGCCAATTGGGAAAAAGTGCTTGAAATTCGTCATTGCTTCAGTGACGATGCGCCAGATTCAGTTTGGATGGCAACCTCATTTATGCAAAAAGTATAGCTAATAACCCTTATTTATTAAGAGCTATAGGCTATTTATCTTAAGACCAATACCGGAATGTGGGAATGCGTCAGCACCTGCTGGGTTTCGCTGCCCAGCAGCAGACGCTTGACACCCCGGCGGCCATGTGAGGCCATCACGATCAAATCGCATTTGTGTTTTTTGGCGGTGGCGATGACTGCATCGGACACCACATCAGACTTGATGGTCAGCGCCCGCGTTTTGACCCCCTGAAGCTCGGCGGCTTTTTTGACCTCATCTACCACGGCTTGTCCTTCGTCGGCCCACTGTTTTTCGATCCGGCCAATCTCGGCCGCTTGCAGGGCCAGACCGCCTTCAAAATAACTTTGCGGGTAACGCGGCACTACTTTCAGGGCAACCAGACTCGCGCCTGTGAGTGCGGCCAAACTGATGGCGCTGCTTACGGCTTTTTTGGACAAGGTCGATCCATCGGTAGCTACAAGAATTTTGTCGTACATGGCTGTATCTCCTGCGGGTTGAAAGTTTCAGCATAACCTTACACTAAGCAGTGTCCTTGATCCAGGTCAGGCAAGCTGCATCTCTTACCCGTTTATCGTTCAAAAATGCCCCTTCTATTGGATAAATTTCCGGCCTTGGATGTGCCGATGTTGGCCAGCAAATCACCTGTTCAAGATGCCGACGGCATCGGGTCAAACGCGATCGAAACGCTGGCGTTGTTGGATGATGAGCAAGAGTGGCGCGTTTTCAGCCGCGAGCTTGTCAATGCGCCTGGTTGTTGGGAATCTAATGTGCTGATCGAGGGTATGCACTGCGCGGCCTGTGCGCTTTCGATTGAGGATGCGTTGAAGTCCGTGCCAGGCGTGCTCAAGGCCGAGGTGAGTGCTGGCAGTCACCGTGCCAAGGTAGTCTGGTTGGCTGAGGCTGTAGCCCCCTCGGGCTGGATGACGGCTGTGTCTCATGCCGGGTACACAGCATTGCCTGCCAATGACGCGTTTGTCCGGGAACGTCGCCAAGTGCAGGCGCGCAAAGCGCTGTGGCGCATGATGGTGGCGGGCTTGTGCATGATGCAGGTCATGATGTATGCCTACCCGGCGTACACGGCAACCCCGGGAGATTTGTCCCTGGAACTGGAGCAATTGTTGCGTTGGGCCTCCTGGCTGCTCAGTTTGCCGGTGTTGCTGTTCTCTTGTGGCCCGTTTTTCAGCAATGCGTGGCGCGATGTGCTGCACCGACGAATCAGCATGGATTTACCTGTGGCTCTGGGGATGTTGATTACCTTTGCCGTGAGTTCTGCGGGTACCTTTGACCCCAAGGGAATTTTTGGGGCACAGGTTTATTTTGATTCTTTCACTATGTTTGTTTTTTTTCTGCTGTTTGGTCGCTGGCTAGAGTTGCGGTTGCGCGACCGCACGGCAGGTGCGCTGGAGGCCCTGATGAACCGCCTGCCAGACAGTGTGAGCCGGCTCAAGGCCGATGGAAGTTACGAACGCGTGTCGGTCCGGCAATTGCGGATGGATGACGTGATTCGCGTGAGGCCTGCAGAAGCTTTTCCGGCTGATGGTGTGCTGCTGCAAGGCATCACGTCGGTTGATGAATCGTTATTAACTGGAGAGTCGCGCCCCGTTTCCCGGCAGGTGGGAGACCAGGTTATTTCAGGTAGCCACAACCTTTCAGCCTTGGTGCAGATGCGCGTGGATCGTGTGGGTGAAGCCACCCGATTTGCACAAATTGTCAGTTTGATGGAAAGTGCGTCCACCACCAAGCCGCCGTTGGCACGGCTGGCCGACACCATTGCCAAGCCGTTTTTGTTAGGGGTTTTGTTGGCTGCAGGCCTGGCCTGTGCGTACTGGTGGCAGACTGACCCCGAAAAAGCCCTGATGGTGGCGGTGTCGGTATTGGTGGTGACTTGCCCTTGCGCATTGTCATTGGCAACACCTGCTGCCATGTTGTCTGCTGCCGGGGCGCTGGCTAAGCGTGGCGTGCTGGTGCGGCGGCTGGATGCCTTTGAGTCGCTGGCAGCAGTGGACACCGTGATGTTCGATAAAACCGGTACCTTGACCCGCGATGCCATGGTGTTGGCGCAGACACGGGTGCGTGACGGTGTGACACCGCTGCAAGCTTTGGCCATGGCTGCGGCGCTGGCTCAGCACTCTCTGCATCCGGTTTCAAAAGCGCTGGTCGCCGCTTTAAATCAGATATCGCAGGTTGTGGTCTGGCAGGCAACCCAAGTGGTCGAGGTTTCTGGTCAGGGGGTGCGCGGGTTGGTGCATAAAGAAAATTCAGATGAACCAGGCGAATGGTTGAAGTTGGGTTCTTCCAGGTTTAATGACATGACGGATGCAACTTTAGACACATTGCAGGTTCATTTGAGTAACGACCGAGGTTGGCTGGCTAGTTTTGAGTTCCAGGAAGACATTCGCGCAGATGCAACTGAAACCATCAGTGCCCTCAAGCGTGAAGGCGTTGATGTGTATCTGCTTTCTGGTGATGCCAGTGTATCTGCACGCCGGGTGGCTGAAAAAGTAGGTATTTCAGAAGTGCGAGGGGAGTGCTCCCCACAGGCCAAGCTTGATTTTTTGCGCGAATCCCAGGTTCAGGGGCACAAAGTTGCCGTGGTGGGTGATGGCTTGAATGATGGCCCGGTGTTGGCGGGGGCACATGTGGCATTTGCTTTTGGGCAAGCCGTGCCCTTGGCGCAAGCGCAAGCAGACTTTTTGGTGTCTAGTAGTCGGTTAACGGATGTGGTGGAGGCCTTGCTTTTATCGCGCCGTACGCTGGCCGTGGTGAGGCAGAATTTGTGGTGGGCCGCCATCTACAACGCCGTATGTGTGCCTTTGGCTGTTTTGGGTTTGCTACCGGCCTGGCTGGCAGGCCTGGGCATGGCTACCAGTTCTTTGCTGGTTGTATTGAATGCGTTGCGGCTTTCCGGAACTTTAAAACTTGATCGGAGTCAATGATGGACATTCTTTATATGCTGGTGCCTTTGTCTGTGGTGTTGGTGTTTTTTATCATTGGTGGCATCTGGTGGGCCATTCACAGTGGCCAGTTCGACGATATCGAGCAAGAAGGCGAGAGAATTCTTAAGGATTGATAATGTTTTTGATGACAATTTGATTTGTATCAAACGATTTACACTTTGGATCGTGGATACTAATCGATGTATAAACTGAAAAGAGGTGAGCATGGCATTTCCAAATACGCAGGCAACAACTTACAACGACAAGGTTGTAAGGCAGTTTGCCATCATGACTGTGGTGTGGGGTGTGGTGGGTATGCTGGTTGGCGTGATCATCGCCTCCCAACTGGCTTGGCCAGAACTCAACTTTGGTATTTCTTTCTTGTCATTTGGTCGACTACGGCCTTTGCACACCAATGCGGTTATTTTTGCCTTTGGTGGTTGCGGTTTGTTTGCCACGTCGTACTACGTGGTTCAGCGCACCTGTCAGGTGCGTTTATTCAGCGACAAGCTGGCATCGTTCACTTTTTGGGCTTGGCAACTGGTTATTCTTTCTGCTGCCATCTCCTTGCCACTTGGTTACACGCAGGGTAAAGAGTATGCGGAATTGGAATGGCCGATTGACATTCTGATCACCTTGGTCTGGGTCGCGTATGCCATCAACTTCTTTGGCACGATTGGTACTCGAAAAGTAAAACATATTTACGTGGCCAATTGGTTTTTTGGTGCGTTTATCCTGGCGGTGGCGCTTTTACACCTGGTGAATAGTGCCTTCATTCCCGCTGAAGCGATGAAGTCTTATTCGGCTTATGCTGGCGTACAGGATGCCATGGTGCAATGGTGGTATGGGCACAATGCGGTGGGTTTCTTCCTGACTGCTGGCTTCCTGGGCATGATGTATTACTTCATCCCAAAGCAAGCGGGTCGTCCGGTCTACTCATATCGCCTGTCCATCGTTCACTTTTGGGCGTTGATCTTTACTTACATGTGGGCGGGTCCACACCATTTGCATTACACCGCGTTGCCCGACTGGACTCAGTCGCTGGGCATGGTGTTTTCGCTGATTCTTTTGGCACCCAGTTGGGGCGGCATGATCAACGGCATCATGACCTTGTCTGGCGCGTGGCACAAACTGCGTGACGACCCGATTCTGCGTTTCCTGATCGTGTCACTGTCCTTCTACGGTATGTCTACTTTTGAAGGCCCGATGATGGCCATTAAGACGGTGAATGCCTTGTCTCACTATACCGATTGGACGGTGGGTCACGTGCACTCTGGTGCCTTGGGTTGGGTGGGCTTGGTGACCATGGGCTCCATGTATTACCTGATTCCGCGTTTGTTTGGTCAAAAATCGATGTTCAGTGTGAAAGCCATTGAAGTTCACTTTTACATGGCCACCATTGGTATCGTGCTCTACATCGCTGCGCTGTGGATTGCCGGTGTGATGCAAGGTCTGATGTGGAGGTCTATCAATGCCGATGGCACTTTGACCTATACCTTTGTGGAATCTGTTAAAGCCAGCTATCCGTTTTATGTGCTTCGCCTGGCGGGCGGGTTGCTGTACCTCACCGGCATGATCATCATGCTATGGAACACCATCAAAACTGCTACGGCGGGTCGTTCGGTTACCGTGAACGTTCCTGCGTTTGTCGCACACGCTTGAGGAAATAAATCATGTCTACATCCAATCAAAGCAGCGGCTTTTCCCACGCAAGCATCGAAACCAATAATGGGTTGATGATTGTTTTGATGTTAATTGTGCTGTTGTTCGGCGGCTTGGTCGAGATCGTGCCACTTTTCTACCAAAAATCGACCACCATACCTGCGCCTGGCCTCAAACCCTACACATCGCTTCAGTTGGCTGGGCGCGATATTTACACTCGTGAAGGTTGCTACAACTGTCACTCGCAAATGATTCGCCCATTCCGAGCTGAAACCTTGCGTTATGGTCCCTACTCAAAAGCCAATGAGTTTGTGTATGACCATCCGTTCCAGTGGGGCAGTAAGCGTACTGGTCCCGATCTGCACCGCGTGGGCGGCAAGTACAGTGACCAGTGGCAAATTACCCACTTGAACAATCCGCGTGACCTGGTGCCGGAGTCAATCATGCCCGCCTATCCCTGGCTCTTGAAAACGCCAGTGAGTGCGGCCACGATGCCGTCTCATATGACCGCACTGCGCAGAGTGGGCGTACCTTATACCGATGCTGAAATTGCAGCCTCTGTGGAGGAACTCAAGGACAAGACCGAAATGGATGCCGTGGTGGCTTACCTTCAGGTTTTGGGAACAACATCAAAATAAACAGGAGACCTCCATGGAGTTTGATGTCAATACCCTTCGCTCTTTGTACACGTTACTCAGTTTTTTAAGTTTTATCGGAATCATTGCGTGGGTCTTCGCACGCAAAAATACCGCTGACTTTGACAAAGCTGCAAATTTGCCTTTTGAGCAAGATTGACCCTTTCACCTGATAGGAAAAAAAATGAGTGATTTCACAAGCAATTTTTGGGAAATTTATATTTCCGGTATCGCTTTGGTTGGCATTGTTGCCTGTCTGATTTTGTTGATTGTTACAGGCAAAATCAAAGCAGCTACAGCAGCTGACAACACCACCGGTCACGTTTGGGACGGTGACTTGCGCGAAATGAACAACCCTTTGCCCCGTTGGTGGAGTTACATGTTTGTTTTGACGATTGTTTTTGCCTTGGCATACCTTGTGTTGTACCCAGGGCTTGGCAGCTACAAGGGAACTCTAGGCTGGTCATCTGCAAAATTGCATGCAGATGAAGTGGCAAAAGGCAATGCTGAAATTGCTCCCATTTATGCCAAGTTCGTGTCCATGAAACCTGAGGATGTGGCCAAGGACGCGCAGGCGATGGCTATTGGTGAACGTTTGTATGGCAACAACTGTGCGCAGTGTCACGCGTCAGATGCCCGGGGTAATAAGGGCTTTCCAAATTTGACCGATGGCGATTGGCTGCATGGCGGTACCACTGACAAGATCAAGGAAACCATTACCGGTGGTCGTGCTGGCAACATGCCACCCATGGCTGCTGCGGTTGGCTCGGCTGATGATGTCAAAAACGTTGCACAGTATGTCTTGAGTTTGTCGGGTAGCCCACATGATTCAGCCCGTGCCGCTTTGGGGCAAGAAAAGTTTGTGATTTGCGCTGCTTGTCATGGCCCGGACGGCAAGGGGATGCAGGCGGTGGGTTCTGCCAATTTGACCGACAAAATCTGGTTGCATGGTTTTGGCGAAAAAGCAATTATTGAGATGGTCAATAATGGTAAGGTGAATGTCATGCCTGCTCAAGCTGGACGTTTGACTGAAGACCAAATTCATGTGCTGACGGCGTACATTTGGGGTTTGTCGAACAAATAATTTTGTTTAACCCAAACAATTCATGCAAGCACGAAGTGCTGCCTAATGGATGATTTGGGTTTAAGGAACTCTTAAAGACTTGGCTGACCAAAGCGGTAGTCAAGTCTTTTTTCTTTCTGAGTCAGGATAAGTTGTGTCATCACCAATCGCATCAAAACGCAAGGTCATTCCCATAGTCGCTGAAGATGGCGATCACGAAACAATTGCACTCTACGCGCCAGAAAAAAAAATCTATCCACGAAGCGTCTCGGGCTATTTCTCAAACATTCGTTGGATCATGGTCTGGGTCACACAGATCATTTTTTACGGAATGCCTTGGCTGGAATGGGGACAGAGGCAGGCGGTTTTATTTGATCTTGTATCCCGACGGTTTTACTTGTTTGGGTTGGTGCTTTACCCCCAAGACTTGATTTACTTTGCGTCAATTTTGATCATTGCCGCATATGCGTTATTTTTGTTTACGGCGGTCGCTGGTCGTTTGTGGTGTGGCTATGCTTGTCCACAAACAGTTTATACCGAAATTTTTCTCTGGATTGAAAAATCGGTTTGCGGGGATAGGTCTGCCCACATACGACATGACAATGAACCTTTGTCAACCCATAAGATTGCAAGAAAGGGGCTCAAGCATTTTTTATGGATATCTTTTTCGCTCTGGACAGGGTTCACATTCGTCGGTTATTTCACACCTATCAAGGAACTGGGCTTGGAGGTATACCAGCTCAACATGGGTTCATGGGAAGTGTTTTGGGTATTTTTCTATGGCTTGGCCACCTACGGTAACGCTGGATTTTTGCGTGAACAGATTTGCAAGCACATGTGCCCATATGCTCGGTTTCAAAGCGCCATGTTCGACCGAGATACCTTGGTTGTTGCCTATGATCAGCAGCGTGGTGAACCTCGCGGTGCCCGATCTCGGAAAGCTGATCTTTCAACCCTGAACCTGGGCTCTTGTGTAGATTGCAATTTATGCGTCCAGGTATGTCCCACCGGCATCGATATCCGTAACGGTCTTCAATATGAATGCATCGGTTGCGGTGCTTGCGCGGATGTGTGTGACACGGTCATGGATAAGTTGGGGTATGAACGCGGTCTGATCAAATATGCCACTGAAAATTCCATGTTGAACGGATGGTCAAAGCAGCAAACATGGCATCGTGTGTTGCGACCACGGGTGTTGATTTATGCCACTTTGTTGCTGGCCATTGTGGTGGGGCTGGTTTTTAGCCTGAATGAACGCAAGCCCTTCAAGGCTGATGTGGTTCGAGACCGTGGGGTTATGGCGCGTGTGGTGGAAGGTGGAAAAATCGAGAATGTTTACCGCCTGCAAATCATGAACACGACTGAGCAAGTCCAACACTACACCGTGTCGGTCTCAGGGTTGCAAGGCTTGGAAGTGACAACGGACAACCATCTGGAGGTTGCCCCGGCACAGGGACGCTGGTTGGTGGTTCGCGCACTATTACCAGCAGATGCGGCTGAACCAGGATCCCACAAAATTAAATTCCGAATTGAAGCAGTCGGAATGGATGCGCACGACTCTGAGAAATCAACTTTTATTGTGCCTAACAACTGAGAATATTCAATGACAGAACAAGCAAACAGGATTAATTTGCCATGGTGGAAACATGGCTTTGTGTGGATGGTGATCGCAGGACCGCTGGTGGTGGTCATTGCTGGTTTTGTGACGTTTTATTTGGCGGTCAGTCACCCGAATGAGATTGTTTACGAGGCCACAATATCGGAAACTAAAACCTTCAACCAGTCGGGTATCGTTCAGCCAAATGGAATTGGCGATGCGCCCGCCATGCAAGGGAGAAATCACGCTGCCACGGGTGTCATTCCGCAAGGAAAGTAGCAGTTTTTGAAACTGTTATTTGGGGTTCACAATGTCCTGAAGAGCTTCGGTATTGAGAATGTGGACGTGGCGTTGTTTGACCTCAACCACACCCTCGTCCACAAATTTGGAGAATGTGCGACTGATGGTTTCCAGCTTGAGCCCCAGGTAACTGCCAATTTCTTCTCGCGTCATGCGCAGTACCAATTCTGATTGGGAAAACCCCCTGGCATGCAGGCGTTGTGCCAAATTTAACAAAAATGCGGCCAGGCGTTCTTCAGCGCGCATGCTGCCAAGCAGCAGCATCACGCCGTGCTCACGCACGATTTCACGGCTCATGATTTTGTGCACATGGTGCTGTAACGCGTTGACTTCGCGTGACAGGTCTTCAATTTGCGAAAAAGGCATGGCGCAAATTTCAGCGTCTTCAAGCGCAATGGCATCGCAAGTATGGTAATCCTGCACAATGCCATCCAGCCCGATGATCTCACCGGCCATCTGGAAACCTGTGACTTGGTCACGACCATCTTCGGAAGTGATGCTGGTTTTGAAGAAGCCGGTACGGATCGCATACAGATGCGTGAACCTTTCACCATTGTGAAACAGCGTTTCCCCACGTTTCACTTTTCGACGTGCACCAATGATGCTGTCAATGCGATCCAGTTCCTCATGGCTTAAACCAACAGGCATGCACAGTTCCCTCAAGTTGCAGTCTGTGCAGGCGATTTTGAAGGGTTCGTGATTCATAGGCGCGATTTTGACACTTTTTGCAACAAGACTCTGATTTATGTCAATTTTTGCTTTCCCTTCGTTTGTTGATCAATGTCAAGAATTAATCTTTGTTTGTTTGGCATAGTCCACGCTATTTTGAAAGATGCGCCATGATGGAAACCACCGCTGTACCTATTTCTGAGAGCCTGATTCGTCAATACGATGTTTCCGGGCCTCGCTACACGTCTTACCCGACTGCTGACCGCTTTGTTGAAGCGTTTACCGCCCAAGATTACATTCAGGCCTTGGAACAACGGTGCTCGGGTGCTGCGGCGCTGGCGTTGCCCTTGTCACTGTATGTGCATATTCCGTTTTGTGAGTCGCTGTGCTACTACTGCGCCTGCAACAAGATCATCACCAAACACCATGACCGCGCCGCCGCCTACATCAATTACCTCAGTCGCGAGGTGGACTTGCATGTCAAGCACATGGGTGCGGGTCAATTGGTATCGCAGTTGCACTTTGGTGGCGGATCTCCCACGTTTTTGTCAGATGATGAGTTGCGTCAAGTCATGGGCATGCTGCGGCGTAATTTCAAACTTGCGCCCAATGGCGAGTATTCGATAGAAATTGATCCGCGCACCATTGACAACCAGCGATTGGATGCCTTGGCTGAAATGGGGTTTAACCGTTTGAGCTTCGGGGTGCAGGATTTTGACCCCGCTGTGCAAAAAGCAGTGCACCGCGTTCAACCAGCAGAACAAGTATTTGAGTTGGTGCACGCTGCGCGCGCGCGAGGCTTTGAGTCGATCAACGTGGATCTGATCTATGGCCTGCCCGAACAGACACCTGAGTCTGTGGATCGCACCATGGCGCAAATCTCTGCCCTCAAGCCCGATCGCATTGCCCTGTACGCCTACGCCCATTTGCCAGAGCGCTTCAAGCCGCAACGCCGCATTTCATCGACCGAGATTCCAACCGCCGCCTCCAAGGTGACCATGTTGTCAAGGTCTATGGCGGCACTGATGGCCGCAGGCTATGTCTACATTGGCATGGATCACTTTGCACTGCCTGAGGATTCTTTGGCGGTGGCCAAACGCCAGGGGCGCTTGCAGCGTAACTTCCAGGGCTACAGCACACAGCCTGATTGCGACATGATCGGCCTGGGCGTATCGTCTATTGGCCGCGTGGGACCAACCTACAGCCAAAACGCCAAAACGCTTGAAGAGTATTACGATTTTCTTGACCAAGGCCAATTCCCAATCGTCAAAGGCTTGGCGTTAACCAAAGATGATTTGCTGCGCCGCAGTGTCATCATGGCGCTGATGTGCCAGGGGCGTTTGTCCTACGAATCCATTGAACTGGCATACCTGATTAAATTCAAGGACTACTTTGCCAAGGAACTTGAAGTCCTACAAGGGCAGGTACAAGAAGGTCTGGTTGAACTTGAAGACAGCGGCATCCGGGTCACCGAAAAGGGCTGGTTTTTCGTGCGTGCAGTGGCCATGGTGTTCGACAAGCATTTGCAAACAGACCGTACCCGGGCCAAGTTTTCCAAAATCCTCTAAATTCAGGGGATGCAAACCACACTTGCCAGCACCGCGTTTCTCATGGGCCTTGCCGGGGGGCCGCATTGCATCGCGATGTGTGGCGCGGCCTGTGCGGGTATTGGCCAGGCGGCGGGTCAAGCCAAAACTTCAGCCATGTGGACGTTCCAGTTGGGTCGTTGCATCGGTTATGCAGGTTTGGGTGCGGTGGCTGCAGCATCAATGCAAGGTTTGGGTTGGCTAACCGTCCAATCGGCTGCATTGCGGCCGGTTTGGAGCATGTTTCATGTGGCCATGATGGCGCTGGGACTGGTCTTGTTGTGGCGTGCCCAACAACCCGTGTGGATGGAGCAAGCTGGGCGAAAAATCTGGATCGGTGCCAAAAGCTTGGCCATGGGGCGGGGTCGAGGTGCGCCTTTGGTGATTGGCGTGCTGTGGACTTTTTTGCCGTGCGGACTGCTTTACTCTGCCCTGTTGGTTGCAGGCTTGACCGGCCAAATGCTCGATGGCGCGTTGGTCATGGCGCTGTTTGCTTTGGGGACTAGTGTGTCCATGATGTTGGGGCCATGGCTGTGGCTTCGCCTCAAAGGTAACCGCAACGGTGACTGGGGCGTACGCCTGGCTGGTTTGGCGCTGGCGGCCAGTTCGGCCTGGGCTCTGTGGATGGCTTACGCCCATAACGCAGCGCCCTGGTGTGTGACACCTTGACCCGGTAACGGGTTGTAATTCCATCTCTAAATCATCCGTGTCGTTGTTGCTTTGCCTTGCCGTGCATTTGCACTGTCTGCAGCTTCGCGCCTAGACACAAATGATTTGGAAATGGAATAAAGTGTTGGCGCTGGGCTGGGATAATGCCTACCATGCACCGTTCCCTATCCATGCAACCCCATCCTTGGCGAATTTCTGTTGCGCCGATGCTGGACTGGACTGACCACCATTGCCGTTACTTTCACCGCCTGTTGACCCAACGTGCTCTTTTGTACACCGAGATGGTGACCACCGGTGCATTGATTCATGGTGATGTTGCCCGCCACCTGGCTTTCAACCCAGAAGAGCATCCGGTGGCACTTCAGCTTGGCGGCAGTGAGCCTGCTGACTTGGCCCATTGCGCACGGTTGGCCCGGCAGTGGGGTTATGACGAAGTCAACCTCAACTGTGGCTGCCCCAGCGAACGTGTGCAGCGTGGCGCGTTCGGTGCCTACCTCATGAACGAACCTGGCTTGGTGGCCGATGGCATCAAAGCCATGGTCGATGTGGTGGATATCCCGGTGACAGTCAAGCACCGCATTGGCATCGACCAGGTGGACAGCTACGATTTTGTTCGAGATTTTGTGGGTGAAGTCAGCCGTGCCGGTTGCAAAACCTTCATCGTTCATGCCCGAAACGCATGGCTCAAGGGCTTGAGCCCCAAAGACAACCGCGACATCCCACCGTTGCGCTACGAGCGCGTATACCAGCTCAAGCGTGATTTTCCTGACCTGGTGATTGTGCTCAATGGCGGCGTGACCACTTCAGAGCAAATACAACAGCATCTGACGCAGGTTGATGGGGTCATGTTGGGGCGTGAGGCTTACCACAATCCCTGGTGCTTGAGTGAGTGGGATGCCCGTTTTTTCGCAACCGATGCGGCATCCACTGAACTGCAGTTACCCAAAACTGTGACGCGTGAGTCCATAGAGGCCGACATGGTGGCCTACATGCAGCAAGAACAGGCAATCCATGGAACACCCTGGCCAAGCATTGCGCGGCATATGCTCGGTTTGCGCCATGGTCTGCCTGGTGCACGGCACTGGCGTCGGGTATGGAGTGACCACAGTCTCAAAGCCCTGCCGCCAGCGCAGGTGATGGCACTTGCGCGCGGTCAATAATATTGATTAAATTGACCTCTAGCCCTTTTATATATTGGGTATAAAGCTATATATTTAATAGTAATTTTGGAGTGTGGATTGTGAACTATTTTTGTCGACCGCTTGGCGCATGCCTGCTGGTGTTCCTGCTTTGTGCGTGCACCCATCAAGCCTGGTACGAGGGTTTCAAAACCGGCGCTGAAAACGAATGCAACAAGCAGCCGCCGGGGGCGCGGGAGGACTGCCTGAAGCGCGTGAACCGGGAATCGTATGACCGCTATGAAAAAGAGCGTGGCGCACGCCCTTGAGTTGGCCGCGCAATGCGCATCCGCCTGTGAGAGGGCAAGTTATCATCATGAACCTAGGGTGCAGCACTGAAAACGGCGGCTTGCTCCCGTTTCTTTTTCTGAAGTTTCCTAACTGTGCGTCTTAACTCTATCAAGCTCTCCGGGTTCAAATCGTTTGCCGAACCCACCAACTTTCTGCTGCCTGGCCAGTTGGTGGGCGTGGTGGGGCCCAACGGTTGTGGCAAGTCCAACATCATGGATGCGGTACGCTGGGTGCTGGGTGAGTCCAAGGCTTCAGAGTTGCGTGGCGAGTCCATGCAGGATGTCATTTTTAACGGCACCACCACGCGCAAACCGGCCAGTCGCGCCAGCGTGGAGCTGGTGTTTGACAACGATGACCACCGTGCGGGTGGTCAGTGGAGCCAGTTTGGTGAAATTGCCGTCAAGCGGGTGCTGACCCGCGACGGCAACAGCAGCTACTACATCAACAACCAGCTGGTGCGTCGCCGTGACGTGCAAGACGTGTTTTTGGGCACCGGCCTGGGCCCGCGCGCCTACGCCATCATTGGCCAGGGCACCATCAGTCGCATCATCGAGAGCAAGCCAGAAGAACTGCGCCTGTTCCTGGAAGAGGCCGCCGGGGTCTCCAAATACAAAGAACGTCGTCGTGAAACCGAAAACCGCCTGAGCGACACGCGTGAAAACCTGACCCGGGTGCAAGACATTTTGCGCGAGCTCAATGCCAATCTTGACAAGCTTGAAAAACAGGCTGAGGTGGCGCAGAAATACCACGCGCTCAACGCCAGCGTCACGCTCAAACAACAGCAGCTATGGTTTTTGAAACGCGCCGAAGCACAGGCGGACCAGGCCCGTGTCCACACCGATTCCCTGGAGGCGGTGAATGCGCTGGAGTCGCGTATGGCCGATTTGCGGCACATCGAATCCGAGCTGGAAACCGTGCGCCAGGCTCATTACGCAGCGGGCGACCAAGTCAACCAGGCGCAAGGCTTGTTGTACGAAGCCAGTGCCGAAGTAGGGCGGCTGGAGGCAGAAATCCGCTTTGTGGTGGAGAGCCGCCAACGGGTCGAGTTGCGCCTGCAAACCCTCAAAGAGCAGGCCAGTCAGTGGGTCACACGCAGCCAGGACGCACAAGCTGAACTCGAACAGATGGCCGAGCTTGAGCTTTTGGGTGAAGAAAAAACAGAGTTGCTCGCGGCCCAGGTTGAAGAACAAGCCCTGGCCTTGCCCGATCTGGAAGAAGCCCTGCGCCAGGCACAGCGTGCCGCCACCGAGCAGCGCGTTGGCGTGTCACAAGTGCAGCAACAGCTCGGTGTACTGGCTGCCGAGCAGCGCAGCATGGACGAGCAAACGCGCCAGTTGGGTACGCGCCGCGAACGTCTTTTGAGCGATCGCAACGCACTGGCCGCACCTGATGAGCAACGTCTGATCAACCAGCAGCAGCAGCTGACCCAGGCGCAAGAGGCGGAACAGGAAGCGCAGGCACGTTTGTCCGATTTGCAAGACAGCGCCCCCGAACTGGACGACAACCGTCGCCATCAACAAGCCACGGTGAACACCGAGTCGGCCAAACTGGCAGATTTGTCGGCCCGGCTGGAAGCCCTCAAAACCCTGCAGGAAAAAGTCAAGACAGACGGCAAGTTGCAGCCCTGGTTGCAGCGCCATGGTCTGGACCATTTGCAAGGCTTGTGGAGTCGGCTGCACATCGAGCAGGGCTGGGAAAACGCCCTGGAAGGCGCACTGCGCGAGCGCTTGGGGGCTTTGGAAGTTAGCCGATTAGACCTGGTGCGTGCCTTTGCACAAGATGCCCCTCCGGCCAAGCTGGCGTTTTACACCCCGCCCATGGCGGCCAACGTCTCCTCACGCAATGGCATGGCGCGTTTGTCAGACTTGCTCAAAGTTCACGATGCCAGCCAAAAAGCTTTGCTCGATGACTGGCTGCAAGGCTGCTTTACGGCGGCCAGCCTGGAGGAAGCCTTGGCCAGCCGTGAGCAACTGCAGCCTGGCGAAGTCATCTACGTCAAATCTGGCCATGCGGTGGGGCGCTACAGCGTCAGTTTTTATGCGCAGGATTCCGAGCAGGCCGGCCTTCTGGCGCGTGCCCAAGACATCGAAAACCTGGAAAAACAACAACGTGCCCAGGTGCTGATCAGTGAGGAATCACGCTCGTCCCTGGTGCGGGCTGAAGCCGCCTATGCCGAGGTGTCGCAACGGCTGGTCAGCGCCCGAAGCGAAGCCACACAAGCGCAAAACCGCAGCCATGAACTGCAAGTGGAAACCCTGCGCCTGACACAGCTGGCCGAGCAAGCCCGCAGCCGCAGCGCCCAGATCGATGCCGACTTGGGCGAGGTGGATGCGCAACTGGGTGAGCTGCAAGAGCGCCGTGTCGAGGCCGAAGCCCGCTTTGAAGCACTCGACATGCAGCTGGCCGACACCCAGGAGCAGCAGGCCCAGCTTGAAGACCACGTCATTCTGGCCGAGCGCAAACTTGCCGAATGCCGCGAGCAACAGCGCAGCCTGGAGCGCCAAGCCCAAGAAGCCACCTTTACCCTGCGCAGTTTGTCCGCACGTCGTGCAGAGCTTTCGCGTGCTATAGAAACTGCAGCACAACAGGCAGATTCTGTAGGGGCTGAAAGCCAAAGAGCGCAAGATGAATTAGCACGCTTGAATGATGCTGCAGCGCAAGGCGGCCTGCAGCAAGCGCTGGCTGCCAAGCTCGAGCGTGAAAAGCTGCTGGCAGCGCAGCGCAGCCAATACGATGACTTGAGCGCCAAACTGCGCGCCAGCGACGAGCGCCGCCTGCAACTCGAGCGCGAGCTTGACCCACTGCGCGCACGCATCACCGACTTCCAGCTCAAAGCGCAGGCCGCCCGCCTAGGCTTTGACCAGTACCACCAGCTGCTGGCCGATGCCCAGGCCGACTTGAACGCACTGGAAACCTCGGTGGCCGATGGGGCGGTGCGCCTGACCGGTCTACAAGCTGAAATTGACCGGATCAACCGCGAGATTGCCGCGTTGGGGGCGGTGAATCTGGCGGCTTTGGACGAGCTTGCCGCCGCGCGTGAACGCAAAACCTTCCTTGACGCGCAAAGCGCCGACTTGGTAGAGGCCATGACCACGCTGGAAGATGCCATCCGCAAAATCGACGGCGAAACCCGCGAACTGCTCTCGGGCACGTTCAACACCGTCAACGAGCACTTTGGCAAGATGTTCCCTGAGCTGTTCGGTGGCGGTAATGCGCGCTTGGTCATCACAGGCGACGAAATTCTGGACTCCGGCGTGCAGGTCATTGCCCAGCCGCCCGGCAAAAAGAACCAAAGCATTGCGCTGCTGTCCGGCGGCGAGAAAGCACTGACGGCGATTGCGCTGGTGTTTGCCATCTTTCAGCTCAACCCTGCGCCTTTCTGTCTGCTTGACGAAGTAGATGCACCGCTGGATGATGCCAACACCGAGCGCTATGCCAAACTGGTCTCCAGCATGAGTAAAGAAACACAGTTTTTGTTCATCAGCCACAACAAAATTGCCATGGAAATGGCCAAACAACTGATTGGTGTCACCATGCAGGAGCAAGGTGTTTCGCGGATTGTGGCGGTGGACATGGATGCGGCGCTTTCCATGACCGAAGCGGGGTAACACATGAGTCCATTGCAGTGGGGTTTGATCGCAACCGGTGTGCTGGTGTTGCTGGCCGTGCTGGTACAAAACTACTGGCTGGTGCGCCGCAACCAACCCCGTTTACCCGACCTGCCCACGCCCCAGACCGAGCCCGTGGTGGGTCTGAACGAGCCTACTCTGGATGCGGCTGCGTTTGACGACACTGGGTTTGCCTTGCCTGTGGCCGAGAAAAAACCGTCATTGGATGCCCTGATCGACACCATCGCAGGCATTGAGCTTGACGCACCGCTGTCCGGTGAAGCCGTGCTGGCCGCCATGCCACCGACGCGACGTGTGGGCAGCAAACCGTTCATGATCGAAGGACTCAACGCGGCTACCCAGCGTTGGGAATTCCCGACGGCGGGGCAACGCTACCGGCAATTGCAGGCCGGTGTCCAGCTGGCCAACCGTTCGGGTGCGCTCAATGACATTGAGTTTTCAGAATTTGTGGTTAAAAGCCAGACCTTTTGTGATGCCATCGGGGGCACGCCAGATTTTCCCGACATGCGCCAGGAAGTCGCCCGCGCCCGCGAGCTGGATCAATTTGCCAGCGACCACGATGCCCAGCTCAGTTTTGTGTTGCGCGCCCGTCGCGCAGCCTGGAGCCCCAGCTACATCCAGCAAATGGCGGCCAAATTGGGTTTTGTGCCCAGCGCCATGGCCGGGCGCATGGTGGTGCCCGCCAGCCTGGTGGGGTTGCCCCCGGTGTTGAGCCTGGGGTTTGAGCCCCAAGACGCGCTGGCCGACGACCCCACCCAATGCGCCTTGCGGCAGTTGAGTTTGAGTTTGGACGTGCCCCAGGTGGATCGGGGCGAACGACCCTTTGATCGCATGCGTGAAGCGGCCTTGTCGCTGGCGCGTGACATGGACGGCCTGGTCACCGATGACAACGAAGTGGCCTTGCCTGCCGAGGCCATGGACGTGATTGCAGCCGAGCTGGAGCAGTTGTATGCCGCCCTGGCACAACATGAATTCGCCGCCGGTTCTGCCTTGGCGCGGCGCCTTTTTTCCTGAACTTTTGTCAATGTCCACCTCTGATTTATTTGCATCGCCGCCTGATGCCGCCCTGATCGCCACGCTGCGCCAAACCCTGCACACCTGGGCGCACCAGTATTACGTGCAAGACGCGCCCAGCGTGCCCGATGCCGAGTACGACCGCCTGTTCAAAGAACTGCAAGCGTTGGAGGCTACGCACCCCGAGCTGGTCACGACCGATTCGCCCACCCAACGCGTCGGCGGCAAGTCGCTGGATGCGTTTGCCCAAGTACGCCACGCCGTGCCCATGCTCAGCATCCGCACCGAAACCGACACCAGCGCCAGCGGTGCAGAAAACTTTGATGCCCGCATGCGCCGTGAATTGGGCCTGATCGACACCGATCCCGCCATTGACTACGTGGCCGAGCCCAAATTTGACGGCCTGGCCATGAACCTGCGTTATGAACACGGTGTGCTGGTGCAGGCTGCTACCCGCGGCGACGGTGAAACCGGTGAAGACGTGACGCAAAACATCCGCACCATTGGTCAAATTCCCCTGAAGCTGCCCACCAGCGCACCCCCTGTGCTGGAAGTGCGCGGTGAGGTTTACATGCGCCGCGACGATTTTGAAGCCCTCAACGAACGCCAACGTCAACGCATTGCCGCTGGCGAGCGCGGTGAAAAAACCTTTGTCAACCCGCGCAACGCCGCAGCCGGTGCGGTGCGCCAGTTGGACCCGGCGATCGCCGCCCAGCGCCCGTTGAGCTTTTTTGCCTATGGGCTGGGTGAGATCACGCCGCCAGCGCAGGGTGGGCCGGTGTGGCACACCCATCTTGCGCTGCTGCACACCCTGAAATCTTGGGGTTTTCCGGTCTGCGCCCTTGTAAAACAAGCGCAAGGTGCTACTGAATTAGTAGCGTTTTATGAGGCTATTGGGCAACAGCGCGACGGCCTGGGGTTTGACATTGACGGTGTCGTTTACAAGGTCAACAGCCTGGCCTTGCAACGCCAGCTCGGCTTTGTCACCCGCGAGCCGCGTTGGGCGGTGGCGCACAAGTTTCCGGCACAAGAGATGCTGACCACCGTGCTGGCGATTGACGTGCAAGTGGGGCGCACCGGCAAGCTCACGCCAGTGGCCAAGCTTGCCCCGGTGTTTGTCGGCGGCGTCACGGTGACCAACGCCACCTTGCATAACGAAGACGAGGCCCGGCGCAAAGATGTGCGCGTGGGCGACACCGTGGTGGTGCGCCGCGCCGGTGATGTGATTCCTGAAGTGGTTAGCGTGGTGTTGCCAACGCATGCGCAAGCCATGGGCACAGCGTCAGCCGTTGCGCCGAGCCGCGGTGCCGTCTTCACCATGCCCACGCACTGCCCGGTGTGTGGCAGTGTGGCCGTGCGCGAGGAGGGCGAAGCCGACTACCGCTGCACCGGTGGCCTGTTTTGCAGCGCCCAGCGCAAGCAGGCTCTATTGCACTTTGCCCAGCGCAGAGCGGTCGAGGTAGAAGGTTTGGGCGAAAAATTGGTTGATCAGCTGGTCGATGCCGGCATCATCCACACCTTGCCAGACCTCTACCGGCTGGGCTTTACCGCCTTGGCTAATCTAGAGAGAATGGCCGACAAGTCGGCACAAAACATCGTTGATGCACTAGAAAAATCGAAGCAAACCACACTGCCACGTTTCCTCTTTGGCCTGGGCATTCGCCATGTGGGCGAGGCCACGGCCAAGGAACTGGCGCGCCATTTTGGCCAGTTGGATGCCATCATGGACGCGTCTGAAGAACAGCTGCTGCAGGTGGCTGACGTGGGCCCGATCGTCGCGCAAAGCATCCGCACCTTTTTTGACCAGCCGCACAACCGCGAGGTGGTCGAACAACTGCGCGCCTGCGGCATCACCTGGATTGAGGGCCCGCCCGCCGAGCGTGCCTCCACGCCGCTGAGCGGCAAAACCCTTGTGCTCACCGGCACCTTGCCCACCCTGGGGCGCGAAGAAGCCAAGGCATGGATTGAAGCCGCTGGCGGCAAGGTAGCCGGTTCAGTCAGCAAGAAAACCAGCTACGTGGTCGCCGGGTCAGAGGCGGGCAGCAAACTCGACCGGGCGCTGGAACTGGGCGTGCCGGTGCTGGATGAAGCGGGCTTGAAAGCCCTGCTGGAGAATTTGCAACCCACCCTTTGATACGGCTGCTGCGGGCGGGAGCCCCCGTTTGGCGCGATGGACATAGCTTGTGTCAAATTCTGTCTAGCCCTAATCCGAGATTGTCCATTGGGCGGTGCTTCGCACTTGTTTGGGCGCTGGCGGCAGCTTTGCGGTCATTTTGTGCGTCTGTTCGGTGTTCATAGCCATGCTATGAACGCCTCACAGCCCCCAAACTACCTCGCAAACCTGCTCGCCATCATTTCAAACCCCAATGAACAATCTCGGCTAATTTTTCTGGAGTCAGCCCATGAAAGCTGTTACCGTGTTTGAAGCCAAAAACCGTTTTTCTGAAATGATTGCCGCTGCAGAGCATGGGGAGGACATCACCATCACCCGGCACGGCCAGCCGGTGGCCAGGCTGGTGTCGATCCGTTCAACGGCGCAGGCTCCGCTGGGACAAAGTCAACGGGTGGCCAACGCCATGCTGGCGCTACGCCAGTTGGGTGCCGACGCCGCGCTGGGTTGCCCCCTGCCACAAGCGATTCAAGACGGGCGCGACTGATGTCTTTTGTGCTGGACAACACGGTGGGGACCGGCTGGTATCTGGGCGACCAGGCCAGTGCTTATACCGAAGCCATCGCTGTGCGCTTGCAAGAAGACAAGGCTTTGGTGCCCGCCCTGTGGCAAATGGAATTGGCCAACGTACTCAAAACCGCCTGCACCAGGGGCAAACTTCAACTGGCGCAGGCGCGCCAGATTCTGGACGTTCTGGCGCAGCTGCCCATTGAAGTGGACGGCGGGCCAGCACCGAACCAGCGGCAACTGTTTGAGCTTGCCATGCGCTATGGCTTGAGCAGCTACGACGCAGCCTACCTGGAATTGGCCATGCGCCATGGCCTGGCGCTTGCCACGCGTGATGACCCACTCCAGCGCGCAGCCATTGCAGCAGGTGTCGATGTCATTGCGGCAACGCCATAAGCCTGCTGCTGGAACGCACACGCGCGTTAAAACCACCTACGAAATGCGCGGTTTGCATATCAAAAATTTTGTCGAGCCAGTGGTTTGTGTGCAAAATAGCAGCATGACACACACTGAAATTCTTGAATCGGCTCGCAAGCTTCGTCCCGTGGAGCGTCTGCATTTGATTGATGCGCTGCTGGAGTCTTTGGACGAACCCGACCTGCGCATTGCGTCGGCGTGGCAAGTAGAGGCGCAAGATCGTCTGGCTGCCTTTGATCATGGGGAGTTGCATGCGGGTCCCATCGAAGAACTGTTTGCCAAAGTTCGGGCGCTGTGAAAGTTCGCCGACTGTCGCCGGTCGATGATGAAGTCATTGAGGCGGTTCAATATTACCGAGCCATCGACCCCAAGTTGAGCGATCGCTTGATCGCAGAACTTGAGGCGACTGTTTTGCGCTTGGTTCATTTTCCTGAAAGTGGCCGACCGCTGGCCAACGACTTGCGCCAGTGTGCATAAACCCAAATAATCCATTAGGCGGCACTTCGTGCCTGCATGATGCCTGGCAGGCGATTTGCGTTCATTTTGCCCGTCCGTTCGTCGTCCATAGCTACGGCTATGAACGCCTCTCGGCCAGCCAAACTGAATCGCAACTCGCCTCGCCATGCATTCATGCCCTAATGGATTGTTTGGGTTAAAGGTATTTCCCTTTGTGCTGATTTACAAGACTCAGCGGATGAAATTCTCATCATCGCCTTTGCTAATACACATCGTCGCCCGGCTTACTGGCGTGACAGGCTCAAGAAACGACCATGAGCGTTAAAACCATCCTCAAAATGGGCGACCCGCGCCTGCTGCGTATTGCCCAACCCGTCACAGCTTTTGACACCGACGAGCTGCACCTGCTGGTCACCGACCTGCTCGACACCATGCGCGCCGCCGACGGTGCTGGCTTGGCTGCACCGCAAATTGGGGTTGATTTGCAGGTGGTGATTTTTGGCACCGATGCGCCTAACCCACGCTACCCGCAAGCGCCGGTGGTGCCGCGCACGGTGCTGATCAACCCCGTGATCACGCCGCTGCCAGGTGCAGACTGCGGGCTGCCGCCGCAGGAAGAAGACTGGGAAGGTTGCCTATCTGTGCCAGGCCTGCGTGGCAAAGTGCCACGTTTTTGTCGCATCCGTTACACCGGGTTTGACCCCTTTGGTGACACCATCGACCGCACGGTGGATGGCTTTCATGCCCGCGTGGTGCAGCATGAATGTGACCATTTGATCGGCAAGCTCTACCCGATGCGTGTGCGTGATTTTTCGCAGTTTGGTTTTACCTCGGTGCTGTTTCCAGAGCTGGCCGATTCACCTGACGATTAACGAGGAGTGTGCGTATGTCCTGCTGTCACAACTATTTTGAAGTCACAGAGGGACACGAACAGGTTTTCTCGGTGGACATCTCCAGCATCAGCTTTGGCCACGGCGTGCTGGCCGAGGCGGGCGACCATGCCAAGGCGCTGGGCATGACCCGTGTGGCCTTGTTCACCGACCCCACGCTCATCAACCTGCCCTATGTGGCCCAGGTGCGGGATGCGCTTAAAGCGGCCGGGGTGGATGTTGTGGTGTTTGATGCGGTCAAGGTCGAGCCCACCGACCAGTCGTTCAAGGCCGCCGCGCAGTTTGCTGCAGAGGGTCAATTTGACGGCTATGTGTCCGTGGGGGGAGGCTCGGTCATTGACACCTGCAAGGCCGCCAACCTGTACGCCACCTGGCCTACCGGGGATTTTCTAGACTACGTCAACGCGCCCATTGGTGCCGGCAAACCGGTGCCGGGCCCGCTCAAACCGCACATTGCCTGCCCTACCACCTGCGGCACCGGGTCGGAATGCACCGGCATCACCATTTTTGATTTGTTGTCGCACCGGGTAAAAACCGGCATAGCCTCCAAGCGGCTGCGGCCGTCGCTGGCGCTGATCGACCCTGGCGTGACCTACACCTTGCCGAAAAACGTGGTGGCCTCCAGCGGCTTTGATGTGCTGTCGCACGCGCTGGAGTCTTACACCGCCAAGCCCTACACCCGGCGCCTGGCATCCGGCAAACCAGCCTTGCGCCCGATGAGCCAAGGCGCCAACCCGTGGAGCGACCTGGGCTGTGAAGCCGCTTTGAAATTGCTTGGCCAGTACCTGGTGCGCGCCGTCAATGATGCCAGCGACCATGAAGCACGAGACCAGATGATGTACGCCGCCACGCTGGCCGGCATTGCCTTTGGCAACTCGGGCGTGCATGTGCCGCACGGCATGGCGTATTCGGTGGCCGGGCTGGTGCGAGACTTTCAGCCTGAGGGTTATCCCAAGCACGAGCCCATGGTGCCGCACGGCATGAGCGTGATCGTCAACGCGCCCTCGGTGTTCAGGTTCACCGCCTGCGCCTGCCCAGAGCGGCATTTACATGGTGCGGCTTGTTTGGGGGCAGAGACACGCGATGCCCGGCCAGAAGACGCAGGCGACATCGTGGCGCGCAAACTGATTGAGCTGATGCAAGCCACCGGCATTCCCAACGGCGTGGGCGGCGTGGGCTATGGCGCGGCCGACGTGCCGGGCTTGACCCAAGGTGCCTGGGCGCAGCAGCGGCTGCTGACCAATGCCCCGCGCCCGGTCAGTGAAGCCGACTTGAGCCAGTTGTACCGTGACGCGATGTGCTATTGGTAGTTGCGTTTGATGGCAATATTGCTATATAAATAATAGCTTCTTACACAGGTTATATAAGGGCTAGAGCACTAAAAAGCTTAAATTTCTGAAAACTCTGAAAACTCTGAAAGCTCTGAAAGCTCTGAAAGCTCAAGCCAGCGCGTCAATCAGTTCGGTTTCGATCTCGATCTGGTTGCGGTTGTGTTGTAGCGCCGCGCCTTCAATCAAAAACGTGTCTTCCACACGTTCGCCAAGGGTGTTGACCTTGGCCAGGTTCAGGCTGATTTTGTGCCGCGCCAGCACCCGTGCCACGCAGTACAGCAGGCCGACACGGTCGCTGGCCGAGATGTTAAGCAGCCAGCGCTGGCCTTTTTCGTCGGGCTTGAGCGACACGCGTGGCTGGATCGGAAAACTCTTCACCCGCCGTGATACCCGTCCGCGGCTGGGGGCGGGCAGGGGGCCTGCGTCGGCCAGCACGTGTGTCAGGTCGTTTTCGATCATGCTGATGAGTTCGCGGTAGTGCTCGGCCAGGTGGGTGGTGATGACCTGGAAGGTGTCGAGCGCGTAGCCGTTTTGGGTGGTGTGGATGCGCGCATCCTGAATCGAAAACCCGCTGCGGTCAAAGTAGCCGCAAATGCGCGCAAACAGGTCTTCCTGGTCGGGTGTGTAAACCAGCACCTGCAAGCCTTCACCCAGGGGCGAGCGCCGGGCGCGCACGATCGGGGCTTGGGAATCCACCAGACGTGAGAGTTTGCGCGTGTGCCAGGCAATTTCCACCGCATCGTGGCGCATGAAGTAACCCACATCCAGCGTGGCCCACAGGGCTTTGTGCGACTCAAAGGGCTGCGCATGCAGGGCCAATTCAATCAGCGCGTCGCGCTGGCGATCTTGAACTTGCGCATGCAGGTCAGGGGCGTGACCGCCCAAAGCGCGTGAGGTGGCGCGGTACAGGTCTTCAAGCAGCTTGCCTTTCCAGGCGTTCCACACCTTCGGGCTGGTGCCGCGCACGTCGGCCACGGTGAACAGGTAAAGCGCAGTCAATTGACGCTCGTTGCCCACCTGTTTGGCAAAGGCGGTGATCACGTCGGGGTCGCTCAGGTCGCGTTTTTGAGCCACCTGGCTCATGGTCAGGTGCTCGCGCACCACAAACTCGATCAGGCTGGCATCTTCGTGGGCCATGCCGTACTGGCGGCAAAAGCGGCGCACTTCCATGGCTCCCAGTTGCGAGTGGTCGCCGCCGCGGCCTTTGGCAATGTCATGAAACAGGGCGGCAATGTACAGCACCCAGGGTTTGTCCCAACCGCTGGCCAGTTGGCTGCAAAACGGGTATTCGTGGGCATGCTCGACGATGAAGAAGCGCCGCATGTTGCGCAGTACCATCAAAATGTGCTGATCCACCGTGTACACATGAAACAGGTCGTGCTGCATTTGCCCGACGATCTTGCGAAAGACCCACAGGTAACGCCCCAGCACCGAGGTCTGGTTCATCAGCCGCATCACATGCGTCAGCCCACTGGGTTGCTGCAGGATGTGCAAGAACGTGGTGCGGTTGAGCGGGTCATTTCTAAAGCGGCTGTTCATCAAACCGCGGGCGTTGTAGAGCGCGCGCAGTGTGCGTGCCGACAGGCCTTTGAGGCTCACGTTTTGCTCAAACACCAAAAAGGTTTCCAGAATGGCGTGCGGGTCGCGCTGGTACAGGTCGTCGCTGGCCACTTCCAGTGTGCCGGCTTTGTCGAAAAACTTGTTGTTGATTGGCTGCAGTGTGTGGGTAGATGGGTTCAGCCGCTCCTCGATGTTGAGCAGCAAAATCTGGTTGAGCTGGGTCACTGCCTTGGCGGCCCAGTAGTAGTGCCGCATCAGCTCCTCGCTGGGGCGCACAAAGGCGCGTGGGTCGGTGCTGACATCAGGTGGCAGGTAGCCAAACGATTTGGCAACAGTAGCCTGCATGTCAAACACCAGCCGGTCTTCGCGTCTGGCGCTGAGCAAGTGCAGGCGGGCACGGATCAGGTGCAGCATGGCCTCATAGCGCTTGATTTGCTTCACTTCAAATGCAGTTGCCAGCCCGGCCTTGGACAAGGCGTTCCAGTCTTTGCCCAAGCCAGCCGCTTTGGCCACCCACAAAATAACCTGCAGGTCACGCAAGCCACCTGGGGATTCCTTGCAATTGGGCTCCAGGGCGTAGGGTGTGTCTTCATATTTGGAATGGCGCTGACGCATTTCAAGCGTTTTGGCCACAAAGAAGGCTTGCGCATCCAGGCCGGCAAAAAAGCGCTTTTGAAACTGGTTAAACAGCTCGGCACTGCCGGTGATGCGTCGGCTCTCCAGCAAGGCGGTTTGCACCGTCACATCTTGCGCGGCTTCGCTGACACAGTCGCTCACGCTGCGCACGCTGGAGCCGATCTCTAGGCCCGCGTCCCAGCAGCTGCCAATGAAGCTTTCAATGCGGGCTTTCAGGGCTGCATCGGTTTCTGGCGACTGCTCGTCTGGCAGCAGCACCAGCACGTCTACATCTGACTCGGGGAACAATTCGCTGCGGCCAAAACCACCCACAGCGGCCAGGGTCAACGACTCCGTCAGACCGGCGCGTTGCCAAAGTGCTTTCAGCAATACATCGGCCAATTGAGCCAGTTGACGCAACACTGCATTCACGCCCCTGGCAGACGCGCCACTGCTGGCAAGGGCGTTGAGCACAGTGGCTTTGTCAGCCCGGTATTGGGTGCGCAGGGCGCTCAGTTCGGTCATGGGCAGGCCCAGCGTCAAAAAGTATCAAACCGATGGGGTCACCCATGCTGGAACGAATGCCGGAATGGCCGGGCTGTGGGCGGACAAGGTCAGCACTTCGTAGCCGGTTGGGGTGACCAGCACGGTGTGTTCCCATTGGGCTGAGAGCGAATGGTCTTTGGTGACGATGGTCCAGCCGTCACCCAGCTCTTTGATGTCTTTGCGTCCCACATTGAGCATCGGTTCGATGGTGATCGTCATGCCCGCTTCAAGCCGCTCCAGCGTGCCGGGTTTGCCGTAATGCAGCACCTGTGGTTCTTCATGAAATTTTTGCCCAATGCCGTGGCCACAAAATTCCCGCACCACACTCAAGCCCTGGCCTTCGGCAAAAACTTGAATGGCGTGGCCAATGTCGCCCAGGTAAGCGCCCGCGCGCACCTTCATGATGCCCTTCCACATGGCTTCATAGGTCAGGTTACACAGGCGTTTGGCCGCAACCGATACGTCACCCACCATGTACATGCGGCTGGAATCGCCGTGCCAGCCGTCTTTGATGACGGTCACGTCCACATTGATGATGTCGCCTTTTTTGAGCGGTTTGTCATTGGGAATGCCGTGACACACCTGGTGGTTGATGGAGGTGCAGATGGATTTGGGGTAGGGGTTGTGGCCACCGGGTGCGTAGTTCAGCGGGGCCGAAATGGCACCGAGCACGCGGGTGGTGTAGTCCTCGGCCAGGCGGTCAAGTTCGTTGGTGGTGATGCCGGGCTTGACCAGGGGAGCCAGGTAGTCCAGTAGTTCGCCAGCCAGGCGGCCGGCCACACGCATGCCGGCGATGCCGGCGGAGTCTTTGATGGTGATAGTCATGGCGCAAGATTATCCCATTGGCAAAAAAGACTCCGGGCAGACAAGTTTATCAACGTGTTGGCAGACGACCAGGGGCTTGGCATCGATGCAGTTCTTGCGTAGTCAGTGGCTCCAGCATGTTCATTTGCTGCTCCAACACGGCCAAGGTGGCTTCGGACGCGTCTTGTCCAAGGGCGGCGCGTGCCAGGATGCGCTCGCGCAACTGCGCCGGGGTGGCTGATGGCGCCAGAATACCAAAGCGCACCCCGCAGTCATCGGCCAGTTGGGCAAACGCCGCCCGGTCATCACGGCGTAAAAAAGTGGCATCCACCACCACCGACCAACCGGCACGCAGCAGCAATCGAGCTTGTGTGTTGAGGTGCTTGTAGGTGCGGGTGTGGGCATCGGCGGCGTAGAGGCCACTGGCCACTGCAGAACCACTGTGTGCGGTGGCAGCCAGCCCGTGCAGGCGTTTGCGTTCCACGTCTGAGCGCAGGCGCAGGGTGGGCGGCTGGTCATGGCGCTGCAGCAGGGCATTGGTGACAAAGGTTTTGCCGCATCCCGACAGGCCGTGGGTGATCAGCAACTGCGTTGCAGGCGGCGCGGCCAGTTGCTCCGCCAGTGCCAGGTAGGCCAGGGCTTCAGTGCTGCTGGCTTGGGTCTGTTGCGCCCGCAGTGCCGCCACCTTGGCTCGTACCAGAGCACGGTAAACGGCATAAAAGGGCAACAACTGTGCGCCCTGGTAGTCGCCGCTTCGGCTCAACACTTCGTTCAGGAACCAGTTGGCCAGGCCGGGCTGGGCGTGTGCCAGCAAGTCAATATAGGTAAACGCAATTTCACAGGCTACATCCGTCCAGCGCAGTGCGGCATTGAACTCCAAACCATCAAACAGGCGCACCCGCTGGTTGATCAGCACCAGGTTGCCCAGGTGCAGGTCGCCGTGACATTCGCGCACCTGGCCTTGTTGCAGGCGTGTGTGCATCAAGGGAGCCAACTGCTGGTAACTTGTCTCAGTCCAGTGGCGCAAGGCCACCAGCCGCTGTTGTGTTGCCGCATCTGGCAACAGTTGGGACAAATCGGTGAAGTTGTCCAGTGCAGCGCTGCGCAGGTCTGCCGGCTGCCCGAAGTGGGAGTCGGCTGGTGCAACGGTGGCGGATTGGTGAAATGCCACCAGCGTGTCGGCCAGGTCTGAAAGATGGGCGGCCTGTAATGCACCCCGTGCGCAAAGGCGATCCAGGCGCTTGGATTCATCAAAGCGGCGCATTTTGACGGCGTATTCAATCGGTTCACCCGGGCCAAACCACTGCGGGTCTTGGGCAGTGCCAAAAATGCTGACCACTTCCAGGTAAATGTCAGGGGCAAAGCGGCGGTTCAGTCGCAGTTCTTCATGGCAATAGTGCTGGCGCAGGGCCAGGGTGCTGAAGTCCAGGTAGCTCAGATGCAGCGGTTTTTTGATTTTGTAAGCCAAGTCGCCTGCCAGCAGCACCCAGGAAATGTGCGTCTGCACCAGTTCAACTTGTGTGACCACGCCAGGGAAACGGCCTGACTGCAGCAGAGCGGCAATCAGCGGCGGTAGAGAGGTATCCATGGCGGCATCATGACAGATTTGCTTGTAGTTGTTGATCGGATTTGAGCCAGCGCAATACATTGTGATTTCGAAGTCCCATACTGGCCTCATCATGAAATACAAAGACTACTACGCCATCTTGGGTGTACCCCGCAGTGCCGACCTGGACGAGATCAAGAAGGCCTACCGCAAACTGGCGCGCACTTACCACCCGGATGTGTCCAAATCGCCTGATGCCGAGGCTCGCTTCAAAGAGGCGGCCGAGGCCTACGCAACCCTCAAAGACACCACCAAACGTGCGGCATATGACGAGCTGGGTCACCCGCCAAGTGGGGCTGAATTCAAACCACCGCCGCAATGGCAACAAGACTTTGCCCCGGGCGGGGCATCGTTTGAAAACATTGACCTGGCAGATTTGTTGGCCGCCATGGGGCGAGGGCAGGCCGGTGGGGCAGGCAGTGGGCGCGGGCATGCCATGCCGATCAAGGGACGCGACTTTGAAACCAGCGTCAGCCTCACGCTGGAAGACGCTCGGCGCGGCACCAGCGTCAACTTGACCCTGGCCGACGCGCAGGGTGACCGCACGTTGCAAGTCACCATCCCCCCCGGGGCGTGCCAAGACCAAAAGCTGCGCATGCGCGGCAAAGGGGGCAAGGGCATGCAGGGCGGGCCCGATGGTGACATCTACCTGCACATCAACCTGGCTCCACATGCGGTGTTTCGACCCGACCACCACGACCTGTACTTTGACCTGCTGCTGACACCCTGGGAAGCGGCTTTGGGGGCTGAGGTGCAAGTGCCAACGCTGGATGGCGCGGTGCTGCTGACCGTGCCCGCAGGCACACGTGCCGGGCGCAAGTTGCGGCTGCGCGGGCGTGGGCTTGCGGCAGACAAAAGTGACCTTTATGCCATGGTTCACATTGACGTGCCGGGCACGCTGACCGAGCGTGAACGTGCGCTGTACCAGGAACTGGCCAAAGTGTCTGGTTTTAACCCGCGGGTGAATGGCTCCAAGGAGAAAACGCATGTTTGAAGTACAAAGCGAATGGCTCAACCTGGATGCCCGTGCCTGCATCAGCCTGAACGAGCTGGCCGACTGCTGCGGCCTGACGGCGACAGAATTGGATGAACTGGTGGACTACAACGCCCTGACGCCGCTGGACGGCGTTGCGCCAGAGCGGGTGTTCAGCGCCCACTGGGTAGTGCCCCTGCGCGCAGTGGCCAAGCTGCGGCTGGACTTTGACCTGGACTTGTTCACCATGGCCATGATGCTGAGTCAGATCGACCGCATCGCCCAGCTGGAGCAGCAGGTGCAATCCTTGCGGGCGCAGTTGCCCCTGCATCTGCGCGTCATGCAGCATGAACCCAAATAATCTATCAGGCGGCACTCTGTGCCAGCATGATGCCTGGTGGTCGATTTGCGGCCATTTCGCCCGTCCGTTCATCGTCCATAGCTACGGCTATGAACGCCTCTCGGCCAGTCAAACTGCCTCGCAACTCACCTCGCCATGCATTCATGCCCTAACGCTAATGGATTGTTTGGAATGAATGAAAAAATCCGCCAGCTACTTGACCAGATGAGTGCACTGGAAGACGACCTGCGCCGTGAGGTGCAGGCGCAGGAAGCCAGCGCGCTGTACCAGATCAAGGGCAAACGGGTGGAGTTTGAGGCGGCGGTGCGCCAAGCCCACCGCCAACTCAAAACCAGCTTTTTCCGCTGGCTGGTGACCTACCGGCCGCAAAACCTGGTCACCGGGCCGATCATCTACAGCATGATTTTTCCGATGCTTATGCTGGACTTGTGTGTCAGCTTCTACCAGGCTACCTGTTTCCCGATTTACGGCATTACCAAGGTGCGCCGGGGGGACTACTTTGTCTATGATCGCCAGCAGCTGGGCTACCTTAACTTCATCGAAAAATTTCATTGCACTTACTGCGCCTATGGCAACGGCCTGATGGCTTATGTGAGCGAAATTGTGGGGCGCACCGAAGAGTATTTTTGCCCCATCAAGCATGCGCGCAAGATGCTGGGTGCGCATTCGCGCTATGCCCGTTTTCTTGGCTATGGCGAGGCGCAAGATTACGCTGCCCGGCTGGAGCAGTTTCGTGTGCGTCTGGGTGACCAAGCTCCAACTGACAAGGCAGCGCCGCCGCCGGGTTCGGTGTGAGCCAATGCCGAATCGAACCTGAATCGATCAATAAGCCGCTGGTAAAATCAATGGCCATCGCACGCAAGCCCAGTCAGCGCCTGCGTGCGCAGTTTTTCTTCAACCCCGTCAGCACTTCATCAGGCCCCCATCGTGACCCTGCATCTCACCCCATTCGAGGGCGGCAGCGCTCTCAGCGCTTTCCGTGTCCAACAACTGCTGCCTGCCCTGCAAGCGGTGCACAACAAAGTTAACGGCATTGCCGCCCGCTATGTGCATCTGGTGGCTTCTACGGGGGAGCCCAGCGCCGCGCTGAAAGACCAACTGGCGGCCTTGCTGACGTATGGAGACCCTTACAACGGCCCAAAAGACGGTGTGTTGATTGTGGTGACACCGCGTTTTGGCACCGTGTCACCCTGGGCCTCCAAGGCCAGTGACATTGCGCACAACTGCGGTTTGGCCGTCAAACGCGTCGAGCGCATCGTCGAATACTGCCTGACGCTCAAGAGTGGACTGCTTTCCAAGTCCGCGCTGAGCTCGGCGCAACTGCAGCAAATCGCCGATCTGTTGCACGACCGCATGACCGAGAGCGTGATGTTCGAGCGCGCCCAGGCGCTGAAATTGTTTGAAGCGCTGCCCGCCGCCCCCATGGCCCATGTGGACGTGCTGCAAGGCGGCAAAGCCGCGCTGCTGGCGGCCAACACCGAGTTCGGCCTGGCGCTTGCTGCCGATGAAATTGACTACCTGGTCAACGCCTTCACCCAACTCAAGCGCAACCCCACCGACGTGGAACTGATGATGTTTGCCCAGGCCAACAGCGAACATTGCCGTCACAAAATCTTCAACGCCGAGTTCACCATTGACGGCGCAGCGCAGCCGCACAGCCTGTTTGGCATGATCCGCCACACGCACCAAACCCACCCCCAGCACATGCTGGTAGCGTATTCGGACAATGCCTCGGTGATGGCCGGTAGCCAGGTTGAACGCTTCAGTGCCAAATCGGCCTCTAGCCCTTACGGAATAAGTGCAAGCAGCTATCAAAAAGAAAGCGCTCTACAACACATTCTGATGAAGGTGGAAACCCACAACCACCCCACCGCCATCTCGCCATTCCCCGGTGCAGCCACCGGTGCAGGCGGTGAGATTCGCGACGAAGGTGCCACCGGCCGCGGCTCCAAACCCAAAGCCGGCCTGACCGGTTTCAGCGTCTCGCAAATTAATTGGGGTCAGAGTCCAATTAATCCGCAAAACCAAGATTCTGAAAATAATTGGAATCTGACCCCAATTTATGGCAAACCGGGGCACATTGCCAGCCCGCTGCAAATCATGATCGAAGGGCCGTTGGGTGGGGCGGCTTTTAACAACGAGTTTGGTCGGCCGAATTTGCTGGGTTACTTTCGGGAATACGAACAGTGCTTGCGCTACCAGCTCACCGATGCCAGCGGCACCGCAGTCGAGCAGACCGAGCAGCGCGGCTACCACAAGCCCATCATGCTGGCCGGCGGTCTGGGCGTGATTGATGCCAGCCAGACGCACAAAATCCAGTTTCCGGCGGGCAGCTTGCTGATCCAGTTGGGTGGCCCGGGCATGCGCATTGGCATGGGTGGCGGCGCGGCCAGCTCCATGACCACGGGGGCCAATGCGGCGCACCTGGACTTTGACTCGGTGCAGCGCGGCAACCCCGAGATTGAGCGCCGGGCGCAAGAGGTCATCAACCAATGCTGGTTGCAGGGCGAAGGTGGCGGCTCCTGCGGTAGCGGCAACCCCATTCTGGCGATTCACGACGTGGGCGCGGGGGGGCTGTCCAACGCCTTTCCGGAGCTGACCAACGATGCCGGGCGTGGCGCGCTGTTTGATCTGCGCAGTGTGCCGCTGGAAGAATCCGGCCTGGCCCCCAAAGAAATCTGGTCTAACGAAAGCCAGGAGCGTTACGTGCTGGCGATTGCGCCCGAGTCTTTGGCGCAGTTCAAGGCTTTGTGCGAGCGCGAGCGCTGCCCGTTTGCGGTGGTCGGTGTCGCAACCCTTGAGCGTCAGTTGGTGGTGGGCGACGTTGACCTCGACAGCGCCAAAGTGGTCCATCCTGAGGCTGATTTGTCGGTGCGCCGCGCCGGGCCGCCCCAAGCAAGCACAGCCCCCTCGGGCGGCAGCGCAGTACACGCAGTGACAAGCGTGGGGGTGGCGGTAGACATGCCGATGAACGTGCTGCTGGGCAAGCCGCCCAAACTGCACCGTGACGTGAAGACCGTCAAGCGCAAATTTGCCCCGCTCAACCTGACCGGTGTTGATTTGCAGCAAGCCGCCATTAACGTGCTGGCGCATCCCACCGTAGCCTCCAAGCGTTTTTTGATCACCATTGGTGACCGCACCGTGGGCGGCCTGACGCACCGCGACCAGATGGTGGGCCCGTGGCAAGTGCCGGTGGCCGATTGCGCCGTGACCTTGGCCGACTTCAAAGGCTTTGCCGGTGAAGCCATGGCGATTGGCGAGCGCACCCCGTTGGCTACCGTGAACGCTGCTGCAAGTGGCCGCATGGCGGTGGCCGAGGCCATCACCAACCTGCTGGCCGCACCAATCGAGTTGGACCGCGTTAAGCTCAGCGCCAACTGGATGGCCGCTTGCGGCGAACCAGGCGAAGATGCCGCGTTGTATGAGACCGTGCAAGCCGTCGGGCTGGAGTTGTGCCCGGCTTTGGGCATCAGCATCCCGGTGGGCAAGGATTCATTGTCGATGCGCACGCAGTGGAAAGACGAGGAGGGCGTTGATAAAAAAGTGACCTCTCCGGTGTCGCTCATCGTTACCGCGTTTGCCACGCTGGCTGACGTGCGCGGCACCTTGACCCCGCAATTGAACGCATCCGAAGCGACCGCGCTGATCCTGATCGACATGGGCCATGGCCAAAACCGCATGGGCGGCAGCATTTTGGCGCAAACGCTGGGGCAGATGGGCGACGTGGTGCCGGATTTAGACCAACCGCAAGACCTGATCAAGTTGGTCAAAGCGGTGAATGCTTTGCGTGCCAGGGGTCACCTGTTGGCCTACCACGACCGCAGCGACGGCGGCTTGTTTGCGGCGGCCTGTGAAATGGCTTTTGCCGGCCATGTCGGCGTGGCGCTGAATGTGGACATGCTGGTGACCGAGGGCGACGGCGTGTCCGACAGCCGCATGGACTGGGGTGATGCCAAAAACTGGGCCAGCCAGGTCAGTGGTCGGCGCGATGAGCAGACGCTTAAAGCGCTGTTTTCCGAAGAACTCGGCGCGCTGCTGCAGGTGCGCAAAGCCGACCGCGACGCGGTGATGCAGGTCTTGCGCGCGCACGGTTTGAGCGCCTTCAGCCATGTGGTTGGCCAGACGCGCCCGGCCACCTCGCAAATTCAGGCGGGCGTGGGCGAGGTGCAAGTCTGGCGCGATGCCAAGTCGATCTTCAGCGCCAAGCTGGCTGACTTGCACCAGGTGTGGGATGCCACCAGCTGGAAGATTTGCCAGCAACGCGACAACCCCGAATGTGCCGATGCCGAGCACGCGGCAGCGGGTTTGGCGGCTGATCCGGGCTTGCATTTTTATATGAAAAATCAGGCTCTAGCCCTTATATATAAAGGGCAAGCAGCTACACAAAATGTAGCTGACGTGTTCTCCTGCACGCCCTCTGGCAGCCATGGTTTGCAAGTCGAGCCTGCCATGACCGTGTCAGAGGCACCTGCGCTGCTGCTAAGTCGCCCCAAAGTGGCGGTGCTGCGCGAGCAAGGCGTCAATTCGCATGTGGAAATGGCCTACGCTTTCACCGAAGCCGGTTTTGAGGCCTTTGACGTGCACATGACTGATTTGCAAACGGGGCGCGCCAAGCTGGCCGACTTCAAAGGCGTGGTGGCTTGCGGCGGCTTCAGTTATGGTGACACCCTGGGCGCGGGCATTGGCTGGGCGCGTTCCATCACCTTCAACCGCGTGTTGGCCGATCAGTTCAAAGCCTTCTTTGGCCGCACCGACACCTTTGGTTTGGGCGTGTGCAACGGCTGCCAGATGTTTGCCGAGCTGGCCGACATCATTCCCGGCGCACAAGACTGGCCACGCTTCACCACCAACCAGAGCGAGCGCTTCGAGGCGCGCCTGAGCATGGTCGAGGTGCTGGAATCGCCGTCGCTGTTCTTTACCGGTTTGGCCGGCAGCCGCCTGCCGATTGACGTGGCGCACGGCGAAGGTTTTGCCAACTTCAACTACCGCGGCAACGCCAACAAAGCCATTGCCGCCATGCGTTTTACCGACAACACCGGCGCAGCCACCGAGGCCTATCCGTTCAACCCCAACGGCAGCCCCGGTGGCTTGACGGCAGTGACCACGGCAGACGGCCGCTTCACCGCCATGATGCCGCACCCCGAGCGCGTGTTCCGCAACCTGCAGCTGAGCTGGACAGACCAGGATGTGTCAGCCTTCAGCCCGTGGATGCAGTTGTGGCGCAATGCGCGCAAGTGGGTGGGGTAGAAACGGGCTCAAGTCGATACCAAAGTGGTGCTGATCGACGGTAAAAGACTGGCTGACTTGATGATGGATTTTGATGTGGGTGTATCGGCGGCAGCATCCGACGTAAAAGTTGTCGATTACCACTGAACTACCGGAGGTTTTTATGCGCATTTCAGCCCCCAAAAACGGCCTTCGCCCCATCCATCCTGGTGAGGTGTTGCGCGAGGATTACCTCAAGCCTTTAGGCATCAGTGCCAACGCCTTGGCGCAGGCGCTCAAGGTGCCGGCGTCACGCGTCAATGACATTGTGCTGGAGCGGCGCGGGGTCACGGTCGATACCGCCATGCGACTGGTGCGTTACTTTGGCGGAGATGTGCAAACGTGGATGAATTTGCAGACTGCTTTTGAAGTGAAGGTAGCTCAAAAAAATCTGACCACAAAAATTCAAGAAGAAGTCATGCCGATGGCAGGTTAATGGTGAAGCTGGTGACCCCATTGCCTGATGCCACACTGATCGCGCCGCCATGCGCGGTGACGATGGATTGGGTGATGGCCAGCCCCAAGCCCGCACCTTCTGCGTTGTGCTGTCGGGCCGGGTCGACCCGAAAAAACCGGTCAAACACACGCTCCAGATGCTCAGGGGCAATGTCCGCCCCCTGATTGGTTACGGTGATCTGCACCGCATCGGGCAAGGTTTCAAGGCGAACGATGAGTTCGCTGCCGTTCTGGGCATGGCGCAGCCCGTTGGACAGCAGGTTACCCACGGCGCGGCGCAGCATCAGGCGGTCGGCACTGACTGAACCTTGTCCCTGTAGCGTCAGCTTGATGTGTTGTTCATCCGCCAGGGCATCAAAGTAATCAAACAGGGCGCTTACTTCGTCGGCCAGGTTCAGGGTTTCGCGGTGCGGCAGCACCAAACCGTTGTCAGCCTTGGCCAGCAGCAGCATGTCGGCGATCATGCGCGCCATGCGCTCCAACTCTTCGGCGTTGGACTCGAGCACGCTGCGGTAATTGTCGGCAGCGCGCGGTTGCGACAGCGCCACCTGCGTCTGGGTCATCAGGTTGCTCAATGGTGTGCGCAGTTCGTGGGCGATGTCGCTGGAAAAATCCGACAAGCGTTTGAACGCCTCTTCCAGCCGCGCCAGCATGTCATTGAGCGACTGCGCCAGCTCGATCAGCTCCACCGGCATGCGTTGCAGCGACACGCGGCGGTTGAGCTGCTGCGCGGTCACCACTTGAGCCTGGTCGCGCATGGCACGCAGGGGCTGGAGTGCACGCCGTACCGACCACCAGCCCAGCAACACTATCAGCACTGCGGCGCACGCTACAAACAGCCACAGCGTTTGCAAAAAAGCCTGCATATAGCTCTGGTGGTGGCCGATGTGAATCGCCGCTGCTACGATAACGGAAGCATGGTTCCCTTTTGCATCAAGGGCTGCAGTTGGAATTTGCTGTGCCAGGCCGCGGTAGGTCTGGTCTGCCAGTTGCCATAGCATGGGTTGCCCTGGATGCTGGGTGGCCTGGGTTGTCACCATGGCGGGGTCAAAGCTGGCGTTGACGGTGGCAAAAATGACGGCTTTATCGGCATCGAGCAGCAGCACCTCCAGTCCGTGGTGGCCAATGAGCGAGCGCGCCAGCTGGTGCGACAGTTGTGTCAGGTCGCTGGCTGCGCCCACCCTTTGCAGCGCCTGGGCAATCAGCTCCATCTTGCCCGAGAGCACCTCCACGTCGAGCGCTTCAAAATGCTTCTCCACCGAGTTCGACACCACCCAACCCAGACCCAGCAGTACGGCAGTGCACACGCCAACAAATATCAGCGTGAGGCGCTGGGTCAGCGACAGGCGGTTCAAAGCGGCGTCTCCAGCACGTACCCCATGCCGCGCACGGTGCGGATCAGTTTGGGTTCAAACGCGTCGTCCACCTTGGCGCGCAGGCGGCGCATGGCCACTTCAATCACGTTGGTGTCACTGTCAAAGTTCATGTCCCACACTTGCGAGGCAATCAGCGAGCGCGGCAACACCTCGCCCTGGCGGCGCAGCAGCAACTCCAGCAAGGCGAACTCTTTGGCGGTCAGGTCAATGCGCTGGCCGGCACGGCTGACGCGCCGACGCATTAAATCGAGTTCCAGATCGGCTACGTGCAAAAACGGGTCGCTTGAGGGCTTGCTGCCACGACGCATCAGTGTGCGCACGCGCGCCAGCAGTTCTGAGAAAGCAAAGGGTTTGAGCAAATAGTCGTCCGCGCCCAGCTCCAGCCCCTTGACGCGGTCGTCCACTGCGTCGCGCGCCGTCAAAAACATCACCGGCATGTCTTTGCCGGCACGGCGAATGCCCGCCAGCACGCCCCAGCCGTCGATGCCGGGCAGCATCACGTCCAGTATGGCAAGGTCGTAGCCTTCGGTCAGCGCAAGGTGCAGACCGTCTACCCCATCACGCGCCAGATCCACGCTAAAGCCAGCCTCGGTCAGCCCTTGTTTCAGGTAGTTGCCGGTTTTTTGTTCGTCCTCGACGATGAGGATTTTCATCACAGTCCTTCTTCATGGGTCAAGTCGCGATTATTCCGCTGGGGCGCGGAAAGATTTTGCCAAGTTGAAAAATATTAGCGCAGCCGCAGCGCGTTGCCAATGACAGAGACCGAGCTGAAACTCATGGCCAGCGCGGCAATCAACGGCGACAGCAGCCAGCCGGTGAGCGGGTACAACACGCCCGCCGCAATCGGGATGCCCAGCGCGTTATACAAAAAGGCAAAAGCCAGGTTTTGCTTCATGTTTTTCACCGTGTCGCGCGACAGCAGGATGGCGGTGCTGATGCCGCGCAAATCACCTTTGACCAGGGTGACTTGCGCGCTGTTCATGGCCACGTCGGTGCCGGTGCCCATGGCAATGCCAACATTGGCTTTGGCCAGGGCCGGGGCATCGTTGATGCCGTCCCCCGCCATGGCCACCACACGGCCTTCTTTTTGCAATTGGGTCACCAGCGCCAACTTGTCGGCCGGTTTGACCTCGCCGCGCACTTCCTTGATGCCCAGTTGATTGGCTACCGCTTTGGCCGTGGTCAGGCCGTCGCCGGTGGCCATGATGATGCGCAAGCCGGCCTGTTGCAGCGCTGCCAGCGCCTGTGCAGTGCTGGGTTTGATCGGGTCAGACACCGCCACCAGCCCCAGCAGTTGCCCACCTGAAGCCAGGTACATCACGCTGGCACCTTCGCCGCGCAACTGCTCTGCTTTGGCTACCAATGGGGTAAACACCACACCTTCTTGTTGCATCAGCGTGGTGTTTCCCAGCGCCAGCGACACGCCCGCAATCTTGCCACGCACGCCAATGCCAGAGCTCGACTCAAAGCCCTCCGGTTTTTCCAGCGCCAGGCCCTGCTCGCGGGCAGCGCGCACCAGCGCTTCGGCCAGCGGATGTTCGCTGCCCTGATCCAGACTGGCGGCCAAGCGCAGCACCTCATCGGCAGACCCGCCAGCCACCGGGACGGCCGTGTTAAAAGCCGGTTTACCTTCGGTCAAGGTGCCGGTCTTGTCGACGATCAGGGTATCCACCTTGCGCAGGTTCTCAATGGCCGCCGCATCGCGAAACAGCACACCCTGCGCCGCGCCCTTGCCGGTAGCCACCATGATCGACATCGGCGTGGCCAGCCCCAGGGCACAGGGGCAGGCAATGATCAGCACCGCCACGGCGTTGATCAGGCCAAACACCCAGGCGGGCTCGGGGCCAAACCAGCCCCAGGCAAAGAAGGTCAGCACGGCAATGGAGACCACGGTGACGACAAAGTAGCCCGCCACCACGTCGGCCATGCGCTGCATGGGCGCGCGTGAGCGCTGCGCCTGGGCCACCATTTGCACGATTTGCGACAACATGGTGGCCGCGCCCACACGCTCTGAGCGCATCACCAGTGCACCGCTGGTGTTCATGGTGGCACCAATAAGTTGGTCGCCCACCCGTTTGGTCACCGGCAGGGGTTCCCCGGTGAGCATCGACTCGTCCACCGCACTGCTGCCTTCCAGCACCACGCCGTCGACCGGTACTTTTTCACCGGGGCGCACGCGCAGGCTGTCGCCCACATGCACATTGGACAAGGGCACGTCTTCTTCGCTGCCGTCGGTGCGGATACGCCGCGCGGTTTTCGGTGCCAGGCCGAGCAACGATTTGATGGCGGCCGAGGTTTGTGAGCGCGCCTTGAGTTCAAACACCTGACCCATCAGGGTCAGCGAGATGATGACGGCGGCCGCCTCAAAATACACCGCCACACGCCCCATGGAAATGAACGAGTCCGGGAACACCTGCGGGGCCAGCGTTGCCACCACGCTGTAACTATAAGCAGCGCCGGTGCCCAGGCCAATTAGGGTCCACATGTTCGGGCTGCGGTTCACCAGCGACTGCCAGCCGCGTACAAAAAACGGCCAACCGGCCCACAACACAATCGGTGTGGCCAGCACCAACTCTACCCAGCTCTGCACCGCCATATTCATCCATTGCAGGCGATGCCCGGCCATGGCCAGCACAAACACCACCAAGGTCAGGGGCAGCGTCCACCAGAAACGGCGCTGAAAATCATGCAGCTCGGTGTGGTCTTCTTCGGCGAGTGAGGGCAGCATGGGCTCCAGCGTCATGCCACATTTGGGACAGTTGCCGGGGTGATCCTGTTGCACTTCGGGGTGCATCGGGCAGGTGTAAAGGGTTCCTGGCGAGACCTCCGCGGGCTCTGCTGGTGCCACTGATGCCGGTGCCTTTGTATCGCTAAGGTACTGCGCCGGGTTGGTGGCAAATTTGCCCTGGCAGTTGGCACTGCAAAAATAATAGGGGCGATTTTGGTGCTGGAGCGTATGGGGGGACGATGCCGTCACCGTCATGCCACAGACGGGGTCGGTCAGCGTTGTTTTTGGTGAGGTGTTCATGGTGTGCCTTGACTTGGTGGACTAGCGCCAGCTGCGATATCCTTGCCAGCTTGCGGCATAGAGCCGTGCCCGCCGTGCCCATGGTGCATGAACAGGTGCATCAGGGGGCACGCGGCCAGCAGCAGATAGGGCAAAGCGCCCAGCGTGTGCGCCAGGTGCCCGGTTAGCAAGAAGCTTCGTCAGTAAAATCTGTGGGCGAGTTGCGGCTCAGGAAGCTTGCCAAGCACGTGATACAAGGCGAGCTCAGTGATTCTGAAGGTGCGAAACCCGTAGGATTTTCTCATGGTCACTTTGACCTTG
>Ga0210053_1000399_pt1 | contig 42498 bp, 32 predicted proteins | sample CryGeymeta201512_FD_185467 | JGI IMG/M metagenome (GOLD analysis project Ga0210053, IMG submission 185467) | Groundwater microbial communities from Crystal Geyser aquifers in Utah, USA - Crystal Geyser metaG 2015-12 (SPAdes) (version 2) | ecosystem: Environmental > Aquatic > Deep subsurface >... | reverse complement strand
CACCGAAGTGGAAGTTCGCAGAACTTCACCCGTGGGCGTGTGGTGAGCACCCAACACACTGCTGTGCACGCAGAGGCGTCGAACTTGTGCAATAGCTTCGGTGTATTCCTAACCTTCGCGAGTATACCAGACCGTGGAGCGGTGCTGCCAGCCCGCTCACCTGCAGCCGACGCGCGAGCGGGCAGGCTGCCCCGCTCTACGGCGCTTTCATCGGAGTGCGACCAAAGTGGATAGCCAAGCCCTCATCCAGTCAGACCTCGACCACGTTTGGCATCACGTCATGCCGATGCATGAGGTGGCGGAGTCAGGACCGAAGGTCATCGTGCGGGGAGAGGGCTCGCTGGTGTGGGACGTCGAGGGCAAGGAGTACCTCGACGCCATGGGCGGCATCTACACCACCCCCATCGGCCATGGCCGCGCTGACGTGATCGAGGCGATCTGCGAGCAGGGCCGGAAGCTGGAGTTCTACCCGAACTTCCAGTTCTACACCACGCCGCCTGTGATCGAGCTGGCGGAAAAGCTGACCGCGCTCTACCCCGCCGACATGAAGCGGTGGTTCTTCTGTTCCGGCGGCTCCGAAGCGATGGACACTGCGCTCAAGATCGCCCGGCAGTACTGGAAGCAATCGGGGAAGCCCGGCAAGCACAAGTTCATCGCGCTGCGCGGCGGGTTCCATGGCGTCACCTTCGGGGCCGCCAGCGCCACGGGAATCACCCTCTACCGCGAACCGTACGAGCCGCTGGTGCCCGGCTTCCGCCACGTGCCAGCGCCGTTCTGCTATCGGTGTCCGTGCAAGGAGACGTATCCCGGGTGCTGCCTCAAGTGCGTGGACGCGCTCGAACAACAGATCGTCTTCGAGCACCCCGACACGGTGGCCGCCTTCATCGCCGAGCCGGTCCTCAACCCGATTGGCGAAGTGCCACCGCCGGTCGAGTATTACCAGCGCGTCCGCGAACTATGCGACCGGTACCAAGTGCTGTTCCTCTTCGACGAAGTCATCACCGGCTTCGGTCGCACCGGGAAGTGGTTCGGCTGTGAGCACTACGGCGTCAAGCCGGACCTCGTCACCTTCGCCAAGGGGATCACCAGCGGCTACCAGCCGTGCGGCGCCGTGGGTGTGCCGGAGTGGATCGACCAGGCATTCTGGGGTCCCGACAAGACCGGCTTCATGCACGGACACACCTTCGGCGGCCACCCCATGGCGTGCGTCGCGGCGCTCAAGAACATCGAGATCCTGGAGAGCGAGAACCTCGTCGCGTTGGGCGCCGAGCGGGCGGACTACCTGTTCCAGCAACTGCAGCGGCTCCACGAGCACCGAGTGATGGGCGACATCCGCGGCAAAGGCATGCTCATTGGCATGGACCTGGTGCGCAACAAAGAGACGAAGGAGAAGTACCCGCCCGAAATCCGCGTCGGTATTCGCATCCGCGAGCGGGCGTGGGAGCTGGGGCTGATCTGCCGCGATCAGCGCGACGTGTTGGTCATCGCCCCCCCGCTGGTGACCACGAAAGAGCAGTGCGACCGGATTGTGGATACGTTGGATCGGGCGATTGGGGAGGTCGAGGCGACGACGCCGGTGTGAGGGTGGCGGAGCTGACAGAGGACCTGGACCTCGCGGAGCTCCGGAGGACGCACGAGCCTCCGGTGGGAGTCGTTTCGCTTGGGAAGGACTCCCGGCGGCGGCTGCCGAATACCCGGGGGCGTTCTTGCCGGGCGATGTGGTTCTCCGGCGCCCGGCACGGAAAGGGGATTGGCTTTGGCAGCCGTTCAGGGAGCAGTGCACTCAATGTCTCTGGTTGAGGAGAGTATCGATAGACTGGCGCATGGCCCAGTGTCCGACGTGGAGGTCTACCTCGATGAGTCTGGCGCACCCGCGACAGACAGGCGTTTTGTGACGGGTGGCATTCTGGTCTACAGCCGAGGTGGCGAGGACATTGCCCAGCAATGGGAGGAGTGGCGCGCCCAGAATCTGCTGCCTCCCGGCAAGAAGGGGAAGACGCTGGCGCTGGACGAACTGCTGACCGTCGCCGAGTTCTTCGCCACCCATTCCGTCCTACCCGTTGCCGTCTGGAGCCAACTTGAGGGCGAGGAGATCGTCTGGCTTCACGAATTCGCGCAACGGTACCGGGAGCGCAGAAGCCCAGCCAAGCGATTCGAGAAGCTGGCGGCTGCGCATTGGCTCTGGATGCACCCGCTGGGTCACACACTGGGGACGGCGGTTGCGGCCTTCCTCCCCACCGTGGGTCGGTTCCGCACGGCATCCGTCCATATCGACCAGATGCTGTCTGAAACCCCGAAGCGGGAGCACTACGAAGCCCTCCTTGCCCGTCATCCGGACCGGCAGCGGATGGTCCAGTCACTGCCCGACATGGGCGTGCCGGCACCAGTTGCGCGGCTACTGGCAAGTAGCGTTGCTCCAGCGTGGCGAATCAACCTCTCCGCGAGAGGGTCCCTGTCGCAACTTGCCGACTTCTGCTGTAGCATGTATGGGCGCTACCTTGACGGAACCTGTCGGGCACCGTGGGATGTCGTCCGGGCCAGGCACGCCTACGGTGACGGCAAGCACAATCTTCCTTGGCTCGGGTGGCACCTCGATCCACAAGAGTGGCTGCAGGAGCTTCGCGGATTGGAGAATCATCTGGCCGTGTGAGCCCCATCGGAGCAGGCTAGCCATGCCAACCCTCGACTTCAAAGGGCCCTGGCGCTCTGGCGACGTACGGAACGCGTTGGAGCGAGAGAACCTCAAATACAACCTCCCAACTCCGTCGGGCCGCGTCATCGCGCATCCCCCCAAGGGGTGGCGGTGGAGTTGGGACACTATCCAGCGGAAGATCAAGTCGGGCGAGGTCATCTTCAGCGAAGATGAAACTCGGATCATAAGGAAGATCTACCTCAACACTGTCGAAGGCAGGGCTGCGGAGAGTGTGTGGTTTGGGAAGGAAGTTGGCACAACGCGCGATGCCGCCGAAGAACTCAAGGCGATCTTCGGATCGGCCGCCCTGGAGACCCCAAAGCCAGTGGATCTGGTCAAGAAGGTGATCAGCCTCTCGACCGACGAGGAGGATTTGGTCCTCGACTCATTTGCCGGCAGCGCGCCCACCGCACAAGCGGTCCTCGAGATGAACAACGAAACCGGCGGCAACCGCAAGTTCATCCTTGTCGAATGCGAAGACTACGCCGACACGCTGACGGCGGAGCGGGTCCGCCGCGTCATCCAGGGCTACGCGTTCGAGGGCACCCAGCGGGAGGAGCTGCTGCGCGAATCGCTGACGTGGACGAAGCTGAAGAAGGCGGCGCAGTTGGTGGCGAAGGCGGAGAGCGCGGAGACGTTCCACGCCAACCTGTACGACAACATCACCAAGACCGTCAAAGACGGGGAGTTGGTGGTCACCGGCGAGAAGAAGGTCACCGAGAAGACGGAAGGGCTTGGCGGCAGCTTCACCTTCGTGACGCTGGGGCCGGAGATGTCGTTGGACAAGCTGTTGGCCGACGGACTGCCCACCTTCGCGGCGTTGGCGAAGTACGTCTTCTTCACGGCGACGGGCCGCACGCTGACCGAGGTCCCGAAGCAGAACGGCGGCGCTCTGGGCTTCCTCGGCGAGACGGACCTGTACCGCGTGCACCTGCACTACAAGCAGGATAGAGACTGGCTGCGCAGCAACGCCGCCGCACTGACGGAACCGATGATCGGGGCGATGGTGGCGGCGAATGCGCGAAAGAAGAAGCTGCTGGTCTTCGCGGCGGCGAAGTTCATGGGGCAGCGCGAGCTGTCAAAGTGGGCCGTGGACTTCTGCCAGTTGCCGTATGCCATTCACCGACTGTTGGGGGACTGAGGCATGGAGACGGTGCATCTGGAGACCTCGTTTGTCAGCCTGCTCGTGGCCGATCCCAGCCGAGAGCTGATCACTGCGGCGAATCAGCAGGTGACGCGAGACTGGTGGCACTTCCGCCGCGAGGAGTTCCGCTGTGTCGCTTCCGCTGAAGTGGTCCGCGAAGCTCGCGCGGGCGATCCGGAACAAGCGCGGAGGCGGCTGGAGATCCTGGACAAGCTGACGCTGCTAACGGTCACTCCCGAGGCGAACAAACTCATGCTGGCACTTCTCGCCACGGGCGCATTGCCGCCTCGCGCCCAGTCTGATGCCGCTCACCTGGCTATCGCCGCCGCCGCCCAGGTGAACTACCTGCTGACGTGGAACTGCCGTCACCTCGCCAACGCCCAGATCCTGAACCGGCTGGAGGCGGCGACCCAGCGGTTGGGGTGCACACTGCCCAAGGTCTGCACACCTTTCGAGTTGATGGGGGAGTACGCTTATGGAACCGGACCCGATCTTGAAGGAACTCTGGGAGACAAAGGACCGGCTGGCGCGGGAAGCGGGCTATGACCCGCAGCGTTTCCTGGAAATCCTGCGCCAGTGGGAAGCGGAGCACCCACACCCGGGGCCCGTCGCGCGGGGTCCCGAGGCGTTGCGCCAACTCGTGGCCGCAGAGGAGAACGAGCGGGCGGCGAGCTCGGCCTGGATGCTGCGGGATGCCCCGGTGGACGAAGAATAGTGCAGCTCAAGGATTACCAAACTGACGTACTGGAGAGCCTGAGCCGGTACCTGCAGGTCTTGGTCGCTCGGCGGGAGCGGGCGGAGAAGGTCGCCCGGTTCCTGGCTGAGCAGGGCGAGCAGGCGGAATTGGCCGACTTCTGCCGCGAGGCGTGGGAGGCGCTGCACGCGGACGAAGCACTGCCGTTGATTGGCGACACTCACGGTAACCGTGTGGCGCCGCCCTACATTGCGCGCAAGGACGGGCTGGGTCGCCCGGTCCCCAATGTCTGCCTGAAGATCCCCACCGGCGGCGGGAAGACGCTGTTGGGTACGGTGGCGGTGGAGCGGATCAACACCGAGTACTTCAAGACCCAGACTGGACTGGTCCTCTGGATCGTGCCCTCGGATGCTATCTACAAGCAGACCTGGAAGGCGTTCGCGAACCGAGAGCACCCGTATCGCCAGATGTTGGAGCGGGCATCCGGTGGTCGGGTCCGGCTGTTGGAGAAGAGCGACCGCTTGACGAAGCAGGACGTGGCGCAACAGCTCTGCGTGATGCTGTTGATGCTGCAAGCCGGCGCGGTCAGAAAGGAGTCCAAAGAGGCGCGGAAGATGTTCCAGGACAGCGGCAAGTTCCCCAGCTTCTTCCCCGACGTGGACGACCCTCCGGCGAACGCGGAACTGCTGGCGCAAGTTCCCAACCTGGATGTGAACACGCTGACCGACGAAGACTTCCATGTCGGCGGTCTTTCGCCCAAGCACAGCCTGGGCAACGTGCTGCGCCTGGTTCGGCCGCTGGTCCTAATCGACGAGGGGCACAAGGCGTATTCCGACATCGCGCTGGAGACCATCGCCGGCTACAACCCCTGCTTTCTCCTGGAGCTGTCAGCGACACCCAACAGCGGCCGAGGTCATGTCAGCAACGTCCTGGTGAACGTCACCGGCACGGCGCTGAAGAACGAGGAGATGATCAAGCTCCCCATCAACCTCATCAACGAGGGGCGGGCCGACTGGAAGCATACGTTGGCGGTGGCGCAAGAGAAGCTGAACGAGTTGTGGGCTGACGCGGAGAGGATGCGCAACAACGAAGGGCGCTACGTGCGGCCCCTGCTGGTCATCCGGGTCGAACGAACAGGGAAGGAACAGCGCGACAAGGCGGCGCTGCACTCGGAGGACGTGCGGGAGTACCTGGTCGAGAAACTGGGCGCGCACCCCGACGAAGTGAAGGTCAAGTCAGCGGAGCTGGACGAGCTCGACAAAGTGGACTTGCCCTCCGAGTTGTGCCCGGTGCGGTACATCATCACCAAGGACGCATTGCGGGAAGGCTGGGATTGCCCCTTCGCCTACGTCCTTGCCGTGCTGTCGAAGACCACGGCGACGACGGCGTTGACTCAGATGATCGGTCGCGTGCTCCGGCAGCCGGGAGCCGAGCTTACCGGCGTCCAGTCGCTGAACGAGTGCTACGTGTACACCTTCGACCAGGAAGTGCAGGCAGCGGTCGAGAGCGTCCGGCGGGGCTTGCAGGAAGAGGGCATGGGCGATCTGGCCGATAACGTTCGGGCTGCGGGAACAGACACGGGAGCGGTCTCACGGCGCGAAACCATTCACCGGCGGCCGGAGTTTGCCGGACTGCGGATCTTCATGCCGCGGGTGCTATCGCGTCACTATGCGACCCGCGAGTGGCGATTATTCGACTATGACCGCGATCTGCTCAGCCGGCTGGATTGGGACCAGTTCACCTTCACGAACCGGACCGTCTTCACGCCCGATGAACAGGCCGCCATCGAGCGGACGCTTGCTCGGGTGGACGTAGACGACCTCGCGCAGGTCGGAGACGCGGAGTTGCCAAGCCTCGAAACGTTCACGGAAGACGTGGAGCCGGAACTGGACTTCCCGGCGCTGGTGCGGCTGTTGTTAGACGTGATCCCCAACCCCTGGCAGGGCGCCCGCATCCTGGAGGAGACGCTCACCGAACTCCGCAAGCGAGGCATCGCCGAGGAGCGGATCTACACCAACCGGCTGTTTCTCGTGAAGGCGATGCGCGACGACCTGAAGGCCCAGGTGAACCGGGCGGCTGAGGTGGAGTTCCGGCAGATGTTAGCCGAAGACGAGTTGTCGTTTCGCCTCGACGTGTCCAACGACCCGAAGCTCAACTGGGAGCTGGCCGAGACCCTGGAGTTGGACGTGACCGACGACGACAAGGTGCTGCTGCGGCGCAACGCCGAATCACTGGAGAGGAGTCTCTTCAAGCCGGTCTACCAGAAGCAGTTGAACGGTCTGGAGAAAGACGTGGCGTGGTATCTGGACGGCGACAAGGCCGTCCGCTGGTGGCACCGAATCGCCGTGCACCAGGACTGGCACCTGCAGGGCTGGCAGCGCAACCGCGTCTACCCCGACTTCCTCGCCTGCCTTCACGACGCCGGCGACGGGAAGGTCCGCTTCACGGTGCTGGAGACGAAGGGGTTGCATCTCAAGGGCAACGAGGACACAGAGTACAAGGCGAAGCTGTTCGAGCTCTTGACTGAGCACGGCGAAACGGCAGTGTCGGTCGGCGAGCTGAAGGTGGGGCTACAGGAACAACAAATGCGGTTTGAGTTGCTCCTGGAGGACAGTTGGAGGGAGACGCTGCCGGCGGTGCTTGGGTAGCCGTAGCGCGCCGAGTTAGGTGTGGCTCCCCTCGGACTCACACGACCGACCGACCAACGGCAGCCTCACAGCCGAGCACGGACGCCACCGTCGCGCCAATGTCGGCGAAGCTGGTGCGCGTGCCCAGGGGCCGCGTAGCGCCGCCCGCAGCAACCACCAGCACCGGCACGTACTCCCGACTGTGATCGGTGCTTGGTGTGGTTGGGTCGCAGCCGTGGTCGGCGGTGAGCAGGAGGGTGTCGTCTGGTCGCAGGGCTGCCAGGAGGTCGGGGATCGCTTGGTCGAACTCGGCGAGCGCTTCCGCGAATCCGTGCGGGTCGTTGCGGTGGCCGTGCTTCGTGTCGAAGTCAACGAGGTTGACGAAGGTCAGCGATTCGGGCGCGTCCTGGAGGGCGGTGAGTGTCTCGGAGATTCCGTGGGCGTTGGAGTCTGTGTGGATCGACCGGGTGAGGCCGCGCCCGGCGAAGATCTCGCTGATCTTGCCGATGCCGAGCACGCCGTGCCCGTGCTCTACGAGCAGGTCGAGGGTGGTGGGGTAGGGAGGAGGGAGCGAGAAGTCTCGCCGGTTTGGCGTCCGGATGAACGCGCTTGGCTCGCCGACGAAGGGGCGGGCGATGACGCGGGCAACGGCATGCTCGCCGGTCAGCAGTTCGCGCGCCTGCTCGCAGATCCGGTACAGGTCCGGCAGCGGGAACACCGATTCGTGTGCAGCGATCTGGAAGACGCTGTCGGCTGAGGTGTAGACGATTGGGGAGCCGGTGCGCAGGTGCTCGCGCCCCAGTTCTTCGAGGATGACCGTGCCGGAGGCGGGCTTGTTGCCGAGCGTGGCGCGACCGATTGCTTCCTCGAACGGGGCGATGACCTCGGGCGGGAAGCCGTTGGGGTAGGTGGGGAACGGGTCCTCGCGGATGATCCCCATCATCTCCCAGTGACCGGTGGTGGTGTCCTTCCCCGCCGAGCGTTCTGCCAGCTTGCCGAAGCTGGCGCGCGGCTGGTCTACGGGCGGCACTCCCTCGAGGGGCGTGACGTTGCCCAGCCCCAGCTCGCCCAGGTTCGGCAGCCGCAGACCGCCGCCCGCCCGCCCGACGTTGCCCAGCGTGTTGCTGCCAGCGTCGCCGTAGGCTGCCGCGTCAGGCAACTCGCCGCAGCCGACGCCGTCGAGGACGATCAGAACAGCTCGCGCCGCGCCCGCTCCACGAGGTCCTTCAGAGTCTGTGCTGCCTTCTCCCACGGCTTCTTCGGTCCTCCCGCAACGGACGCTGGGCGCCTCGCTGTGCCCCCGCGGCGTTGGAGTTGTGTCGCGGCTTCCTTGTTGTGCGGATCGAGCACGGTGGCCAGGCGGAAGGCTGTGGCGGCATCCGCCTCTTTGCCAAGGCCGAGCAGGATCATGCCGCGGTGGTAGTGGAGGTCGCCGTTGGTGGGTGCGAGGCGACAGGCGCGGTCGATCTCGGTGAGCGCCCGCTGGTGGTCACCCAGCCGGTAGTAGACCCAAGAAAGGCTGTCCACGATGGTTCCCTGATTGGGCATCAGCCGGTCCGCCTCGGTGAGCAGTCGCAGGGACTCGGGCAGGTTGCGACCGTGGTTGGCCAGCATGTACCCGAAGTTGTTCAGGGCCACCGGATACTGAGGGGTGCCCTTTGCGCGCTCGACGGCCTCCCGGTAGAACGTCTCGGCGTCGTTGACCCGGCCGGCCTTGTCGGACGCGTCGGCCAACAGGAAGAGGTCTTGGACGGTACGGTCAGCGGGGGGACGCTTCCCGAGAACCTGGATCACCTCGTCGTACTGCTTGTTCTGGAGCAAGGTGGTCAGGAGCAGTTCGCGGGCCTCAAGGTGGTCCGGCTCGACTTCCAGCACGCGCTCCAGCTCGGTCGCGGCTTCCCGGGTCTTCCCGCTCTGCAGGGCGGCGACGCCCGCGTTCAAGTGCTGCGAGACGTAGACTTCCTTCACCGCCCCGCGCAGTCGGCAACCTGACGCCAAGAGCGGCAGACAGAGAACGCAAGCCAGCCGGGCTGCGTGGTTCAGGCTGTTTCGTTGAGTGCGCAAACGGTGAGTATCTCCTTGGTCGAGAGCGCGCCCTCCCGCAGGACCTTCGGCGGGTGGACGGTTGCATCGACAACGGTCGAGGGCATCGCGTCGGCTGCGAATGGCGCCCCCCAGTCTATGATGACCGCAACCCGCTCCCCGAACACGTCTGCGACCGCCCGGGCGGACGGCAGAGGCGGCTCGCCGGTGCGGTTGGCGCTGGGTACGGCAAGCGGGCGCCCGACGGCCTTCAGCAGCGCATGAGCGATCGGGTGGTCGGGGATGCGGACCCCGACGGTGTTCCGCCCGGAACTCACGAGTGCGGGAACAGCTTCCGCGCGCGGACAGACCAGGGTCAGTGGACCGGGCCAGAAGCGCTCTGCAAGCTGACGAGCGGCGGAAGGCAGAACGCCAGCTACGGTCCGCAGGTCGGAGACCTGCGCCACTTGGACGGGCAGCGGGTGGTCGTCGCCGCGTCCTTTGGCAGCGCGCAGCCGGGCGACTGCCGCCTCATTGAGGGCGTCGCAGGCGAGACCGTAGACGGTCTCGGTTGGCACCGCCACCAGTTCGCCGGCCAGCAGTGCGTCAACGGCAGGCTGGAGTGCCTCCCGCAGGTTGGGGCCGGTCTGCACTCGAATAATCACTGTTGAGTTGGCCTCCTTGCCATGACTACTCGGTCGTTGCCGTCGAGGTCTTTGAGCACTTCTACGTCGCGCCAGTCCGCGCCGCTCAATACGGCGCACACCGCCTCCGCTTGGTCGTGGCCGATCTCCAAACCCACGGCGCCCCCGGGACGGAGAAACGCCGGCGCTCCTTGAAGCAGGCGCCGAATCAGTCTCAGCCCGTCTGGACCACCGTCCAGTGCGAGGCGGGGCTCGTGCACTGAGACCTCAGGCGCGAGTTGGTCGATCTCCCCGCTGGGAATGTAAGGCAAGTTCGCGGCGAGAACGTGCACTTGTCCTTCAAGGCGCCAGTGGTGCAGCGGCGCCAGCAGGTCGCCGCACGCGAACGAAACGCGAGCGGCGAGACCCAGCGTGTCGGCGTTGCGGCGGGCGAGGGCGAGCGCGGCGGGGGAGCAGTCGGTGGCGTAGAGGCGCGCATGCGGGAGGGAGTGTGCCAGTGTCAAGGCGATGACGGCTGTTCCCGTCCCGATGTCCGCAATGATCGGCGCGTCGGGAAGCTGGCGGGCGCGGGCGAGGAGCGCCTCCACCAGGACTTCGGTGTCGAGGCGAGGCACCAGCGCCTCGGGAGTGACCTCGAATGTGAGGCCCATGAACTCCTGGAGGCCGGTGACGTACTGCAGCGGGCGCCGGGTGGCTCGGCTGTCCAGCAGTGCCCGATAGCGACCCAACGACTGCAGTGGAATGCCCACCTCCCGTGCCAAGCGCAGCTCCAGAGGCTTGCGTCCAAGGACATGCGACAAGAGCAACTCGGCGTTGAGCCGGGGATCCTCCACGCCCGTTGGAGCGAGCTGCGCTTCACCGGTGTTGATGGCTTCGGCAATGGTCACAGCGACACCCGGCCGCGGTCCTTTGCAGCCCACGGGGCAACGCCTCTCAGTGTCCGCGCTCTGCCGCGGCGCCGTCGGTTCTGAGTCGTTCCTCGCGCTCGTGCTGGGTCAGCGCGTCGATGATCGGCTGCAGCCGGCCTTCCATGACTTGGTCCAATTGGTGGAGCGTCAGGCCGATGCGGTGATCCGTCGCGCGGTTCTGCGGGAAGTTGTACGTGCGGATCTTCTCGCTACGATCACCGCTGCGAACCTGGTCGCGGCGGGCGCTGGCCCGCTCCTCGTCCTTCTGCTGGCGCTCCATGTCCAGCAACCGGGAGCGCAGCACCCGTAACGCCTTCTCGCGGTTCTGCAGTTGCGAGCGTTCATCCTGGCAGATGACAACCAGCCCTGTGGGCTTGTGCGTCAGCCGGACGGCGGTGTCGTTCTTCTGCACGTTCTGCCCGCCGGCGCCGCCGGACTTAAAGGTCTGAATCTCGACCTCCGACATGTCGATCTCGATGTCGACCGCTTGCGCCTCGGGGAGGACAGCCACCGTGGCAGCCGAGGTGTGAATCCGGCCGCTGGACTCCGTCACCGGCACGCGCTGCACGCGGTGCACGCCGCTCTCGTGCTTGAGCTGCGCGAAGGCGCCCCGCCCGACGACGGTGACGATGAGCTCCTTGTAGCCGCCGGCGGAGCACTCGTGGACCGTAATCGGGTCGATCCGCCAGCCCCGCTCCTCGGCGTAGCGGGAGTACATGCGGTAGAGGTCGCCGGAGAAGATAGCGGCTTCGTCGCCGCCCGTTCCCGCTCGGATCTCCAGGATGACGTTCCGGTCTGCGTCCGGGTCAGGAGGCAGGAGGAGCGTGTTCAGCTCAGCCGTCAGCTCGTCGAGCCGCACTTCGTGGACCGGGATCTCCTCTTCTGCCAGCGCGCGGAGGTCGGCGTCGGTCTCTTCGAGGAGTTCGGTAGCCTGACGCAGCGCGTCTTCCGTGTCTTGGTATGCATGGAACTTCTCGACAATCGGCTGCAGTCGCGCCTGCTCCTTGGCGAGCTGTTGGTAGCGCGTTTGGTCGGTTGCCACTTCCGGTGTCGCCAGTTGCGCGTTCAGCTCGTCGTACTGCGCCTCGACTTCGGTGAGTTTTGCAGTCAGCTCAGACATGTGGGGAGGAATCCTCGAAGACGGACCGCCCGTGGTCGGCGTGCGGTGACGCTCGGACCCAATCGCCCCTACGCGGCCTGTTGTTCAGCGCGGAACTCGGCTTCTCGCTGGAGAACGACTTCCATGGCTTTGATGGCAACCGCCACCTGGTCGTCGTCGGGCTCTCGGGTGGTGAGCTTCTGCAGCCACAGACCGGGGGTGATCAGCAGGTTCGCGCAGGCAGCTCCGCGCTTCTTCGCCGTCAGCTTGAGCACCTCGTAGGCGAGCCCCGCGATCACCGGCAACAGCCCAATCCGGGTAGCGATGCGGACCGGCCACGAAGGCCACCCGAAGAACGCGAAGATGACGATGCTCAGCACGAGCACGAACAGAACGAAGCTGGTGCCGCACCGAGGGTGGGCCGTGGAGAACTGGCGGGCGTTTTCGGGCGTCAGCTCGAGCCGGCTCTCTTGCGTCCACACGACTTTGTGCTCGGCCCCGTGAAACTGGAACACGCGCCGGATATCGGGCAGGAGGGTGATGAGCGCGACGTAGGCCACGAAGATGGTCATCCGCAGCGCCCCCTCGTAGACATTCAGGAGGATGGTCGAATCGGTGAACCGCTTGAACCAGTCGGCGGCGGCGTTGGGGAGGATGACGAACAGCCCGATGCCGAGGGCAAACGACAGCCCCATGGTCAGGGCCATCGCGCCCGGGGGCATCGCCGACTCGGCGCCCTCCTCGCGTTGGCGTCGCCGGAGGTAGGCGTCGAGGACGCGTTCGACGACAAAGAACAGTACGAGGGCTCCGCCGATCCACAGCACCCGTCGGGAGTGGTGGGACCAGAGCGAGGCAGCAACCGCGTGCAGCCGGGGAAGGGCGAAGACTTCGGGGTGGCGGCGGTAGAGCACTTTGCCGATCAGGGCGACGAACGCCGCTGCAATGCCCAGCCACACCCACTTCCGGGCTGCTCCCGGCTGCGCCTCGGGGGGCGAAGACTCGCCTCCCTGCTCCTTCGCCTCGGCGTCCTCCAGGGCGACGTTTGCGGAGTGGTTGAGCGCTCTCAGACCCAGAATCAGCGACTCGAAGAGAGCAAAGACACCGCGGATGAACGGGCGGTTCAGGGCGGGGTTCCGCTTGACGAACGAGACAGCACGCTCATCGTGAACGAGGATCTCGCCCGACTCGCGCCGCACCGCTACTGCGAAGTAGTTGGGGCTGCGCATCATGACCCCTTCGATGACCGCTTGCCCGCCGAGGGCGAACTCCTGTTCCTCGGATGCCGCTGGCGCGGGTGACGCTGAGTCGGAGTCGGCACTCACGGGGAGAAGGCGAAGCTGGTGCGGGTGAAGGAGCATGGGCTGAGACGGGTGGGATGGGTGCGACCGAAGGCGAACGGGTGAGCGCGGCCGGCGCGAACACAGCCGTGCCACAGCCCAACAAGTCGCGCCGGATCCCCAAACCTGACTTGGCGGCGGGGTCCGGCGCGAGGGGGCGAAGGGGGAAGCTACTGGATGACTGCTTCTGCCTCTTGCGGCTTCGGCTCTTCGATCGGTTCGTCTTCCCCGGTGGCGACGGGCGCGGCGACGAGCGTCTTGATTCCTGGCGCTGCCTTTTTCCGCGGGGCCGCCTGCTGCCGGCGCTTGCCGAAGCGCTGGTGGAACTGCTCGACGCGACCGGCGGAGTCGACGATCTTCTGCTTGCCTGTATAGAAGGGGTGGCAAGCAGAGCAGATCTCTACCTTGATCTCCGCCACGGTGCCGCCGGTGACGAATGTGGTCCCACAAGCGCACGTTACCGTGCACGCGACGTATTCCGGATGGATGCCTGCTTTCATGGTCAGATCACCTTGTCTGCGCCTTGGGTTGGCTGGGCGCTGTGCAACTCACTCCCCACCCCGTGCTGACGTGCGCTCGCCCGTTCCAAGTGGCGGGTGGCCCAAAAACGGCCACCAGTCGGTCATACCTTCCGGGGAGGCGCTCATACCCTTCGGGTATGTAGTCGAAGTGGTGGCCGGGGTGGCAAATACACGAACTAAAGAAGTGTAGCACACGCGGCTTGGCCGTTCAATGCCGAGCGTCGGTTTCGTGTGACCGCCGTGTTACTGGCCCGGGCGCAAACGCAAGCGGATCAGCTTGAGCGCGAGGGGCTTGGGGACGTTGGTGCCGCGCACTCGGAGAACGTGCCAGCCGGTGGCGAGCGTCCCCAGCGGGACCCACTGCGCTTCCTTCGGTGGGGGAGAAAGCACGAGGCTCCGCTCGTACACCGCGGGCTTGCCAAGCCCCAGGGCGAGCGTAGCTTCTACAGAGGCCGTCGGGACCAGTGAGAGTTCCCAGTCGCCGGCGGCGAGGTACACCCACCAGGCGAGCGTCGCGTCCTGCTGGAGGGGAAGGGATTCGTCGCCTGTCCCGGTACCGGCAACGGCGTCCGTGTCGCCGGACAGCGACGGGATCGGGAAGCCGGGCCGCAGGTCGATCGGTTCGGCAGCCCGGTTGCGGACCTCCTGGAATGCCCTCAGGAGGTCAATTCCGGTCATGAACTCCCCCGGTGCCAGCTTCCGGCCGCCGCGGTACGTCTCGGCGAGGGCGGCGTTGCCGTACTGCCCATTCACATAGGTGAGGAAGCCCTGGGTGTAGCGCCAGCCGTTGTCCGTCTGGTCGGCACTGAGCGTCTCCGAGGGGCCGTGGTTCAGGAAGAAGTTGGCGTCGCTCAGGACCTGTTGGCGAAGGTACTCGCGGTACCCCTCGGCGGTGGCTGTGAAGGGCGTGTCCGAGTCGCCGAGACCGAAGCCAAGCTCGCTCAACCAGGTGAGAAACAGCCGCTCTCCCTGGGTGCCGGTGGCCCACGGCTCTGCAATGCCGGAGTACCCATCCACTGGCGGGATCACGTGGTGACCGTACTCGTGCGCCACCTCCCGAATCCACTCCAGTCCGGGCCGAGCGACCTCGATTCCGTAGAAGAAGAGGTCCTCCGTGTACTGGGGGCTATGCTCACCGCCCGGCTCGCCTTTGGGTAGCAACCACACGTCGACGACGCCATCGGGCGCAAAGCGCGTCTCGACGCCGATTCCATCCTGCCCCAGCCAGTAGAGCCGGAGAAAGAGGTCGCACGTCCCTTCGGCCAGTGTTTGATAGGCGCTGCCGGCGAGGAACTCGGAGACGTAGTGGACCCGGAACCGGAGGCGCCAAGTGGCGCCGGCAGGTTCGAGGGCGTAGCCATAGCAGACGCGGTTGAACGTGAGGTCTTCCGGAAGCGTGGACGCCTTGCGGTGACTCGGGTCCCGCGTCATCGCGGGCGGCGCAAAGAGGATTCCGGTCGTATGGAATGCCCGGCGCGTGAGCGGGTCGCCTGGCGGGAAGCGGACCCGACCGGTGTCTACCTCGAGTTCACGAACCCGGAGGGGCGCTTCGCCCAGGACCGAGAAAAGCGGGTCCCGCTGGCCGGCGGGCAGTTCCAGCGGCAGGCCGCCTCGGCAGACGGCCCGCACGCGTTGGGTGCTGTAGTCGTCGCCCGGAGCGGTAGCGAGGGCTTTGCCGTATGCCGTGAGCGCAGCCGGCGGATCTCCCAGGGCCTCCTCTGCGGCTCCAAGCAGTTGGAGCGCGGGGACCGTGCCGGGCGCGTCCCGGACGATTGCGCGCAGCAGTTCTCGGGCCTTCGCAGCTTGGTCGCTCTGAAGCGCGCTCCGAGCCTGGTTCAGGCGTGCCGACAACTCGGGCGCCAGCGAGGGTGGCGCCTCGGCTCGAACGACCGGGGGCGCCGCCAGGAACCGGGCAAGGGTGACGACCAGTGTTGTTCCCCGCAGGAGCCGGATTCGCATCGCCAGAGGCCTCACAGTTGCTTGACAGCGCCGGGCAACCTGCAAGGCGCCGTCGAGTGCCGCGTCAATGACAGACCAAGGACTGGATCACATAGTCGAGGGTCACTTCGTGCTCCGGGAGCAACTCAGTGTCGACGGCATACAGTTTCTTCTCGCGGGTGCAGTGCCACAACGCGCAGCGAAGCTGGGGGACGGACTGCCGCAGAACGGAGCTCTGGACGGCTTCCTTGAGCCGCCGGGCGGGCTTGCCGACGTCCCCACGCACGTCGATGCCGGGGTGGCCCCGGTACGTGGTCTCGCGGCACAGCAGCTTGTGGTCGCCCTGTCGCGCCTTGTAGTTCTTCGCAGCCCACTGCTCCAGCGAGGTCCCCTTCAGCAGTACCTCGGCCAGCGCCCAGCGGGCCAACGAGAGCTTCTCGATCTTGTGGCGGGTGAAGTTCAGCTCCAGTTGTCCTGTCATGAGCTTCTGCTTCGTCAGCTCAAAGTCGTCCGGCAGCCGGAACGCCATTCCGTATGCCGCCCAGAGGTCCCAGTGGTCGGACGCGTGATCTTCCAGGGACCCCAGCACCCGGACGGCCAACGGACCGAGGTTTGACTCCTCTGTACCGAGCACCTGCGCAATGACAACTCTGCCGCAGGTGCGGCAATGCCAGATCACTCCGTGGGCCTCGAACTCGCCGGTGAAGGTGTAGCCGCGGAGGTCCTTGTTGCGTTTCTGCCGTCGGCTCAAGATCTTGACGCCCCGGCTGATATTGAACGTCGCCTTTCGTTTGCGGCTCCGTTTCTGCAGGTCGCGGAGGTAGGTATCCAGGATCTTGTCGAGATCGATGCCCCCCTCCGGCTTCTGCCATTTCAGCTCCAGCCGGGGCATGTCCTCGTCGTCGAGGCGCACATAGCCGGCCTTGCGCTCGCCGCCGATGGCGCCGAGGTTCCAGTCTTCCGGCACCTCACCGCGGATCCCCTGCCAGCCGAAGGGAACAAACCGGCCGGGGTCGAGGCTCTGGGTGGGCCTGGGCAATGGTGGTTGAGTCTGGTGTTCTGCGGGCAAACGGGCAGCTTCCTCTCCCTGGTTCAAAACTGGATTGCTCGGCGGCGCATGGACACGCTCTGGAGGAGACCGACTCCCATGAAGGAAGTCAGCAGGCTGCTGCCGCCGTAGCTCACAAAGGGCAGGGGCAGCCCGGTAACCGGGCAGAGGCGCATGGTCATGCCGAGGTTGATGAACGCCTGAAAGGCGAAGATGCAGAGGACGCCGGTGGCAATGAGGGCTCCCAGGGGGTCCTCGGTCGCCGCCGCGATGGCCACGCCTCGCCAGAGAATGAACAGATAGAGCGCGAGAATGGTCATGCAGCCCACGAAGCCCAGTTCCTCGCCGGCGATGGTGAAGATGAAATCGGTCGTCTGAGTGGGGATGAACGCCAGGCGGTTCTGGGTGCCCCGGTACAGCCCGGCCCCCCAGAGCCCGCCGGCACCGATGGCGATCTGCGATTGGAGAAGCTGGTACCCCGAGCCGCCGGGATCGTGTTCGGGATCCAGGAACGCTGCGAGACGCGTTCGCTGGTAGTCTCGCACTACCCCCAAGTGCCAGGCGCCCGCAGCCAAGAGACCGCCGGTCACGGCAAGGGCGACCAGATAGCCTCGTGACAGACCCCAGATCCAGAGCATCCCCAGCCAAAGGACCACGAACACCAGGGCCGTGCCCAGGTCAGGCTGGGCGAACACCAACAGCATTGGCACCCCCACATGCAGCGCAGCGCGGAACAGAACCGAAGCCGGTGAGTGCGTCTCCTGACCGCGCCGGAGCAGATCGGCCAGCGTGATGACAATGAGGACTTTGGCGAGTTCCGAAGGCTGCAACTGCGTCCAGCCGAGCTCGATCCAGCGCTGCGAGCCGGCGATGGAATGACCCTTGTAGAGCACCAACGAAAGCAGGGCGAGGTTGATTCCGTACAGCCAGCGGGAGAGGCGGGCGGCAAGCTGGTAGTCCATCCACATCAGCGCGCCGGCGACACCCAGGCCGAGGCAGATCCAGATCGCCTGACGGGCTGCCAATCCCTGGTAGCGGGGCTCGCTGGCGGAAGCGCTCGACACCATCAGCGACCCCAGCACAGAGAGCAGCACCACGGCCACCATCAGCGGCCAATCTACGTTCTTCAGCAACCGCAACTGCATTGGGCTGGGTTCCTACGCGCTTCCGTCGGCAGCGGTCCGTTCCCCTCCACCCTCCTGCCGAAGCCTCGCGTTCGGGCGTGCCGCAGCCCGGCGACTCGGGGGCGGCTGCCAGGCTGCGAAGGGGCTGTGTTTCGCGCTGCACGCCGGAAATTGACTGCGCAGCGGGCACCGGCTATACTTCTGCGTCTCAGGTTGAGAGCCCGCGAGTACGGGTATTATAGCACACGGCTGTCTCCCCTCGCCCTCCACCGGGGCCGCCCTCGCGCGCGCAGAGCCGTCATACTTCAAGCGCGGCGGCAAACCGGCGGCGCTCTGCGTAGTCTGTCTGCCGCAGGAGTCTGCCATTCGGAGTTATTCAATGCGTTCTTGGACAACACGGTTACTCGTCTTCGCGTCTCTTCTATGGTGGGCTCCGGCCGCGCTGGCGGGGTCGGGCGTGCCGGCTGACCCGAGCGAGGTGACTTTTCGGACACTGGACAACGGCGTCCGGGTCCTGGTGAAGGAGAACCACGGCGCGAGCCTGGTGTCGATCCAGGTCTGGGTCCGGGTCGGTTCCCGCTACGAGACGCGGGAGAACAACGGCATTTCCCACGTTCTCGAGCACATGGTGTTCCGGGGCAGCGCATCTCTCGGCGCAGACGAGCTGAAGCGCCAGATCGAGGGCGTCGGCGGCTACGTGAATGCAGAGACCGCCCGCGACTCAACGCGCTTCGAGGCCCTTGTCACGACGCAGTTCTACGCGCGGACGCTCTCGGCGCTGGCCGACTGCATCCTGCACCCGAGGGTGGAGGCGAAAGACCTCGCTGACGAACGAGAGGTCATCGGCGCTGAGCTCTCCGCCCGCCTCGCCGACCCAACGTTCGAATGCGGGGAGATGATGAGTGCCGCCCGGTTCAAGACGCATCCCTACGGCCTGCCGCAAGGAGGCACTCCGGCCTCCCTCCGCCGCCTCGACGCCAACCTGCTGCGCGAGTTCCACTCCCAGTACTACGTCGGGCCGAACATGAGTGTGGTCGTGGTCGGCGACGTGACGGCTGCGGACGCGGTGGCGAAAGTGCGCGAAGCGTTCAGCACCGCCCCCAACAGGAAGCCGCCCCCCGTGGCCCCGCCGGCTGAGTCGCCGCTTGAGGGCCCGCGGAAGGTCTCCAAGATCGCCCCGATTCAGCAGGTCGTCATGTCCCTCGCCTTCTCCGGCCCCGGAATCGGCACCCCCAAGGACGTGCTGGCCATGGACGTCCTCTTGACGGCCCTGGGAGAGGGCGCTACCTCGATGCTCCAGAGCAGACTCCGAGGCACGCCTCCGCTGGTCACCGGCTTCGAGGTCGACTACCTCACTCAGAAGGACCCCGGCACATTGAGCGTCACCTGCATCCTCCCTCGGGCCACCATGAACGCCGTCCAGACCGCAATCCGCGGGGCGATCAGGGAAATTCGCGAGCACCCCCTTTCCGACAAGCAACTGGAGCAGGCGCGCAACGTGCTGGAAGGGCAATACACCTACCAGAACGAGACCGCGGCTGGCCAGGGGGGCTCCCTGGGGTTCTACGAGGCAATCGACAGCTACGAGTTTGCCCTCACCTACATTGATGAGTTCCGCCGCGTGACTGCAGACCAAATCCAAGCCGTTGCCGCTCGCTACTTCGACCCGGACGCCTACGTGTTGGCGGTGGTGGAGCCGCCGCCCAGAGGAGGCGGGTTGGAGGCGCGCAGTTGGTTTCTTCCCCGTCCCGCCGCACTGGAGTCTGTCCAAGACGTGGCGGGACGCGTCGCGAGCACGTTCTCAGCCCTCGCCTTCCAGGAGTTGCACTGACCTGTGAACCAACACCCCCTCCCCCGAGCCATCCTGACCGTGCCCCTGGCACTGGGGCTCCTGGCGGCAGCAGCCAGCGCCAGTTGGGCCGCGGAGCCGACGAGGATCGTCCTGCCCAACGACCTCCGGCTGATTGTTCAGCCCGACAACTCCTCCCGGATCGTGGCCGTCAACGCGATTGTGAAGTTCGGCGCCGACCGCGAGACGCCGCTTACAGCGGGGATCCGGTACTTCCTGCAGAACGTCATGATCCGGGGCTCCAGGGACCGCAACGCCACGCAGATCGCCGAGCAACTGGCGTCTCGCGGTGCAAGCTTGAACACGTCGCTGGGTGACGATTACGTCGAGTTCTACGCCACGGGCGGGGTCGACTCGTGGGATTCCCTGCTCGAGCTGGTGGCCGAGATTCTCATGCGGCCCCGGTTGGACGACAAGGAGATCGAGGCTGTGCGGACCGACCTCCTCAACGAGCTTCAGTTCCGGCAGGATCAGCCGGCGACCTGGAGTTACGACCTGTTTCGAGGGACTCTGTTCTCCGATCGACAGGGGACACCGCTGGGGTACGGTCTGCCCCCCGGTGGATACGAAGACTCGCTCCGACGGATCACCCGCGAGAGCCTTCGCGACTGCCAGCGCCAGTACTACGTCCCCAACAACACTGTAGTGAGCGTCGTCGGCGACGTGGACGTCAATGCGGTCCGGGCGGTTGCCGCCAGCACCTTCAAGAGCTTCGCGAAGCGAACCGTCCCGCCCGCGGACCTGCCCGAAGTGTCAGCCGAGCCGGGCCGCTCGACAGTGGAGGAGCGCGAGGGTGAGATGACGTGGCTCGTGGTGGGGTACCCCGCGCCACCTGTCGCCCAGGCAGACTACGTCCCGGTGAGAGTGGCCAGCGCGGTGCTGGGAGAGGGGATGGCTTCGCGGCTGTTCCGGAGCCTGCGGGAAGAGCGCAAACTCGCCTACGATCTGGCCAACTTCTGCCCGGAGCGGGCGCTGGCGAGCGAGATCGCCACCTATGTGGCCATCCAACCCCTGAAGGACGAGCAAGGGCGCGTCGCCGACCTGCGCTTGGACGAGACGAAGCAGGCCGTTCTCGACGAATACGAGCGGCTCAAGCGCGAGCCGGTGCCCGAAGCGGAGCTCGACCGGGCCCGGAACTACGTGGCTGGCACCTTCGCGATGGCGCACCAGAAGAACCGCCAGAAGGCCTGGCAGTTGGGCCGGTTCGAGAGCCTGGGCGTCGGCTATGCCTATGACCGTACCTTCCCCGACTTGGTGCGGAAGGTGACGGCTGCCGACCTCCAGCGAGTGGCGAACACCTACTTCGTCGACGCCGTGGCTGCTGTGGTGATGCCTCAGGCAATGCCGTGAGGCGTCAATCAGGCCAAGTGGCAACGGAGCGGAGCTTTGTCGAGTCGGGGCAGTCTCGCAACAGCCCGCCACTCCTGGCCCCCCCCCCCGGGTTCGGTTGCGGCCCCTGTCGCGATAGGATATCATTGCCCCTGCAATATCACCCTCTCGGTGACTGCCCGCGATCCCAAGAGCGCCGTGGCTTGGAGCTGCCGAGCCGCCAGGCGGCTCGATCCAGGAACCTGTCGTGCAACCAGAGCCCTCGGTCAGCTTGGGCGACCTCCTTCCCATCCTGCTGCGGCGCAAGCTGCTGATCCTCCTGTGCGTGGCCATGTTCGCTGGCGCCACCGCACTGTGGAACACGCAGCGGCCAGCGCAATACCGGGCTTCAACCAAAGTGCTGGTGACAGACCCCGCCGAGCCCGTGCTTGGCGGCCGCGAAGCGGCGCGGAGCGGTGGAGTCCCCTCTGTTGACACGCAGATCGCCTTGCTGAAGGGCGCCTCTGCAGCGCGGGAGATTGCGCGGAAGGTGGGCGAGAAGGGGGTCGGCGCGAATGAGGTGCTGGGCCGCCTCGAGATAGAGGAAGTCGAGAAGACAAGCATCCTGCGCCTGTCTGCCTCTGCTGGCGCGGCTCGCCGCTGCGCTGCCATTGCCAACGCAGCCGCCGAGGTCTTTCTCCAGCGCAATGAGGCGTTCTATCATGCCCGCGAACTCAGCGCGCGGTGATTTCTCGACCAGCAGCTACCCACGTACGAGGAGAAGCTCAGAGCCGCCGAGCGCGACTTGCGCCTCTTCAGGGAAGCGGCCGCCGCGGCGCGGTCGGAGGAGGGCGCCCAACGCCTGTCTCGCGCGCTGGACACTTTCGAAGCTGCTGCTGCGCAGACCGCGGTCGATCTTGGGCAGGAGCGGCAGCAGTCGGCGGAATTGGAGCGCCAACTCTCGCGCGAGTCGCGAGCGCTCCTCGACCCCAAAGCCCTCCGGAACAACGTTCTCCTCGAGGATCTCAAAGCCAAACTCGTTGACGCGGAGTCGCGCTACGCCGTCGCTCAGCGGAAGTACACGGAGAAGTTCCCCGGCGTGCTGCCGGATCTCAAGGCAGAGATTGCGGCACTGCATGAACGGCTCGCGTCGGAGTTGGGGCGGGTCGCCTCAGGGAGCGCGGGAGACCTCAGCGTTCAGCAGTCGCTGGTGCGCCAAGTCCTCGAGGCACATGGGCGCGTCCTGGGCCTGGAAGCGCGGCAGTCTGCGCTGACTCAGGTGGTTGCCGGGTACCGGCGGCAGATGGGTGAAGTGCCTCGGCAGGACTTGGAGCTTGCTCGGCTGCGGCGGGAAGTATCGGTGGCGGAGGGGCTCTACACGGCGCTTCTGCAGCGCCGCCAGGAGCTTGAACTGAGTCTCCTGCAGACTCGCGGCTCTGCGGCGATCGTGGAGCGTGCCGTTGTGCCCAAGACGACCGCGAGCGGCGCGGCAGGAAGCTTCGCCTTCGCTCTCGCCCTCGGCCTCGTGGTGGGCTTGGTCGCGGCGTTCTTGATGGAGGCGGCCAGCCGTAGCGGCGGACCGGGCGGCCCACAGTCAGCCGAGGCCGGCAGCCCGGAGCTGCAGACAGACGAGACCGAAACCGACCTATCGGGCCGCTCACTCGTTTCCCGCACCACTTGGTGGCGACGACGCGCTGCCACGGCTACGGTCCTGTTGGTCGCGGCAGGGGCCTGCGGAGCACTGTTGTCGACACGCCCTCCCGAGTCTGCGACGCCCCCCCCCAAGCCGCCAACGCCCGCGCGATTGGTTCCGCCCGTGGCCGAGGCCTTGGCGCCGACCTTCGCGCATGCGAGCGAGGAGCCGGGGGACCCACTGGGTGCAAGGGCGCTCGCCCCGAGCTTGGGCGATCTCCTGGACGGTCCGGAAGAGAGAGAAGCCCTACCTGACCCCGTGCCTGCGGTGGCGCGGCGGCCCGTTGGCGAGCAAGTCAGACCGTTGTTCCCTCCCCTCCCTGTCCTCCGCCCTCTGCCGACTCTCAGCCTCCCGCTGCCGGCGGAGGGAGCCACCGGGGCCGCCCTCAGCCAAGCCGCCAAAGTGGAGCCCGCGCCGTCGCCAGGCTGCGCCGGCGACCCAACGGCCACCGCCGCTTCGCGACCCAATACTCCCGAGCCGCAGGTGGCGGGGAGCGCTTCGGACGCAGCCACCCGAACCGCAGGATCGCCAGCGCCCACGGCCAAGGTAGAGCTCTCCTCTCCTGCGCCTCGGCGAGCGTTGAGCACCACCGGCGCAGGCGGGCTCACGCGCTCCAGCTCCACGGAACGCCCCGCTGGCATCTACGCGCTGTGGCTTGGCGAGTTAGACACGGTGGCCCAAGCAGAACGGCTGCGCACTCAGCTCTTGGCGAACGGCTGGAAGGCTGCTCTGGCCGGCACCCGTTCTGATACCGGTTCCGCACAGCGGGTCGAGGTCGGCCCCTTCTCCTCGCGTGAAGCTGCAGATAGGGCCTGCGACCAGCTACGGGCGCAAGGGCACCGGGGTCAGGTCGTCTACAAGTTCAGTCCGTGACGCTGTGACCACTTCGGGCACGCTGCGGCTTCTTCCAGTCGAGGTAGTTTATTGAGACTTGCAGTCATCGGTTGCGGCGCAGTCACGACAACGTACCACCTGCCTGCCCTGCGTCTCACCGGCGAGTTCGTGCCGACGGCATTCGTGGATCTCGACTTGGACTGCGCGCGCCGGGCAGCGGCCCAGTGGCCGGGCGTAGTCGTCACTGCCGATCTCGAAGAAGCGATCGCGAACGCGGACGCGGCATTGGTTGCCACCCCTCACTCCTCGCATGGGGCGATTGCGGGTGCGTGCCTTCGTCAAGGCAGGCACGTGTTGTGCGAGAAGCCGCTAGCGGTAACGGTCGACGAGTGCGACAGCCTCTTGCAGGCTTCCGAGCAGTCCAAAGCCGTCCTCTCGGTCGGCCTGATGCGTAGGTGCATCGGCGCGAACCAGGTAGTGCGCAGTCTGCTGAGCGCCCGCTGGGCCGGGGAGGTGGTGGGCTTCCACTTTGAGGAGGGGGAACGGTACAACTGGCCAACCACGTCGGGCTTCTTCTGGAAGAAGGAGACCGCTGGCGGCGGTGTGTTGGTGGACACGGGCGCGCACACATTGGACCTGCTCACTTGGTGGTTGGGCGACTGGGAGTCGGTGGAGTACTGGGACGACAGTCTCGGGGGGCTGGAGACCAACTGCGAGCTCCGGGTGCGGCTCAAGGAGCTGCCGGGAGTCGAGGGTACAGTCCAGCTCAGTCGGACCCACGAGTTGAGCAACGTGCTGCGAATCGAGTGCAGTGGAGGTTGGATCGAGGTCGACGCCCGGCCTCCGTGGGCGCTCGCTCTCCATGACCGCCGGAGCGGAGTGACGGCGCGCGCAGTTGCGGAGCTGGCTGAGCGATCCCTCCGCAGTGGCGAGCCAGTGCTCCCTGCGGTCAACCAGCCGTTTGCCGCCATGTGGCAGCAATTCGCCCGGGCGGTCCGCGGGGAGCCGCACGGGTTGGCGACTGCCGCGGAAGCGCGAAGCTCCGCGGGTCTGATGGAGGCTTGCTACGCTCGGAGACAGGTGCTGGCGCAGCCTTGGCTGCCAGGGGCGCCGGGCCCGAGAGAAGGAGCGTAGGCTCATGGACTGGACGAAGGCGCGGGTCGCTGTCACCGGAGCAACGGGGTTCATCGGCGGCCGACTGGTTGAGCACCTTGTCCTGGACAAGGGCGCTCAAGTCCGGTGCCTCGTCCGCGATTTCAATCGCTGCGCCGGCCTATCGCGGTTCCCTGTCGAGTTGGTGCGGTGCGGGCTCGGGGACACCTCGGGTCACGAGGAGGCGCTGGCGGGCTGCACGCAGGTGGTGCACTGCGGGTATGCCTGGCACGGCTCGCCGCAGGAGAGCCAGTGGGTGAACGTCGAAGGGACGGTCAGCTTGGTGCGCGCCGCTGAACGGGTAGGATGCCAGCGGTTCGTGCATGTGAGCACCGACGCAGTGCACGCCTTCCCCTCCGCGCCCGAGATCGCGGAAGACCACCCCCTGAGCCGCTTCCCCCACTCCTACATCCGGACCAAAGTCGCCCTTGAGCGGCGGCTCCGCACACTGATCACGCGAGAGCACGCCAAGGTCTGCATCGTGCGGCCGGCCATTGTGTTCGGTCCCGGGTTCAACACCTGGACCACTGACGTTGCGTCTGAGCTGTCGGCACGGACGCTGCCTGTGGTCGAGGGCGGCACGGGCGTCTGCAACAGCACGTACGTCGACAACCTTGTGCTCGCCTTCTGTCTCGCCTGCGAGCGTCCCGAAGCCAGCGGGGAGGCGTTCTTCGTGACCGACGGTCAGCCTCTGTCGTGGGAGGAGTACCTGACGCCGTTTGCCCGGGCGCTCGGCGTCGAGTTAGGGACCCTTCCGCAGCGCACGGCAGCCGCAGCCCGGCGAGTCAAGCCCCGCGAAGGCCAGTCGCTTGCCGCGGCGATTGCCGCGGTGTTGGCTGTGGACTCTGCGCGGGAGGAGCTGTGGAAGGTGCTGTGGCTGCGCAAGCTCTGGCTCGCGGCCAGACCCGCGCTGCGCAAAGGAACTGACGCGCCCCCCGCCCCCGACGAGACCGAGGCGAAAGCTGCCCCGCGAGTCGGTGGCCGGTACGCCAGCCCGGACGCGGCGATGCGACTGCATGTGTACGCCAATGGCACTCGCTACAGCGTGGACAAGGCACGGCGGCTGCTTGGTTACCAGCCGATAGTTCGTTGGTCGGAGGCTGTGGAGCGCACCCTGGCATGGCTTCAGTTCGCCCGAATCGTGCCTCAGGAGTAGGCTCCAAACACTGTGGCGCGACTATCGCAACAACTCATCAGGAACGTCCTGTGCAGCTACCTCGGCTATGTCACGCTGATCATCGGGTTCTTCCTGTTCCCCTTTGTCGTGCGCCATGTCGGGGCGGAGGTGTATGGGATCTGGCTGCTCACTTGGGCCGCTGTCGGCTACTTCGAGCTGCTGGACTTCGGGATTGGGCAGTCCGTCGCCCGGTTTGTGGCTGAATGCCGGGCACGGGAGGATGCCGAGGGGTTGAGCCGCGTCTGCAGCGCTTGCCTGGCGCTCTACCTGCCCGCGGGCGTTGTGGCGCTGGCGTTTGCTGTCGCTCTGAGCCCCGGCTTCCCCGACTGGTTCCATGTTGCTCCCGAGCACGCGGAGCTTGCCTCGGCGCTCGTAATGCTGGCCGGCTTGCGCATGGCGGTCAGTCTCCCGTGCCGCGTGTTCGGGGGGATACTCAGCGGACTTCAGCGGCTGGACCTCGGCACCTACATTGCCGTGGGGACGGCCGTCGTCACGGCTCTGGGCACTGTGATCGTACTGCTGCTGGGCCAGGGCATCCTTGCCGTGGCCTATGTCACGCTGGGCGTTGGGACACTGGCCGACGCTGTGACCTACCTCGCCGTGCGGCGCTTGGTGCCCGAGCTGCGGCTCACCAGAGCAGACTGCACCAGCGAGTCATTGCAGGAGGTGCTGGGCTTCAGCTCCTGGATCTTTGCCAACCGCGTGGCGATCCAGGTCAGCTACCGGACGGATGCGCTGGTGATCGGGCTCTTCCTGCCCAAGGCAACGGTCACGGTGTACCAGATCGGGCTGCGTCTCGCAGACCTGATCCGGGAGGTCGCCACCAAGATTCCGGCTGCTGCCTTCCCGGCGGCCTCCCACCTGTCGGCCAGCGCCGACCAAGGGCGGCTGCGGGACCTCGTTATTCGCGGGACCCGCTATGCGATGGTGGTATTCGCGCCTCTGGCTGGTTTCTGCTTGGTGCGAGCGGAGGCCTTGATCGCGTGCTGGATGGGCTCGATCCAGTACTCCGAGGCCGCGACGGTGGTCCGCTTGCTGTTGGTTGCCGGAACCGCGGCTGTGGCGCAAAATGTCGTGGCCGTCACTCTCCAGGCCGTCGGGGAGCCTCGGCTGCCGACGTTCGTTGGGGCGTTTGATGCAACCGCGAACCTGGCGCTGAGTCTGCTGCTCGTCCGGCCGTTGGGCGTCCCGGGCGTGGCATTGGGCACGGCGGTCCCAATCGTTCTGTCGAACCTTTTTGTGCTGGTGCCGGTGGGCTGTCGGCGGCTCGGGGTGCCGCTGCGGGCTCTCGTCCGGGACGCCCTGCTGAAGCCCTTGCTGTGCGCCACAGTGTGCGCCGCCGGCCTGTTGCTGGTACCGCACGTCGCCTTCGCCGGAACCTGGGGAGGCCTCCTGGTGGAGTTCGTCTTCTATTGCGTCGCGTACCTGGCGCTGATTGCGGCTGTTAGCCGTCCCTCAGAACGCGCGGAGGACGTCGCCCTCTTCCGGCAGACCCGAGGCGGCTGAGGGCGCGCCGAGCCAAGTGGCGCCGAGACTTCCTACGCACAGGTACTGGAACTGATGTCCGGCATACCTCAAGCGTCCATCGTCATCCGCACCTCGAACAGCCTGACAAACGTTGGCAGGGCTCTTCGCGCGGTGCGCGCCCAACAGCATTCCTCCTACGAACTGGTGCTGGTCGACAGCCAGTCCACTGACGGCACCGTGGCCCTCGGGGAACGGCACGGCGCCCGGATCGTCAGCCTGCGTCCCGAGGACTTCACCTTCGGGCACGCCCTCAACCTGGGCTGCAAGGCGAGCCGCGGTGATCTCGTGGTGCTGCTGAGCTCCGACGCGACGCCTGCCAGCGACCAATGGTTGCGGGAGCTTCTCGCTCCCTTCGACGACCCGGCGGTCGGCGGTACGTATGGCAGGCAGCTTCCGTACCCCGGCTGTGACCCAATCACTGCGCGGGACCTGGCCACTGCCTACGGAACCGCGCCTCGCCGGCAGGATAGCGACCCTCGGTTTGCGGCGTCCAACGGCGCCATTCGGCGTGCGCTCTGGCGGCGGCACCCGTTCCGAACCGATCTCCCCTGCAGCGAGGATTTCGACTGGGCCCGGCGGATCCAGGGGGACGGCCACGTCATCGAGTACGTGCCGTCGGCCCCCGTCTATCACTCGCACTTTTCCTCGCTCGTCGGCATCTACCGGCGCTTCTACCAGGAGGCAGCCGGTCTCCGGCTCTCAGTTCCCGGCGCCCGGACCAGCTTGGCCAGCTTCCTGAGAGATTGGCAGGCTCGCACCCGCGAGGACTGGGTGCATCTGTTTCGTTCAGGCGCGGCGTGGCACTGGTTTGGGTGGGTCCCGGCGTACCGGTTCTGCCGCAGCCTTGGCCTTCACCGAGGCACGTGGTACTCGACCACTCGGGGCTGACCCAGTCGCGCCCTGCGGCCGACGCCCCCTCAGTGGCGGGCCCCTGCGGCGGCTCGGTAGACGGCAAGGGTCTGGCGCGCGGTGCGCTCCCAGGTGAACCGCCGCGCGCGCTCTCTGCCGGCTTCGGCCAGTCTACGCCGGAGCGATTCGTCTTGGACCAAGTCGGCGATCGCCTCTGCGAGACACTCCGTTGAGAGCGGGTCCACGAGCACCGCGGCGCCCGAGGCGATCTCCGGAAGCGACGCGGTGTTGGCGCACACCACCGGTGTTCCGCAAGCCATTGCCTCAAGCACGGGAAGGCCGAACCCCTCGCAGAGGGAAGGGAACGCCATGACCTCCGCTCCGGCAATCAGGGCCGGGAGATCGTCGTCCGGAACGTGGCCGAGGGTGTGCACCCGGCCGTCACTCTCGACTTCTGCCAGCTTCTGCCGCAGCGGGCCAAGGCGCCAGCCTGGCGACCCGATCAACACCAGCTCGTGCTCCCAACGCGGCCGGGAGCACAGCACTTGGTATGCGTCGAGGAGCCGGGGAAGGTTTTTCCGTGGCTCCAGGGTGCAAACCGACACGACGTAGGGGCGCTTCAGCCCATAGCGCAGCCGGGCCTGCTGCACCCGTTCGGGGGTCTGTTCCGCCAAGAAAGCGGCTGCGACGCCCAAGGGAACAACGGTGACGCGATCCGCGACCTCTGGAACCAGGTTGAGCAAGTCGTCCCGCGTTGCCGCCGAGTCGGCGATTACGTGCGCGGCCCGCCGAGCGCCGGCCAGTACGGCTTGGAGCTGGGTCCACTGTCTCCGGGTGACCCATTCCGGGTGAAGCAGCGGGATGACGTCGTGCACTGTGAGCACGAGCGGCACGCGCCGCGAGAACGGCAGCGGCAGGAACGGAGCATGGAAGACGTCGTACGACGCGGGCAGTAGCTCGGGGACCGGCCATTCTCGGGGCCAGCGGCTCCAAAAGCGCGCAGCGGGCGTGGTGCAGAACACTGCGTTTGGGAACCGCGCTGGAGCCAGTGGCGCCAGTGCGCGCGCGTCCCTCAAGCCTGGCGCCATCACCCTCGCGCACTGGCCTGTTCGCAGGGCGGCGAACCATTGGCGCAGCTCGAGATCAGCCGTCAGCGCCGCCAGTGCCTTGACGAGATGCACGGTGTAGTGGAAGACGCCGCCGCCGGACCATCCAAGCGCGGCGCTGATATCGAAAGCAACTTTGATGGTAGTGGGCTCCTAAAGGGAATGCAGATTTGTGATTGCAGATTGCAGAGAGCGGCAGTGCACCGACCGGGGCATTCTCATTTGGTGTAGTGCCCAACGGAAGGGCGGAAACAGGCAACTGCGTCACCTTGATTCGCCGACTTAGGAGGGGGAGGGTACTGCCTTTCTTTGGCCCAGTCAACGGCACGTTCTGGTTGACACGGAGAGCGGTCGGCGAGCATAATACCCAAGCCGGTAGCCGTTCGGCACCAGCCCGGGCTTGAGTCCCTCCCTGGGCTGGCGCTGCGGGTTCACGGCTGGCGGCGGCTCGTATTGCTGGCGCCGCGCGCCCGACACTGGTCGGGCAGGTCGCCCCGGAAGGCCCCCGATTGACTCCATGGCAGCGGCTCCCCAAACCTCCATCGTCATCCGCACTCTGAACGAGGAAGCAAAGCTCGGGGACGTGCTGCGCGCCCTTCAGGGCCAGACGTACCAGGACTTCGAGGTGCTCTTGGTGGACTCCGGCTCCAAGGATGGCACTGTGGCCATTGCTGAGCAGTTCGGAGCGACGATTCTCCGCCTGGACCCGGGGTCGTTCACCTTCGGCCGTGCGCTCAACTATGGCTACGAACGGGCGCGTGGCACCTACCTGGTGTCACTCAGCGGGCACGCGATTCCGTGGTGCGAGGGCTGGCTGGAGCGCCTGCTCTCCCATCTCCGCGCGCCGGATGTCGCCGCGAGCACCGGAGGCGGGTTCCTGCCCGGTGACAGCCCGGCTTCACGGCGGACCCGCGTGGTCCGGATCGAGGCCGCTAACTACAAAGAGGCGCCGCTGTGGGGGCTGAACAATGCGGCGGGGGCCGTCAAGGCGGAGCTCTGGCGTGAGCACCGATTCGATGAGAAGCTAACCGGGTGCGAAGACTGCGAATGGGGTTGGTTCTGGATGAAGCGAGGCTATGCACTCATCTGGGACGAACAGTGCTCGGTGATCCATGAGCACCACGAAACGCTGCCTCAGCAGTACCGGCGCAGTCGACGCGAATACGCCGGCTTGGCCGCTTTCCTGGAGATGCCCCGCTACGGCCCACGCGAGGTACTGGGCGAGTGGTTGGTCACCCCCCTGAAGGAAGCGGCGGCCGCCCTCCTGCGAGGGTACTCCTGCTCGCGCGCGGCCGTGATGGGGGGGAAGTACCACGGCCGCAGGCATCCCTCCCCCGCCGACTACCGGCTGGAACGGCCTGAAGACGTCACTGAGAGCAGGTTCCCGGACGGCGACTGACGACGCCGGCCTGACCGACCCATCGAGCCCATGACACTCGCGATTCTCACCCCAGGAGTATTCCGTTCCGGCCTTGTGGTGGGCGGCGGCGAACGGTACGCGTTCGAGTTGGCCCGCGCCTTGTCAAAACGCCTCGACACGCGACTGATCGTCGCGGGGTCTCGGCGGCAACGGCTCCGGGTCGGGCAACTGACTGTAGAGACTCACTTCGGCCGCGGCGGGATTCGTGGCGACGAAACGAACCCCTGGTCGCCTGAGTTTCTGCGCGACGCCCTGCGGTGCGACCTCCTGCATTGCATCGGCTACCACAAGCTCCTGGTCGACTTCAGCATCCTGTGTGGGCGGCTTGCCGGCCGGTCGGTCTACTGCACAGACGTGGGCGGTGGGGGGACCTGCTTGTCGACCTATGCCGGCCGGGTGGGGCTGCCGGGCACTGGGCGGTTCTCCAACGGCCATCTTGCGCTCTCGCAGTTCGCTGCCGACTACAGCCGCGACCATTTCCGGCGCGCCTCGGTGGTCTACGGAGGGGTAGACACCAGTCTGTACCAACCCGGGAGCGGTTCCCAAGAACGGCGGGTCGCGTTCGTCGGTCGCCTCCTGCCGCACAAGGGGGTGGACCGGCTGATCCGCTGCCTGCCGGCGGATGTCCCACTAACCGTTGCCGGCCGCCCACACGACCCAGCCTACTTTGCACTGCTGCAACGGCTGGCTCGGGGCAAGGCGGTGACGTTCCTGTTGGAGGCCGACGACCGGGCGATCCTGCGGCTGTACCAGACCGCGAGCGTCGTTGTGCTTCCGTCCGTCCACACAGATTGCAGCGGCCGGCATCACGCAGTGCCGGAACTGCTCGGGCTGGCTCTGATCGAGGCCATGGCTTGCGGCACACCGGTCGTGTGCACAGCCGTCGGTGGAATGCCCGAAGTGGTGCAGCATGAGGTCACCGGCCTTGTCGTCCCCGAGAACGACGAACCGGCGTTGTGTGAAGCGGTACTGCGCCTCTTGGAGGCGCCCGATTTGGCAGCGCGCTTGGGCCGGCGAGCACGACTTCGCGTCCTTGAGCAGTTCACCTGGGACCGAACGGCCGAGCGCTGTCTGGCCGCGTACCGGGAGTTGGGTTGACGCCGTGAAGGTGCTCTTCCTCAACGAGCACTACGCGCCCGTCGGGGGGGCAGAGCAGGTGCTGCTGTCGGAGTGCCGCCACCTGGAAGCGGAGGGGCACCGGACTGCGGTCGTCTACAGCGTGCAGAATGAGCGGTCGTTCGGGAGTGAGCGGCCGACCTACCTGATCCCGGACTCGGAGTCGCCCCGCGAGCGCGCTGAGAAAGTGCTGAAGGCTCTGGCCCAGGAGTGCCCCGACCTCGTGCACGTCCACGGCGGTGGCGATCCGGAGCTGCTGCGGGCGGTGTGCCGGAGGGTCCCGACAGTCCGGACGGTGCACTCGCAGTCGTTCCTGTGTCCGGGCGAAAGCAAGACGTTCTGGCGGATCGGGAAGTGTTGCCCGCTCGCCTTTGGCCCGCGTTGCCTGGCCAACGCGTATCGCGAGCAGTGCGCCACCAGGCACCCCGCCCGGCTGCTCTCCAGGTACCGAGAGTGCGGGAGGAATCTGCGCGACGCCCGAGAGTTCGCCCGGCTGATCGTCTGCAGTGAGCACATGCGGAGTGAATTGTGCCTCAACGGCGTTCCGCGGAATCGGCTCGAGTTGGTGTCGCTGTTCCCTGCCTGCCTGCCGACAGGTGACTTGGTGCCGGCGCTGACGCCTAGCCCCCGAACCGTCCTGTTTGTGGGGCGGCTGGTTCGGCCGAAGGGGTGGGAACTCCTTGTCGAGGCCCTCGCGGCGAGCCGAGGGGCGTGGCAGTTGGTTATCGCGGGCGAAGGCCCCGACGCCGAGGCGGTGCGGCAGTGCGTTCGACGGCTCGGCGTGTCGGCCCGCGTCCGGCTCGAGGGGTTCCGCGAGGGCGCCTCACTGTCAGCCTGTTACGCGGCGGCCGACCTCGTGGTGGTGCCTTCGCTCTGGCCCGAGCCATTCGGCATGGTTGGAGTCGAGGCAATGGCACACGGCAAACCGGTGGTGGCATTTGACGTGGGCGGGATACCGGAGTGGCTGTCCCATGGCGAGACGGGGCTGCTGGTGCCGCCGGGCGAGTTGACCGGTCTGACGGCGGCTATCGAGGACCTGTTGGCGTCGCCTGAGCGGCGCCGGGAGATGGGGCGAGCCGGGCTGGCGCAGTGCCGCGCCCAGTTCACTGAGGAGCGCCACTACGGGCTGCTGAAGGCGGTGTACGAGGCGGTTCTCCGCCAAAGCTGACGGCCGGCCGCGGCGAAGCAGGGGTACAATCGCGGAACCGGCGTCCCTCGATCATGGCTGACTGACGACCGGATCGGGAAACACAGTGCCGCCGCTTTGCGCGCTACGCTATGAGAATCTGCATGATTTCCGGTAGCTTCCCAACCATGCGGTGCGGGATCGCCGACCAGGTCTGGCACCTCTCCCACCACCTTTGCCGCTTGGGGCACGAGGTGTCCGTGGTCACGTCGCGCAACGAGAGCACCGCAGCCGGTGCTGCCTCGGCTACCGGTGAACCGAGGCTGGAGGTGCGTCCGCTCATTGAGTCGTGGCGACGCCCGGGCCCTGTGGTCGCTGCCGTGTCAGCCAGCGACTGCGACATTGTCCACCTGGAGTACCAGACAGCCTTGTACGAACGCCACCCTATGATCAACGGCCTGCCTGCGACCCTCGAGGTTGCCGGCTTGCGCCAGCCGGTGGTGACTCGGTTCCACGATCTATGGGGGCCGAAGCTGTTCCCCGGCGCGGGCCGGTTGGGGCTGCGCAGTCGGTACGTCGCCCAACTGGCCGCCCGGAGCGAGGCCGCCCTGGTGTCGAACGACCGCCATCGGCGCCAGTTGGCGACGCTGCTCGGCGGCAAGACAGAGCACCTCACGAACGTGCCGCTGGGACCCGGCGTGCCGCCCAGTGTGACAGAAGAGCAGGCTGCCTGCCAGCGGCAGGAGTTGGGTGTTCGCGAAGGGGAACTGCTGGGCGTCTACTTCGGGTTGGTCCAGTCCGGCACCGGGAAAGGGTTGGCGGCGCTCCTGAAGGCGATTGCAGAGACGCGAGAGATCGGGACGCGATGGGTCTGCCTCGGGGGCGGGCAGAGCGCCAGAGACGGCCGGCATCAAGAGCGGCTCCGCCGTCTGGCGGGGAGTCTCGGGATCGCAGACCGGGTGACGTGGCTGGGGTATGTGCCCGACCGACAGGTGTCCGCCGTCCTGTCCGCAGCCGACGTCTGCGTGCTCCCCTATGAAGACGGCGCCGAATTCCACCGGAGCAGTCTGGTCACCGTTCTGTCGCACCGCGTGCCCTTGGTTACGACGTACGTCGGTTGCCTCCCCTCCCCGTTGCGAAGCGGAGAGCACGTGCTGGCAGTGCCGGCAGGCGACCCAGCCGAGCTTGGACGAGCGATGAGCAGACTCGCGACGGACTCCGGTTTGAGGGAACACCTCCGCGCGAACCTGGCGCAGTTGGAGGACAGCTTTGCTTGGCCGTCGCTGGCGCGTCGGACGGCCGCGGTGTACGCTGACGTCCGACAGCGGGTCGGGAGCGGAGGCCTTGGTGCGAGAAGGGAGGGCGCGAAGGCATGAACAGCGCGGTTGCAGTGCCCTCGGCCAAGGGGCGTTGGACGTGGGCGATCTGGGCCGGCGTGGCGGTGCTGGCGGTCGCCCTTACCGGGCTGACGGCGAGGATGCCGATTCGGGAACTGGCGCTCTACTCCTGCGGAGCTGTCGGCCTGGCGGCGGTGTTCGTGCTGGGGCTCCGCAATCCGGCAGCCGCGGTGGCGCTTTTCTTCGCCTATATGTCGGTGGACGGCATGCTTCGGCTGCTGACCGGGTATCACCCGCTGGTCCATCTCGCCCTCGATCTGTTCACAATCGCCGTCACCGCTGGAGTCGCCGTCCGGGAGTCCTTGCGTGGCGAGCTGCGCGTGCGGCTGGGCACGGTGGAGACGCTATTGGTCGGGTTCTCGTTGCTCTGCGTCGTGGGTGTGTTCAACCCCTCCACCAGACCGCTCCTTGGACTGATGGGGGTGAAGGTGCACCTTACCGCGGTGCCTTTCTACTTCCTGGGGTACTACCTGCGCAGGTCGCAGGAAGCCGACCGCCGGTGGTTCGCTCTGTTCTGCTGCCTGGCGACCTTCGTCTGCTCGTTTGCGCTGATCCAGTACCTGACGGGGCCGGATCTGTGGACGTCCATGGGCCCGGCGTTTGCAGAGAAGATCTCGCGGGAGCAGTGGTGGGACGACACCGGCGAGCTGCACTTCCGGCCGCTGTCCAGCACGCTGAGCGGGTCGTGGCCCGGGGTGTACGCCGGGGTGAGCCTCCCGCTGTTGATGGGCTTGTTCGGGCTCGCGAGTCTGCGTGCGCAGATGCCGCTGCTCTGGGGGGTCGCGGTAGTACAAACTGCGTCGCTCCTGATCTCGGCGTTCCGAGGCGGCTGGGTGGCCCTGGCCGGTGGCTTGGCACTGTTCTGTCTACTCCGCCGGTCGGCACGAAGCACTGCCGTACTGGTGGGCGTGGCGCTGGGTTGCCTCGTCGGCGTCGCTCTTTCGCAAGGGGGGCTCAAGGACCGCGCCCGGTCGCTGGGCAATCCCGTTTCCACCTATATGAACGAGCGGGGCCACACTGCCTGGTCCATCTTCGTGCGCAGCGTCACCCGTTCGCCTCTGGGCCTGGGGACGGGGACCTCGTCCGTGGCGGCGGAGTACTTTGAGTCGGCCGGCGACTCCGGGGCGTCCGTATGGCTGGCGGAGAGCTACTATGTCAGCTTGGCGGTGGAGCTCGGCATTGTCGGGCTGACAGTCATGCTGTTGTGCCTTGGCACGATCTTCTGGCGGGGGATCCGGGCGCTGGGCGCTACGCGAACCGGCGAGGAGCGGGGCATGGTGGCCTCGATGCTCAGCATGCTATCGACATTGGCCACCATCGGGTTGGTGGGCCCGGTGCTCCACGGCTCTTTCCCGGCGGCCTACTTCTGGTTTGTCTCGGGGATGCTCATGCGACGTGCGAGTAACCTGACGCGAGTGGAGGCGAGTGCCTCCCATGGCTGAGCAGGCGAGCATTCCCAGGTACCCGCGGTGGTGGCCGGACCTGCTGGGCGGAGGGGCATTGGTCGTCGCCGTATTGGCCTTCTTCGGCCCCTTGACCACCCTTCGCGCGTTCCTGGTCCAAGGCGACGCCAAGATGCTGAACTACCCCTTGCGGACATACGTGGCGGCCCGCTGGTCGGCCGGTGGGTTGCCGCTGTGGTGCCCGAACGTTGCCTGCGGGTTCCCTCTCTGGGGAGAGAGCGAGGCCGGGCCGCTCTACCCGCCGAACCTCCTGTTTCTCCTGTTGCCCGCGCCGGCCGCGCTGAACTACCTCGTGCTTCTCCACGTTGCGCTGGCGGCTGTGGGGATGTTCGCGTTCTGCCGGGGCTGCGGACTCAGCCGTTCGGGCTCCTGGCTCGGGGGGCTTGTCTTCTCGCTGGGCGGGTTCTTCGTGTCGCAGGTGATGCACGTCAACCTGGTGTGCGCAGTGGCCTGGCTGCCGTTCGTTCTCTGGGGGCTCCACACGTCGACCCGGCAACCGTTTGGGTTTGCGGCCGTTCTGGTTGCAGTCCCGATGGCACTGCAACTGCTCGCCGGGCACGCGTATGGAGTGCTGATCGCGTGGGTCGGTGTCGGCATGCACGCGACGGCCTTGACGTTCCGCAACCTGTGCCAGCGAAGGGCGCTTCGGCCGGCAATCCGCCCGCTTGCGGTTGCGGCAGTGGGAGTCGCTCTGGCAGCCTCGATGTCGGCCGGGCAGTTGCTTCCCTCGAGCGAGTTCGTCCGACACACGTGGCGGGCGGAGGGGCTGACGTACGGTGAGTCGGTGGTCAAGTCGCTGCCGCCAACAAACCTGGCCACGCTGGTGCTGCCCCGCCTTTTCGGCGCTGGCGAGGGGTATTGGGGGCTGTCGCAGTCGGGCTACAAGGACTTGTGGCTGTACTGCGGCATTCTGCCTCTGGGCCTTGCTGCCATGGGTCTGGCTGGCCCGCGGCGCCGACTTGCGCGGTATGCAGTGTGCTTCGGCGCAGTTGCGCTGCTGATCGCAGCAGGGCAATTCACGCCAGTCTGGGGAATGCTGCGAACGCTGCCGCTCTTCGACGTGGTCCGGGTGCCGGCGCGCTTTCTGGTGCTGTTCGTGTTGGCGCTGAGCCTGCTTGCGGCGACCGGCGTCGACGCCCTCCAACGCGGCTGTGACCGCGTGCGCTCGGCGCGCGTGAGACGCGTGCTTGCATACACGGGCGCTGCTTCGTACGGTCTCTTGGTTGTGTTGCATTGTGTAGTTCGTTTCCGCCGAGCGCAGGTGTTGGCCTGGGGAGACTGGCTGGTCGGTCGATTCGTTTTCGGCAAGGCCGACCATCGGCTGACCGCGGAGTACTACTCGACCAAGGTTCGTTGGGCCTACGATGGGATGCTCCACGCCACCAATCCCGTGAGTGCTGATACGCTTTGGGCAGTGTGCCTGGCGATTCTGTCCTTGGTCCTGCTTGGCTGGTGGATCGTCCGGGCGTTGCCGCAGCGCCAGCTCGTCGCCGCTGCAGCCGCACTGGTTGCCGGGGACCTCTGGGTGTCGTCAACAGGGGTGAACCGGTTTGGGCCGGCCTGCAACCTGTTCGTGGCACCGGCCGCTGCGGCCTTCCTGGAACGGACGACCGGCGCGACGCCCACCTGCGAGCGCGTCGAGTCAGTCGACACGACCGCGCTTGCCTACAATGAGTCGATGCTCACCGCGCTACAGCACGTGAATGGGCTGTGGTGCACCACCCCGTTGCGCCGGCACCAGGAACTGATGGCGGCAATGGGCGACCGGGAGTTGGCCGACGCTCGTCCGGCACGGACGCCGATTGCCGGTCGGTTGAATCTGAACCTCGCTCGGGCTCTCGGCGTGCGGAACTATGTCGCCAAGTCGCCCGGCGCTTTGCCCTCCGGTCGGGTGACGTATATTCGCGATGACCATCTGTTCGTGTCAGACGCTGGGGAGCCTGTTCCTCGGGCCTTCGTGGCTCGAACATGGAACGCCGCTGCTTCCGACAGAGCGGCTTTGGGGGTCCTCGCGGCGCCCCGGTTCGACCCGGTTCGAGAGAGCGTAGTGACCGGCGTCTCGCCCGGAGGCGATTCGGTCAGAGCGCCGTGCGCAGGCACCGCGCGCATTCGACGGTACCGGCCGGAGTTCATTGACGTGGAGACCGACCTCGCCTCCACCGGTCTGGTGTGCCTCATGGACATGGACTACCCCGGTTGGCAGGCGTTCGTCGACGGCCGGCGCGCGCCGGTACTCCTCGCCAACTACGCGTTCCGTGGCGTTTTGGTCGAGCCCGGCCGGACCAACCTCCGCTTCGTCTTCCTCCCCTGGACGCTGCGGCTCGGCATGTTCCTGTCGTTTCTCGGCTTGGCGGGGGTGACCGCGACTGCTGTCGCTGCCAGTGTCTGTCGGCGCAGGGCGGCCGGCGTCGAGCGAACGAGCAGTGCTCAGGAGCGGAGATAGCCATGCACGTGCGCTCCAAACGCCTCGACCGATACGTGCTGGAGCACAGCCTCCGGGTTGCCGGTTGGCTGCGATACGCTGCGTCCGCGACGCCTCACTGCCCCGTTCGACCCGGGCACCGAGTGCGCTTGCCCCACGAAGTAGAGAGCATCCTGGCAATCCAGCTCTTTGCGTTGGGGGATTTGACCCTCACGGTCCCGGCGCTCGACGCGCTCCGCCGCGAGTGGCCGGACGCGAACCTGACCTTGCTCGTGTTGCCTCAGTTGGCCCCACTGGCTCGCCGCTTCGAGGCGGTCGACGAAGTGGTCGCGCTGCGCAGCATCCGAGACTTGGCGGGTCTTCGCGCGCTCCGCCAGCGCTCTCCGGATCTTGCTGTAGTGTTCAATCCCAGTCTGCTGGGTGCCTGGTTGGCCTTCCTGTGCGGGGCGCGCACCAAGCTGGGGTACGTGGGTGATGCCGAAGGCTGGCGGGATCAGACGTTGGGCCGAGCGGGGGCGACGCTCCTCGATCTGCCCGTGGAGCCAGTCCTAGACCCGTGCCACGAAGTGGCGCGGAACCTGGCGCTCACGGCTACCGTCGCGTCCTCTCCTGAGTCCCCGAGTCTGGAACTGAAGCTTACGACGGCTGACCTCGCGTCCGTCCGGCAACTCCTGCCAAGTCTCGGGATCAGCGATCGCCGGCCGCTCTTGGGGGTGCACCCGACGGCCAAGTGGGTCTCCCGCCGGTGGGCTCCGGGGCGCACTGCCGCGGCTGCCGACTACGCGGCGTCGTGTCTCGACGCGCACGTGATCTTCTTTGGTGCTCCCGGCGATGGCGAGATGGTCGAGCGAGTGCGGGGCTTGATGCACACACCCTCCGTCTCCGCTGTCGGCTCGACGGACCTGCCCCAACTCGCCGCGCTTGTCGCGGCGTGTGACCTGCTGTTGTGTCACGACAGCGGGCCCATGCACATTGCGGCTGGCTTCGGGGTCCCCATGGTTGCGCTGTTCGGCCCAGGCAACGTGACCAAATTCCGTCCCTTCCACGCGCAGCACCGGGTCGCGTGGCAGCCGGTGCCCTGCAACCCCTGCAGGATTCAGTTCATGGGCCAGTGCCCGAACAATCTCTGCATGAAGCGGCTGACGGTTGCCATGGTGGAGGCGTGCGTGGACGACGTAATCGACCGGTGGGTGGTGACGGAACCGGTGCCGCGACGCGACCGGCTGGAGCCATACCTGCTCGATGGCTCTCAGGGAGTGCTGTCGCATGGGCGATGACCGCGTCAAACTGCTCTTTGTCGATCACGTCCCGGAGATGGGGGGCGGTCAGGTTGTGCTGCAGCGGCTCGTGGAGAATCTCTCCCGCGACCGATTTTGCCCCGCTGTGGCATGCGCGCCGGAGGGAGCCCTGTGGCGATTCTGCGAACGCCAGGGCGTGCCGCACTTCGCCCACTGGCTGGGTGAGGATCTCCGCGCTCTTGGCCGATACCGGACGCGCCCGAACTGCCGAAGCGCGGTCGCCGCAGCGACAGTCGCTGCCCTGCAACGCCTGCGGCGGGCCATTCGCCTGCACCGGGCTGGCCTGGTTCACTGCAACTCGAACAAGGACCACCTCATCGGAGGACTCGCCGGCCGGTTGGCGCGGGTCCCCGTTGTGTGGCACATGCACGACATGCTACTCCCGACCGTCATGCCGACAGTGACCCGCCAGACGCTACGAGCCGCAGCCATGGTGACCTGCAGCCGCCTCCTCGCCGTCTCCGAGGCGACCGCCGAGAGTCTCCGGCGGCAGGGCTTCCCCGGCTCCCAACTGCGCACTGTCCTCAACGGCGTTGCCCCCGACGTGGTGGGGCCGGCTACGCCCGGCCGACTCCGGCGCGAGCTGGGCGTGTCGGCCGCGACGCCGCTGGTGGGCATCGTTGGGCGCCTGTGTCCGTGGAAGGGACAGCAGGTCTTCCTCCGCGCGGCTGCTGAGATTGCCAAGGACCGCCCGGTTCACTTCGTGCTGATCGGCGGCGACATCCTGGCCGACCGGGGCTACCGCTCAGAGCTGGAAGCGCTCGCGAGGCGGCTGGGTATCGCGCACCGGGTGAGCTTCACGGGCGCGCGGGACGACCGGCTTGGGCTGCTCTGCGACCTGGAGGTCGTCGTCCACGCCTCTGTCGAGCCGGAGCCGTTTGGGCTTGTCGTCGTCGAGGCCATGTTGGCTGAGAAGGCCGTCGTCGCGAGCGATGCCGGCGGGGTTCGGGAGATTGTTGTGTCAGGCGAAACGGGGCTGCTTGTTCCGCCGGGCGACGCAGCAGCGCTGGCAAGGGCCTGCCTGTACCTGCTGGGCTGCCCCAAGCGCCGGCAAGACATGGGCCGCCGCGGGCGCGCACGGGCCTTGCAGTGTTTCTCTGCCCGACGGATGACGGAGGAAGTCGAGAGCCTCTACGCGGAGTTGCTCCGGAGCAGCGGGAGGGGAGGGCGCTCGTGACGGTGCTAATGGTGTCCGATGGCATTGCACCGGAGCGAGTCGGGGGGAGCTACCGGTACCTGCGCGAGGTGTGCATTGCACTGGCGGCGCGGGGGCATGAATGCCACGTGGTCGTGCCGCAGGCGCGCCAGGACGCGCCGCTGGAGGAACACGGTGTCGACGGGGTCGCAATCCACCGAGTGCCGGATCCGCCCGGACCGCGGCTGCTACGTTTCGGCAGGCGCCCACGGCAGATCGCCCATCGGGTGACGGCACTTGTCGAGAAGGTGAAGCCCGAGGTGCTCGGCCTCCACTGGGCCTATCTTGCGTCTGCCCTGCCAGCCGTACGTGTAGCTCGGATCTGCTTCTTCTATGGCCCCTGGGGGGCGGAGTTCGCCGCACGACACGGTGAGCACCGGCCGGGAATCCGACTGCTTGCCGGCGCGATGACGCGCTGTGAGCGGCGAGTCGTGTCCGGCTGTGAGGCTGCGATCGTGCTAAGCCGGTACTCCGCACAGCAACTTTGCGGCCTGCATGGGATTCCGCGGGACCGAATCCATGTAGTACCCCCCGGGGTCGACCTCGCTCACTTCGCGCCGAGTCCAGAGCGCCAACGAGTCCGTCGCGCATTGGGGCTTCCGTCAACAGCGACGCTGGCTGTGGCCGTGCGTCGTCTGGACCGGCGGACGGGCGTCGAGTTGTTGCTGCGGGCCGTGCACGCGGTGAACCTGCTGCCGCGGGACCTCCATCTCGTGATCGTGGGCCGCGGCCCCGACGCAGCGAGAGTGCAGCGCCTGCGCTGTTCTCTGGGTTTGGAGGAGAGCGTAACACTGGCGGGTTTTGTGGAAGAATCAGTCCTGCCCCGGTACTACCAGGCGGCAGATGTATCCATGATGCCTTCGGTAGCCCTCGAGGGGTTTGGCCTGGCAACAATCGAGTCACTGGCCTGTGGCACTCCAGTGATCGGTACCCAAGTGGGTGCCACCCCGGAGATCCTGACTCAACTGAGTCCGAATCTCGTCGCGGAAGCAACTCCATGGGCACTGGGTGCGCGTCTTCGGGAGTTCTGCCGCGAGCGAGGGGAGTTCCCGTCCCGTGCGGCATGCCGGAGGTTCGCAGCGGATCGGTGCGCGTGGGATTCTGCCGTGGCGAGGGTGGGGGACGTGTTGCTCCAGCAGGTGGTCGCAGGCGGGGAAGATGGTCGTAGGGCTTCGGTGCCGCGAATAGACATCTCAGCCATGTCGATCGGACACCGGATGCGGAGGCTCGTTGCCTCGTGGGAGGAGCCCCTGCTCGCGCAGGTACGCATCCAGCACCTGAGCGGCGAGGGCATTCCCGGCTGCATTCCAGTGTCCGTCAAGTCGGAAGTAGAGCTGCTCGCCTGCTTTGCCCCGATTCTGGAACGTGGGTGTCAGGTCCGCGAACCGCACGGCATGTTGACGGCAGTACGCTCTCAGCCTGTCCTCGATCCAGCCGAGGTTGACGGGCCCCGGCCCCGACCGATAGCGCCGAGCAAGGTGCCAGTAGGTATGGGATTTGTCCGGGCAGTAGACGACGATGAGAGTGATGCCGTGTCGAACGCAAGTGTCCTGGGCACCGGCAAGCGCAGCTTCGATCAGCTCCCAGGCTCCCGAGTTCTTGTCGCGCACCTCCGCGGCCTCTGGAGGCGCCTCTTTGATGTCGAAGAACACAAAGTCCAGAGTTGCCGTCTTGACCTTGTGGAACGCAGGTGGAGCGGTCGGCCGGCTCATGTACAGCAGACTCAAGCGCGCCAGCATCAGATGATGGGCCAGCCTACGCAACCACG
>Ga0210053_1000373_pt1 | contig 43839 bp, 44 predicted proteins | sample CryGeymeta201512_FD_185467 | JGI IMG/M metagenome (GOLD analysis project Ga0210053, IMG submission 185467) | Groundwater microbial communities from Crystal Geyser aquifers in Utah, USA - Crystal Geyser metaG 2015-12 (SPAdes) (version 2) | ecosystem: Environmental > Aquatic > Deep subsurface >... | reverse complement strand
CCCATGCCTATGACGGTGTTGAGGCAATATCCCGGGCCAAGGCATTGAGGCCCTTTGTCATAACCCTGGATATAATGCTGCCAAAAAAAGACGGATGGGAAGTGCTGCAGTCTCTTAAGGCAGATACAGACACAAGCGATATTCCGGTAATTATCCATTCAATAATTGACAATAAGGAACTCGGTTTTGCTCTCGGAGCTGCAGATTATCTTGTAAAACCTGTGGATAAGGCGGCCCTGCTGAGCAGGCTTGAAGAACTCTCTTTAGCAGTAAAAAAGAGGCGCGGTCCCGTCGCCATCCTCACTATTACGTCTGATGCAGATATTCAAAAACACCTTCACAGCATACTTGGAGGCGAAGGATTTCTGGTGCATTCGGCAGCTAATTCTCAGGAGGGGGTTAATCTTGCGCTGGCAACCAACCCTAATGTTGCGATTATAGACCTGAATATTCCCGAAGGCGGTTTTAATCTCATCAAGAGTTTTAAAGAAAATCCTGCCACAAAAATGATGCCTATCTTTGCCCTAACCTCGGGGCCGCTTTCGGAGGATGAACGCCTCCAGATGACAGGGCAGGTAGAAAGGGTGCTGAAAAAAGATGCGCTTAATTCAAGGGCGCTTGTAACACATCTGAGAGACCTGGAGGTCTTACATCCCCAAAGGGCTGGGCTTATTGATGACATAACAGGCATCTTCAATCACAGATATTTTCAAATCAGGCTGGCGCAGGAGACTAACAGGGCCAGGAGGTATAACATTCCTCTTGTGCTCGCCATATTGGATATGGACCACTTCAGCCATTATGTGGATAGGCATGGAGAATACTACGGCAACCTTGCCTTGCGGAAGGTTGCGGAGCTTCTCAGAAAAAATATCAGGGGCGCTGATGTTGTTGTAAGATACGGCGGCGGCGCCTTTGCCGTGATGCTTACGAACACATTCCTCTCTTCAGGCGTTACTCTATGCAAAAGGTCTCTCTCCACAATTCATGATTACCCGTTTCTTAAAGAGGAGAGCCAGCCTAACGGCAGGCTCACTGCAAGCATAGGCGTATTGGAATTTAAGGGGCAGTCCGCCGAGGAGTTAGTCCGGTCTGCAGAGAAGGCGCTTTTACTTGCTGTTGAGAAAGGCAGAAACAGGGTAGAGGCAGTCTCCTGATTAAAACTGGGGATTAATACAAACGCAGTAAACAAAGTGTCATTGCGAGGAGTCCCGAGCAGCTCGGGACGACGAAGCAATCTCGTAGTTATAAGAGCGATTGCCACGCTCCCGTTGGTCGCTCGCAATGACAATGTAAAACTATAATGCGTTTGTATTAGTTTACATGAATACCCTGAACAGCAGAAGTGTTACGCCTGCTCCCATAAGGCTTCCGAGAATTACCTCCCACCACGTGTGAACCTTTGTTGCAACCCTGCTCTGAGCGATTATTACAGCGAGAATAAAAGACAGCAGGGAGGCGGTAAAGTTCTCTGCTATGAATGTTACGGCTGTCCATGCCGAGAATGCGAGCGCGGCATGGCCGCTCGGCATCCCGCCGCGCAGCGGCTGCCCTTTTCCGAAATACGCCTTTGTTATTACAACCAGGATAACGACCATTACAAATGAGATAACGGTAATCTCTTCTCTTGAGTGTTTTGCGATGTAGAGCCCCTTATGGAAAACATTACGGATGTAAGGGGATAAGACTATATATCCGACAACTGCCGCCCCGAATGCAGTTACGAATACCCCTCCTGCCGCTATGTCTTTTGCTATGCGCGCCTTTTCGCTGCGGTTAGGCGATACAATATCAACTATTGCCTCTATGGAGGTATTAAACATCTCTGAAAGAAGCACCGCTATTACAGAGAGAGCGATTAGCATAAACTCTATCCGTGAAACGCCGAGGATATAACTTACAAGAAGAACGGCGGCCGCGCTGTAAAAATGATACCTCAGATGCCTCTGCGTTCTGGCAGCATGAAGTATCCCTTCTATTGCAAAATTAGCGCTCTTTATCCAGTTTCTTAAAGGCATATCATATCTCCAGTTTTTATATTCTATAAGATTGTCCTATTAATATCCAAGTCCACCCCCGGCCAAGTCTGGGACTCCGATTTGTTTCTTCACAATATTGTCTTCTAAAGTATATAATAGGTAAATCCAATTTTGATTATGGGAGGTTTTTATGAAGATATTAGAAGGCGAACTTCAGGCAAAGGGATTAAAGTTTGCGGTAGTAGTAAGCAGGTTCAATGACTTCATCACGAGCAAACTCCTTGACGGGGCTAAGGATGCGCTCTTGAGGCATGGAGCAAAGGAAGAAGATATAGATATTGCAAGGGTGCCCGGTTCATTTGAGATTCCTCTTATTGCAAAAAAGCTTGCAGCAAAAGGCGCATATAATGCGGTAATATGCCTCGGCACGGTCATCAGGGGCGCAACCCCTCACTTTGAGTATGTTGCGGCTGAGGTGGCAAAGGGCGTTGCAGCGGCGTCAATGGAGACAGGAGTTCCGATTGCATTCGGAGTCATCACATCCGATACAATAGAACAGGCGGTTGAAAGGGCTGGGACAAAGAGCGGGAACAAGGGCTGGGATGCGGCAATAGCAGCCATAGAAATGGCGCAGCTGCTTAAAAAACTATAAAGGATGGTGAATCGCGAAGAAGGTGAATCGGTGAATCGAATTTTAAATTCAAAAATCAAATATAAAAATGCAAAATTATGGAATTCCCTTTTTTTAAATTTTGCTTTTTGCATTTTGAATTTTTCACCCATTCACCCATTCACCGTTTCATTTGCCGTAAGTATGAAACGTCGCAAGGCCAGGGAGTATGTTCTGCAGTTTCTCTTTCAATCTGATTTTGGGAATAAAAGCGCCATAACCAGCAGTCTTAAGCAGTTCTGGGCTGACAAAGAAAAAGATGCTGAAGTCAAAAAATTCGCAACAGAAATAATCAAAGGCGCTCTTTCTAACCTTGATGAGATAGATTCCGTAATCAACAAGTCAGCGGAACACTGGGCCATGCAGAGAATGGCTGCTGTTGATAGGAACATATTAAGATTTGCCGTCTATGAACTCCTGCACCGCAAAGATATTCCGGAGGCGGTAACGATGAATGAGGCAATAGAGATTGCGAAGAAATATTCAACGGCAGAATCAGCGGCATTTATAAACGGCATACTGGACAAAATCGCCAGGGGAATAACATCTCAGCAGAAAAAGGCGTAATGGGCACAACCCCCAAATTCCCCCTTTGTTAAGGGGGATTAAGGGGGTTATGATGGAAAAATTGAGATTGTATGGGTAGAATATGACATTCTTTCATATAATTTTTAATAGAAGGAGACAATTATGATACTGCGTTATACAAGGCCGGTCATGGGAAAGCTCTGGGAGTCTGAAAACAAATTTCAGAAATGGCTTGATGTTGAAATAGCAGTCTGCGAGGCCTGGGCAGAACTTGCAGAGATACCCGTTGATGCAGTCGCAAAAATAAAGAAAAAGGCAAAGTTCGACGTAAAAAGAATTGACGAAATAGAAAGCGTTGTTAAGCACGATGTTATTGCATTCCTCACGTCAGTCGCAGAAAATGTAGGTCATGAGTCAAGGTTCATTCATAAGGGATTGACCTCATCCGATGTTATTGATACCGCACTCTCGCTCCTCATGAAAGAGGCGGCAGACATTATTCTTAAAGACCTAAAGGAGCTGATGCCTGTGCTTAAAAAACAGGCGGACAAATATAAAAATACTCCTGTAATAGGAAGGAGCCACGGAGTTCATGCAGAGCCAATGACCTTCGGGCTTAAATTTGCTCTCTGGTACGAAGAAATGAAGAGGAATACCGCCCGGATGAAGAGGGCTAAGGATATTGTGAGCATAGGCAAGTTTTCCGGAGCCGTCGGCACATTCTCAAATATCACTCCAAAGATAGAAGAAAAGGTATGTAAAAAACTCGGCCTGAAACCTGAACCGGTTGCAACACAGGTGGTCCAGAGAGACAGGCATGCAGAATACCTCACAACCCTTGCGCTCATTGCAGCGTCAATAGAAAAAATCTCTATTGAGATAAGGCATTTGCAAAGGACAGAGGTGCTTGAGGCAGAGGAGCCTTTCACGAAAGGGCAGAAGGGCTCGTCGGCAATGCCGCATAAGAGAAACCCTGTCGGATGTGAGAACCTCTCAGGGCTTGCGAGGCTGGTCCGCTCAAATGCGATGGCAGGGCTTGAAGACATTGCGCTTTGGCATGAGCGCGATATCTCTCATTCATCTGTTGAGCGGGTGATTATTCCCGACAGCACGATACTCGTTGATTATATGCTTAACAGGCTTAATGGCATTCTTGAGGGACTCCATGTATATCCTGACAGGATGCTTAAAAATATGAACCGCAGTTACGGCCTCTATAATTCTCAGCGTGTTCTTCTGAGCCTTACTTCAACGGGAATGAGCCGTGAGGATGCGTATGAGCTTGTTCAGAGGAATGCTATGCAGAGCTGGAAGAAGGGAATTGAATTCAAAAAATTATTATTGAAGGATAAAGACGTCAAGAAACACCTCTCTTCAAAAGAGATAAAAAAAATCTTTGACCTTAAATATTATCTCAAGAACGTGGACTATATTTTTAAGAGGGTGTTCGGGTAATCTCCATATAACTATCAGGGGAGCCGTCAGTTGACTTCCTGATTAGTAAAGTGTATACTTTAAAATATATACTTTGAGGTGATTATTTATGAAAACGGCAACCGCAAAAGAACTCAGAAACAGGGCGTCTGCAATCCTCGGAAGCGTCAGAAAAGGCGATGAAGTGGTTATAACACTGCGGGGAAAATCCATCGCTGTTCTGAAACCTATAGGGACAGTTGAGGAACAATTTAATCCCGTAGGATTCGGTATCTGGAAAAACAGGAAGGATATAAAAGACGTGTCAAAATGGCTCAATGAACGGAGGAAGGAAAGATACCAAAGATAATATTTGATACAGATGTCCTTATCTGGTTTTTCAGAGGAAATCCGGCAGCGCGGGATTTCATAACAGATATTTCTTATCCCGACAGAGCAGTAAGCTCCCTTGCTGTAATGGAACTGATACAGGGATGTCTTAACAAGGAAGAGCTAAAAGCCGTAAAAGAATTCATAAGAAGAAATATATCGTCAGTGATTTATCCGGACGAAAGGATTTCTGAAAAGGCAATGTATATGCTTGAGAAGCATGCGCTTTCCGATGGATTGGGAACCGTTGATGCGCTCATAGCCGCAACTGCCATTACAAAAGGCTCTTCCCTCGCAACTGCAAATTACAAACACTTCAAAAATATCCATAACCTTAATATTCTTAGATTCGAGTCGTAAGGCGGTTGGTTTTTCCGCAGCGTGAGCGGAGAGTCGCCTCCGCACTTCTGACTTTTGATCTGCTCCACTCCCCGCATTTCCCCATTGACAAAATTTTATGAAATAACTATCATAATATATCAGTTTTTTCATAAATTATAGGGGGGATATTCTCTATGGGACAATACTTCAAATCCATTTACTTTGGCGACTATCCATCCGAGGACTCAAAAGAAAAATCAATCACATTAGCATTCAATGAACCAGAGGCACCCTATTACACGAAAATAAAAGGATTAAGCAGCGAGGAGTTAAGAGAATTAATCGGCATCAAAAGTTACAAGCAATTAGTGCTGTTCGCCGAGAAAGAGGAGAGGTCGCTCAATCAAGTTGTCAAACGCTTAATCAAAAAGAATCTTAACGAGTTTTCTATCATTAATCCAAAGGATGTAACCTTTGTCAACAGCAAGTCAATTCCTTTTCAGAGATGGTATCCTTTTATTGAAGGTTATTCTCCTGAGTTTGTAAAATCGCTCATCAACAACTATTGTAAGAAAGTGGCTTGTATTTACGACCCCTTTGTTGGAACTGGAACCACCATTTTTGCTGCCGATAAATTAAATGTAAAAACTGTTTATTCGGAAATCAATCCGCTTCTTCAATTTCTCATACAGACAAAAATCAAAATTCTGAAATCAAGTTCTGCAATGCGAAAACAGTTATCCGATAAGGTAAATCAAATTGCTGGACAAGTTATTGAGAGGATTGAAAATTTTGAGGAAGATAAGTATTTGAAAGAAAGTTATAACCTAATTTTCGGTAGCAGCAAATATTTTGAGAGTAGCGTTCTCAGCCAACTGCTTCGTTTGCGTTCATTTATTGACATTGTAAAATTGGAAGATGAGCTACTGGCGGATACTATTACCATTGCTGTTTTGGCCGCCTTAATTCCCGTTTCATTTTTAAAAAAGGCGGGTGATGTTCGGTTTAAGACTAAAAAAGAACTGGAAAAAGAAAAGGTTGAATTAGAAAATTTTTTACCAAACAAATTAAAAGAGATAGCCAATGACATTCTCAATTTAGAGTTTGTGTTAAAAACGACACCGGAAATGATTCTTGCCAATGCCAAAAATATTGATTTGGTAAACGACTTAGAGATTGACGCTGTTATTACAAGTCCTCCCTATCTTAACGGAACAAATTATTTTAGAAACACTAAGCTGGAACTGTGGTTTTTACGATACATCCAGCTTGAAAACGACTTGCGATTTTTCCGTGACCAGGCGCTTACCAGCGGAATTAATGATGTTAAAAAAGATACTTCGGGCAACAGCGGAACGGACATAATGACTAAAAATCAATTACTAAATGACACCATTGTAAAACTGCATAAAAAATCATACGACCAGCGTATTCCGATAATGGCGAAAAGTTATTTCGAAGAAATGTATGCCATTTTTTCAAAGCTGCGGGAACACTTAAAAGACCGAGCAAAAATTTTGATTGATATTGGCGATTCTATTTTTGCCAATGTCCACATTAAGACCGATGATATTCTGATTGAACTATTGGCTGCACTTGGATATGAATTAAATGAGAAAAAACTTTTAAGAAAACGGAGGTCAAGAAATAAGGAAGTATTGAGCCAAACGCTGCTGGTGTTAGAATTCAAAAAATCAACATACACGCCAGAGAAAAAACAGAAGATACAAATCTTCAATCTTGGGAATTGGGAGCATTTTAAAAATAATCTGCCTTACCAAAAACTCCCCTACTCCAAAAGAAACTGGGGACATCCTCTTCATTCGCTTTGCTCTTATCAAGGAAAATTAAAGGCATCTATCGCCCATCACCTTGTCAAAACATTTGTCCCGGAAAACGGCAGTGTTCTTGACCCATTTTCGGGAGTGGGGACGATTCCTTTTGAGGCAGCATTAAACGGAAGAAAACCTTACGGGTTTGACATCAGCATACCCGCTTACTACATTTCAACTGCTAAGATTAGCATACATAAAAAAAATGAGTGTTTAAATTACATTCAGCAGATTGCAGAATTCATAGAGCAAAATGGCTGCACAAAGGAAGAATTGAATGAAGCGAAGCATTTCGGCTTTAACAAAAAGCTTGCTGAATATTATGAGGAAAAAACACTCAAAGAAATTTTGCTGGCAAGGAGATTTTTAAAACTAAATTATCCTAAAAATCCAAGCCGAATGCTTGTTATATCTTCTTTGCTTCATATTCTACACGGCAACAGGCCGTATGCTTTGAGCAGACGGTCGCATCCGATTGTCCCTTATGCACCGCAGGGAGAATTTGTTTATAAAAGCCTAATCAAAAATCTCACCGAAAAAGTTGAAAGAGCATTGCAAGTAGAATTGCCTTTGAATTTTATTTCCGGGAAAATCTACAATCAAGATTCAACATCTATCTGGCCGCAAGAAATAAATAATCTTGACGCGGTTATTACTTCTCCTCCATTCTTTGACAGCACAAGGTTTTATCTTGCCAACTGGATAAGGATTTGGTTTAGCGGATGGTCAGAAAATGATTTTAAATATCAGATAAACTCATATATTGAAGAAAGGCAGAAAAAGGACTTTACAATTTATGAAAGCATCTTCAGACAATCCAGAGAGCGACTGAAACGAGGCGGAGTTTGCGTTTTGCATTTGGGAAAAAGCGTAAAATGTGATATGGCAGAGGAATTAAAAAAGGTAAGCAAACGCTGGTTTAATATCGTTGATTTGTTTGTAGAAAACGTAGAGCATTGCGAGTCGCACGGCATACGCGATAAGGGGACTGTCACTTCACACCAGTATTTAGTTTTGCAGTAAAATTTATTTGGCAAACCCTAACAACTTTTTATTCTTATGAGACAGTTTATCGACAAGATTGTAATCTTTCAGGATTTTTTTTAACTCATTGATTCTTTTCGGCAGATGAGACTTTTCCCTTACTTGCAAATACCGCTCTACACATCTACCGACATTGATGTCGGTATTGATAATAGGGGTTTTGCTGGATAACAATCCTAAATCTGCTCCCGTTATTTTTGCAAGTTCAATCAATTCGTTGTTGGTATAAAACTCACTGGGCCATTTATCTCGTTTATTGTTGTTCGCTTCAGTTGATAACAATGCTGCATTTTCTTTTGTCAAAGGATAGAGCCATCTTGAAGGCAAAATATGGTCAATTGCCCAAGTATCCCTTTTCTTAATATCAAGCGGTTGCTTTGTCTTAAAGCAACGACTGCCAAATCTTTTAAATAAATCCGCTATATCAATCGTTTCGTTTTCCCCTTCCAGCAATAAATCGGCAATCCTTCTCCTGACCGATGATTCGTGTAATTGCTCTCTGGTTCGTTTCGGGTTCAGCACTGCATTTATTGCACCTTTACAGCTCCTGCATTCCATTTGCCTTTCAAGCGGCACCCACCCTGAATGTTTGCTAAATGCAGCAAAGGGCAAAATTCGGCCGCAAGCATTGCATTGCTTCCAGTATGATTCGGGGTACTCTGTAGCTATTCTGAAAAATGCCTCCCAAAATCTCTGAGCTTTTATTGATTCTGCAACGGTAAAATCTTCACTCCAATTTTCAAAGGGCAAGTCGGAGTTTTTTGAATGCAAATAACCACATTTACTGCATTTCCATTCAGCAGTTTCGTATGTGGTTTTAGGGTCTAAAAGCTGAAGCCCGATACGAATGTTATTGGGTAAGCCACAAGAAAGACAGATAAAACCTACCCACGCATCGTGATAGGGAATGCCCTCAATCCTTGTAAGACCTGTTGTATTCTTTGTTTCTCTTCTTGTCATTTTACTGGAATCGGGCAATTAACTAATTTTATGTCTTTTTATCTGTCCAACGCTACCAAATAAGAGCCAACCTTTTGAATTATGGCGCAACACTTTTGCTTTTGCTTTTGGGGGTCAGGTCTTTCATTTTGATATAAAGACTGTTTCCCAAAATTTCCCCTATCTTATCCCTCCCTCCTCAAAAAGGCAAGACCGAATGCAATAGCGCCAAAGTGTCAGAGCGGCAAAGTCTCAGAGTTTGAAAAGCAGCCAAAAAGCTTTTTATCCCATGTTATAATTCAATGCTATGGGGTTGCTGCATTTCTACCGAAAACCGGCGCTTTCTGAGACAAAGAAGAAAAATCTTCTTCAGATTCTCAGGCAGTGCGTTGCATCTGATATTAATGATATAGAGACAGAGCACTGCTTCAATATTGAGGCAACTGCTCCGCTTACAAGTAAAGAACTGAATACCCTCAAATGGCTTCTAACAGAAACCTTTGAGCCTGAGAATTTTTCAGGAGAAAGTTTTTTAACGCTTAGCACAACCTTACCCCCCCATCCCCCCCTTGGTAAGGGGGGGAGCGAAGGGGGGGTGGTGTTCGAGGTAGGCCCCCGCATGAACTTCACAACAGCATGGTCAACGAATGCTGTATCTATATGCCATGCATGTGGATTGAAGAAGATTACGAGAATAGAACGTTCCAGAAGATACAGGCTGTCCAGTTCCTCTATTAACCCATTCACTCATTCACTCATTCAACGTTTTCTTGAACTTGTTTACGACCGTATGACCGAGTGTCCGTATCCTGAAACTCTGGAGACGTTTGAGACAGGGATTAAGCCTGAGCCTGCTTATGTGGTGCCCTTAATTGAGAAAGGCGTATCTGCATTAAGAAAGATAAACACAGAGATGGGCCTCGGGCTTGATGACCGGGACATAGAATATTACTACAACCTATTTGTAAAAGACCTTAAACGCAACCCGACAAATGTTGAATGCTTTGATTTGAGCCAGTCAAACAGCGAACATTCACGCCACTGGTTTTTCAGGGGGAAACTGATTATAGACGGAAAAGAGATTCCTGAAAACCTGATGCAGATTATAAAACAGCCGTTAAAGACACATCCCAATAACAGCGTGATTGCATTCAAGGACAATTCAAGCGGCATTAAGGGATATGAGATTAAGGCGATAATACCTGAGAATGTCGGAAGGCATTCAAGATTCAAAGAGGCAGCCCTGAAATATCACGTAATCTTTACGGCAGAGACGCATAACTTTCCGAGCGGCGTTGCGCCATTTCCCGGAGCTGAGACTGGAACAGGCGGCAGGATTAGGGATGTTCAGGCAACCGGAAGAGGCGCCCATGTTATGGCAGGCACAGCAGCATACTGCGTGGGAAACCTGAGAATCCCGGGATATAAGCTCCAATGGGAAGATGAATCATTTGAGTATCCCGATAACCTGGCAGCGCCTTTGCAGATAGAGATTGAGGCGAGCAACGGCGCATCCGATTACGGCAACAAATTCGGCGAGCCGGTTATTCAGGGCTTCACACGGTCATTCGGGATGAGGCTTCCAGACGGAGAAAGAAGAGAATGGATTAAGCCCATCATGTTCACTGCCGGAATCGGCCAGATGGATGCAAGGCATATTGAAAAGGAACAGCCTGAAAAGGGAATGCTTGTCACAAAGATAGGGGGCCCGGCATACAGGATTGGAATGGGAGGCGGCGCTGCATCAAGCATGATTCAGGGAGAAAACATTGCAGAGCTTGATTTCAATGCTGTTCAGCGCGGGGATGCTGAGATGGAGCAGAAACTTAACAGGGTAATAAGGGCCTGCGTTGAGCTGGGCAGTGATAATCCGATAATAAGCATCCACGACCAGGGAGCAGGCGGGAACTGCAATGTCGTAAAAGAGATAATCTATCCTGCAGGCGCAAAGATTGAGATAAGAAAGATTCAGGTTGGAGACAACACCCTTTCTGTTCTTGAACTCTGGGGCGCAGAATATCAGGAGCTGAATGCGCTTCTCATCAAACCAGAAAAGGCAGATATATTTGAAGAACTTTGCAGAAGAGAAAAGGTTCCATTCTCATTCATAGGACAGATTACAGGCGACGGATACATTGTGCTTCATGATGAAAATGACGGAAGCGCGCCTGTAAATCTGGACCTTAAAAAAATACTCGGCGACATGCCTCAGAAGACATTCAAACTTGAAAGGATTCAGACGAAACTTGAGCCTCTTAAAATCCCCTCATACCCCTCTGACAAATCCCCCCTCCCCCCCTTTACTAAAGGGGGGTTAGGGGGGATTACTTTACTAAAAGGAAGTGAAGGAGAGATTAATGTTCGTGATGCGCTGGACAGAGTTCTGAGGCTTGTATCAGTAGGCTCAAAGAGGTTTCTCACAAACAAGGTTGACAGGAGCGTTACAGGGCTCATTGCAAGACAACAGTGCGCAGGGCCCTTGCATCTTACAGTATCTGATGCGGCTGTTATTGCCCAGAGTCATTTCGCCAATAATCAAAATAAATATACCGGCGCTGCGATTTCAATAGGCGAGCAGCCGATAAAGACACTGATTAATCCTGCTGCGATGGCCAGACTTTCTGTTGGAGAGGCATTAACAAATATTGTATGGGCCAAGATAAGCGCACTGGAAGATATAAAATGCTCCGGCAACTGGATGTGGGCGGCAAAACTTCCGGGTGAAGGCGCAAGGCTTTATGATGCGGCAGTTGCAGTAAGAGATATAATGCTTGAGCTTGGCATTGCAATTGACGGCGGAAAAGACAGCCTTTCAATGGCGGCAGTTGTAAAAAGCAGTCAGCTGTCGGCAGTCAGCAGTCAAATAGAGAAGGGGACTGTCCCAGATTTACGGACACAACCCCCTGAATCCCCCTTTGTTAAGGGGGAATTAAAGGGGGTTGTAGAATCGGGACTGTCCCCGACTACAGAGATTGTCAAATCGCCGGGGACGCTCGTAATCTCTGTGTATGCGACATGTCCTGACATAACAAAAGTAATAACGCCGGATATAAAACAACCGGGCAAGAGCAAGTTGCTCTTCATTGATTTAGGCAACGGCAAAAACAGGCTTGGCGGAACTTCGCTTGCACAGGTTTATAGCCAGATTGGCAATGAAGCGCCTGATGTTGATGACCCGAAATTACTGAAGTTGGTTTTCAACGCAATTCAGGAACTCATATCAAAAGACTTAATCCTTTCAGGGCACGACAGGAGTGACGGAGGATTAATCACAACAATTCTTGAGATGGCGTTTTCAGGAAATTGCGGGATGGAAGTAGAGGTGGAACAAACACCACCCCCCCATCCCCCCCTTGCCAAGGGGGGGAGAGAAGGGGGGGTGACTTCCGCGCTTGCCAGCTTATTTTCCGAAGAACTCGGACTTGTTATTGAATATCTTCCAAAAAATGAGAAAAAGATAACAGCAGAACTCAAGAAACAGAAAATACCGCATCAGGTTATTGGTAAAACAACTGCCGAAAAAAGAATCAAAATAAATCTCATCACGCATCACGCATCACGCATTACTGTTTTAGACGAGGATATGAGAATTTTGAGGGGGATATGGGAAGAGACGAGTTATCAGCTTGAAAGGCTTCAGATGAATCCGGATTGCGCTGATGAGGAAAAGAAGAATATTTATGACAGGACCGGGCCGAAATACAAAGTCACTTTCAAACCAAATCCCCCCTCGCCCCCCTTTAGAAAAGGGGGGATGGGGGGATTTGAAAAACCTTCTGTTGCAATTATCCGCGAGGAAGGAAGCAACAGCGACAGGGAGATGGCGTCAGCATTTTATCAGGCGGGGTTTGACGTCTGGGATACCACAATGACTGATTTCCTTGAAGGCAAGGTGAATCTTGACAAATTCAGGGGCATGGCATTTGTAGGCGGCTTCAGCTACGCAGATGTGCTTGACTCCGCAAAGGGATGGGCCGGCGTCATAAAGTTCAATAAAAAGATTTACGAACAGTTTCGGAAATTTTACGGCAGGCCTGACACATTCAGTCTTAGCGTATGCAACGGATGTCAGCTTGCGGCATTGCTTGGATGGATTCCGTGGCAGGGGATTGAAGATAAATGCCAGCCGAGGTTTATCCATAATGTCTCAGGAAGGTTTGAGTCAAGATTTTCTGCGGTGAAAATATTCCCGAGTCCTTCAATTATGCTTAAGGGGATGGAAGGCTCTACTCTGGGAATATGGGTTGCGCATGGAGAGGGAAGGGCTTATTTCCCGAAGGAAGACATCCTCAAAAAGGTGGAGAAAGATTCCCTTGCTCCTGTGCGCTATGTTGATGATGACGGAAAGGTTACAGCCGCCTATCCATTCAATCCAAACGGCTCTGTAAACGGCATTGCCGCTTTATGCTCCCCAGACGGAAGGCACCTTGCGATAATGCCGCACCCTGAAAGGACCTTTCTCAAATGGCAATGGGCGTGGATGCCGGAAGACTGGAAGAAAGAACTCAAGGCGTCGCCGTGGCTCAGGCTTTTCCAGAATGCAAGGCAGTGGTGCGAAGGGAAATAATCTACTTAAGAAAAAGCTCCATCTGCGCCAGGCGCTCGCCCGGAAAACTTATCGGATAGTTGTTATCAAAACATGCCGTGCAGAAGTTATGCGATTCAGGCACGATGCCTTTAAGCCCTTCGAGACTGAGATATTCAAGCGTATCTGCGGTTATATATTTTCTTATCTCTTCTGTTTTATAGGTAGAGGCAATCAATTCCTGCCTTGTAGGCGTGTCAATGCCATAAAAACACGGCCCTATTATCGGTGGAGAGCTTATCCTCATGTGAACCTCTTTTGCGCCGCCGCCCTCACGGAGCATCTTGACAATCTTTTTGCTTGTTGTGCCTCTGACAATAGAATCATCTACTACTATTACACGTTTGCCTTCAAGGAGTTTTCTTACTGGATTAAGTTTTATCTTAACGCCAAAATGTCTTATGTTCTGTTTCGGCTCTATAAAGGTCCTTCCAACATAATGGTTTCTTATGAGTCCGAAATCAAACGGGATGCGGCTCTCCTCTGAGAATCCCAATGCCGCAGGAACCCCTGAATCAGGGACAGGGATTACGAGGTCGGCGTCAACATGGGATTCTTTTGCAAGCTGAACGCCAAGTTTTTTTCTTATATCATTGACGTTCTGTCTGCCGAATATATAACTGTCAGGCCTTGAAAAATATATGAACTCAAATATGCAGGACGCAAGCCTCGGAGCATTCAGAGGCTTCATTGAATTCAGGCCGTGCTCATTTATAATCAGAAGTTCTCCGGGCTCTATGTCCCTGATATATTCAGCGCTAATCAGGTCAAGAGCGCACGTCTCAGATGCGATTACGTATGCGCCGTCAACCCTGCCCAGGCTTAAAGGCCTCACGCCGTAGGGGTCTCTCACAGCAATCAGTTCATTTTCCCTGAGAATGAGAAGGCTGAATGCGCCGCGAACCTGCTTTACCGCATCAATAACCCTTTCATAGAAATCCCCTATTTTTGAATGCGCAATCAGATGAACTATTACCTCGCTGTCAGATGTTGACTGGAATATCGCGCCTTCTTTTTCAAGCTCTTCCCTGAGTTCTGCCGCATTTACAAGGTTTCCGTTATGCGCTATTGCAAGCGAGCCTAATGCAAAGTTTGCCACTATTGGCTGGACATTTTTTAATACGCTGCTCCCTGCGGTTGAGTAGCGGTTATGGCCTATTGCAAGATGTCCCGGGAGTTTCTTAAGTCGTTTTTCGCTGAAGATGTCAGCTACAAGCCCCATTGATTTGTCCAGATGAAGATGTTTTCCGTCAGATGCGCAAATGCCTGCGCCTTCCTGCCCCCGGTGCTGGAGCGCATATAAGCCGAGATATGTTAGGTTGGACGCCTCGGGATGTCCGTAAACCCCGAAGACTCCGCATTCTTCATGTATATCGTGAAACTTCATTTTTTATTTTAGCATATATAACGCTGCGCCGTGGTCAGCTGCGAAGGGATTGCAGCGCCTTCCCAATGGAAAACGCCTCGCCAAGATAGCCGCCGACTTTGTAATAAGCGCGCATCTCTGGACTAAAGAGTATCGGCTTTACTTTTTCTATATCCGGAAATCCTTTTTCATTAAGCACAGATTCCTCAGCCTTAACATCAATGATTTCTCCTATAAACTGGGTATGCAGCCCGATTTCTATAATGTTGATTACTTTGCACTCCAGAATCAAAGGAAATTCCTTTACATAAGGGGCGTCAACCAGGCCGCTCTTTGCCGGAGTAAGTCCTGCGGCTGCAAATTTGTCCGTATCTTTTCCTGAGACCATTCCAAAATAGTCAGACTCTTTGGCGTATGCCTCGGACGGAACATTTACCGTAAATGCTTTCCGCTCAATAATATTCCCGTAAGTATAGGTTGCCTTCCTTATGGAAATCGCTACGCAGGGGGGCTTGGAACAGCAGAGCCCTCCCCATGCAATAGTCATAACATTAGACTTCCCGGCCTTGTCATAAGTTCCAATAACCCAGACAGGGGTCGGGTAAATCAGCGTCCTCGGGCCAAATGATTTCTTCATCTTATCCTCCTGATAATTTTTCGTGGTTATAAAGAGATTATAGCAAAGTTTTGAAATTGACGAATTGACTACCATTACCATGAGGGGTTATCATAATTTCCATGCTTACGCCTGAGAAGCAACTTGAGATAATCAAAAGAGGGGCTGTTGAGGTAATCAGCGAAAAAGAGCTTCTTGCCAAACTTGAGAAGTCTGCGGAAAAGAACACGCCTTTAAGGATAAAGGCAGGGTTTGACCCAACTGCGCCTGATATTCACCTTGGGCATACTGTGCTGCTTGAAAAGATGAGGCAGTTTCAGGAACTGGGGCATGAGATATTATTTATTATCGGTGATTTCACAGGAATGATTGGAGACCCTACCGGCAGGTCTGAGACGAGAAAGCCGCTTACAAAGGAAGATGTCAGGAATAATGCAGAGACCTATAAAAAACAGGTTTTCAAGATACTGAATTCAGAAAAAACAAAGGTCATGTTCAACAGCGAGTGGCTCACAAAGATGAGCGTAATGGATATTGTCGGTCTTGGTTCAATGCAGACAGTTGCAAGGATGCTTGAAAGGGAGGATTTCAAAAAAAGATTTGAAAACCAGCAGGACATAACAATACTTGAATTCTATTATCCGCTGTTTCAGGGTTACGACTCTGTTCATCTTAAAGCAGATGTTGAACTCGGAGGCACAGACCAGAAGTTCAATATACTTATGGGAAGAACTTTGCAGAGGAAAATGGGGGTAGAAGAACAGGCTGTTGTCCTCATGCCCTTGCTTGAAGGACTCGACGGGGTAAACAAGATGTCAAAGAGTCTTGGCAATTACATAGGAATCACAGAGCCTCCAAAGGATATGTTCGGAAAGGTAATGTCAATAAACGATACCCTCATGCTAAGGTACTATGAACTTCTGAGCCATATATCAATTGATAAACTCAGCGCACTTAAAAAAGGAATGGAAAATGGCACAGTGCATCCAAAGACTGCTAAAGAAAATCTGGCACTGGAGATTGTGGAAAGATACTGGGGAAAGGAGGCTGCCTTGAAAGCTAAAGAAGAGTTCGGGCATATTTTTAAAGACAAGGGAATGCCTGATGAGATTCCTGTTTTTGAGCTTAAGTGGGAAGAGGATGAGATGTGGGTGCCGAAGATTATGAAGCTTTCAGGGTTATGTTCAAGCACAAGCGAGGCAATGCGGCTTATAAAACAGGGCGGAGTTTTTATTGATGATAAGAAATGCGGCAATCCTGACGCAAAACTAAAAAAGGGTGATTATCTTTTCAAGGCAGGGAAGAGGAAATTTTTGAGGATTGTTGCAAAATAGGATACCCCATGCGGATTTTTAAAAAATTATTTTCTCAGCTTAATGTAAACCATGTAAGGTATCTTGTTGTTGGCGGTATGGCAGTCAATCTCTACGGAATAGAAAGAGCAACAGCAGATATAGATATGGTCTTGGCTCTTGATAAGGAGAATCTACATAAGTTTATTGAAGTTGCAAAAGCGCTCGGCTTGAAACCGAAAATTCCCGTAAGACTTGACGACCTTTCCAATGACCAAAAAAGAAAAGAATGGGCAGAGACTAAGAACATGACTGTCTTTAGTCTTTATGATCCCCAGAATCCCTTCTTAATTCTTGATGTTTTTATTGAGGAACCCTTTGACTTTGAAGAAGTATATAAATTTAGGAAAAAATTTAAGTTTGAAGATGTAACAATTCCGGTTGTCCCCGTAAAAGAGCTAATTGCAATGAAGGAAAAAACAAGCAGGCCTCAGGATGAAGCCGATGCTTTTCATTTAAAGAAAATTATGAGAGAATGGAAGAATGAAAAATAGCCCGCTCTTATATTACAGGACAAAAGAAGAAATTGAAGCTTACAGGAAAAAGCCGGTAAAGCTCAAAATGCAATGGCTTGAAGCACAGATGGAATTCTTTTATAAGGCAATGTCAGCTAAAGCGAAGAGAATAAGAGAGAAGATGAATAACGGAAGTTTTTGAGGGATATGGAGAAGTGCAAATGAATAGACTTTCAAGGCATTTTAAGCAATCTATTGGTATATTTATACTCATTATTTTTATGCCATCATTTTGTTATGCGGATGGCGTGTCTCCTCTAATTAATTTTTTCAGTGAAGAAACATACAAATCAGCTACGCTTGTTTTAGTTTGTATTATTTTACTTGAGTCGTTTATTTTGTGGCGCTCAATAAAAGCTGTCTCTTACGTCAAACATTTGTTATTTAGCACTATAATTAACATTGTCTCAAGTGCCGCTGGTTCAATCCTCATATTGGCATCTGGAAGGAATAAGTTTTATTTTTGGGATACTACTCCATTAGTTCTCCCGCTTTTCTTAATTACATTAATCGTTGAATTCCCTTCAATAAAACTATTATATAAGGATGCTATTACATGGAGGCGGAGCATATGGATTGATCTTAAAATTAATATTTTTAGTTATTTGTTGGTGTTTGTCATTCAATTATCGCTCCTTTGTGGCTTTCTGTATTTTGCAGATTATAAGGATAAGCAGATAGTTAGAAAATGGACTCGGTCTGAGATTTTGAACCAAGAGAATGGTTTTATTTATTCAATTACCCAAGATGATACTACTAAAAATTATTATCTTAAGCGATATAATGTTAAAGAAAATAAATGGGAAAATCTGGAGAAGCGATATATCTGGCCTTCGACATGGAGTGTTTCTAAGAATACATTAGTAGCTATTGTCTCAACAAGTATTGTGGACAGAGATAAGCATGTAACTATATTCAAGCTACCCGAGTTTTCTAAGGTGTGCATTATTCCTGGACAATATGATGATATTAAAGTAGATCCTTCTGGTAAGTTTGTCGCTTTGTTAGAACATTTTGGAAGTGTTGTTGGTCAAAAAGATCCTGAGAGTTATTATGTCTTTGGAGAGAAAGCCAAGTTAAATATTTATTCTACTTCCTCCTGCAAAAAAGTTTTTATATATAGCCAATTTATTCTTGATGATGGAATTGACTGGTCTCCTGATTCAGATAAAATTCTATTTGTGACTTTTCGTGATAAAAGTTTGTTTGTGCCCGAACAAAATCAGATGACGGGTGACACGTCTTATGGCCAGCCTGATCTTCATCCTAAGCATATTTATATGTATGATTTAAAAACCAATTCGATTAATGAGATATCCGAGGGGATTCAACCCGGATGGAGTCACAACGGAGAAAAAATTTTATTTATGAAGAAGGGTAAGATTTTTATTTATTCGGTTAAGGCAAGATCGGCTGAAATATTAATCGAAGCAAGAGCTAATAAATATCAGTGGTCTCCTTCTGATAAGAATATTATCGCTACGCTTCCCAGATACCAACCATTTGGGTCATCGGAATTGTTGACGGTCATTAATATTCAGAATCCTGAATTGAGGTTTATTATTGAGCCTGACAGCTTGTATGGTTTTGAATGGACGGACTGAAATATGAGATTCAGCTTACTATTTTGCCATTAACAGGCCTGATGTTTTTGCCGTAAACTTCGTCAAGAATCTCTTTTGCCCCCTTTGAAAGTAGGTCTTCCGCAAGTTTGAGGCCAAGGGGTTCGGCATCTTTGGGATTTCCTTCTACATGGCTCTTGATAATCCTGTCGCCTGAAACGCTTCCGACTAATCCATCCATAACTAAGCGTTCAGCGTTCAGCGTTTGGCGTTCAGCGTCCTCCTGACTGCTGACTGCTGATGGCTTATGGCTGATTAATCTTGCATGAGCTGCAATTGGAACCTGACATCCGCCTTCAAGTTTTTTAAGGCACGCCCGCTCTGCTCTGACACAAACAGATGTCTCAGGATTATTCAGCGGAGCGATAAGCTTATTTGTAAATTCATCGTCAACCCTGCATTCAATCCCGATTGCGCCCTGCCCTATTGCAGGAAGACTTATTCCCGGTTCTATCACCTCTGTTATTCGCTCAGCCCATCCAAGCCTTTTTACTCCGGCAGCAGCAAGAATGATTGCATCAAACTGCCCTTCATCAAGTTTCCTCAGCCTGGTATCAAGATTCCCTCTTAGTTGTTCTATCTTCAAATCCGGCCTAATACTCAGCATCTGGCATGAACGCCTTAAACTGCTCGTTCCAACAACCGCCCCATTTGGAAGTTCTTTAAAACTTTTAATTTTCCTTTCACTGACCCCTGACCCCTGACCCCTAACCCCTGCTGTAATAAACGCATCCCTTGGATCTTCTCTTTTACATATAACTGCAAGGTGAAGCCCTTTCGGAAAATCGGTCGGCACATCCTTCATGCTGTGGACTGCAAGGCCTGCCTCTCCTCGGAGAATCGCCTCCTCAATTTCCTTAACAAAAAGCCCTTTTCCGCCGACTTTTGCAAGCGGCACATCAAGAATCTTGTCTCCTGTTGTTTTTATCTTGTTAAGCTCAATAGTCAGGTCAGGATTTAACTTTAAAAGTTCGGATTTCACCCACTCGGCCTGCCATAGAGCAAGCTTGCTTCCGCGAGTGCCGATAATAACTTTCTTTTTAGCCAATTTAGTCTCCAAAATGAATTTAAGAGTTTATAGTATAATATCTTATTGGCTAAAGCTTCAAGGAAGACCCAATTATCTAATCAGGCTGTTTTTAAAATGCTGCAAAACATTAAAGATAAAATCCTCTCCGGACAAAGGCTCACAAGGGAAGACGCTCTCAGGTTGTTTGAGAGCGATGACATATTCACTCTCGGAAAACTCGCATTCCATGCGGCAAAAAAGAAGAACGGCAACAAGGCATACTTCATAAGAAATCTCCACATTAACCCCACAAACATCTGCGTCAATCGCTGTAAGTTCTGCGCATTCAGCCGCTCAAAAGGAGAGAAAGGAGCATACGAAATGACTATAGATGAAATCATCTCAAAAATTAGAACACAGAACACAGAACACAGAACACAGCGCAAAACTACCCCCTCTAATCCCCCCCTTGTCAAGGGGGGGTATGGGGGGGTGAGCGAAGTTCACATCACTGGCGGCCTGCATCCTGACCGGCATTTAGAATATTACCTTGAGATGATTTCAAGGATTAAACGGGCATTTCCTAAAATTCGTATAAAGGCATTCACATCTGTGGAAATTGAATATATGTCAAGGATAAGCGGCAAGAGTATCTTTGACACACTGACAGCTCTCAAGAAGCACGGCCTTGACACAATGCCCGGAGGCGGTGCAGAGATTTTTGATGAAAATGTAAGAGACAGGTTATGTCCTGAAAAACTCTCAAGCGAGGGTTGGCTTAATGTCATGGAGACTGCGCATAAAGCAGGCATAAAGACAAATGCAACCATGCTGTACGGGCACGTTGAAACCTATGCGCAGAGGGTTGACCACTTGATGAGACTGAGAGAATTACAGGACAGGACAGGAGGATTTCAGGCATTCATCCCACTGGCGTATCATCCTAAGAATACAGAATTAGGGGTCAGGGGTCAGGGGTCAGGGGTCAGCAAAAGACAAAAAACTAATCCCCAATCCCTAATCCCCAATCCCTGTCATAATACATCAGGCATAGATGATTTAAAGACAATTGCGGTGAGCAGGCTTGTGCTTGATAATTTCTTACATATCAAGGCTTATTGGATTATGCTTGGAGAGAAATTATCACAGGTTGCGCTTTTATTCGGAGCCGACGATATTGACGGAACGATTATAGAGGAGAAGATTACCCATTCGGCAGGGGCCTTGAGCGGAAATGCAATGACAGCAGAGCAGTTAAAGAATCTTATTAAAAAAGCCGGAAAGGTTCCTGTTGAAAGGGATAGTTTTTATAAACCGATTCGTAATAAATAACCCGCACAGGAGGCGCAAATGGAAGAAGCAAAGTTCACATTAGATGAATTGAAAACGCTTTATGATGCTGCAATAGAGTTCAGAAAGATCGAGCCATGGAAATGGGTCAAGGAGACTGATATATTTGGCGTCCAAAATCCAAAGACTAATGAAGTTGGTTATTGCTGTATTATGGGCGAGATGGGTGAAGTATTGGCGATGGCAGTGTATAACGGAACAGAGGGGTTAAATGGCTATCAGCAGATTCGAAAAGGACAGGTTAAGCCCGAAGACCCTGATTCCCTGCATATCCAAGATTGCCTGATAGTGTCTTTTGAGAACAAGGGATTCGTTGAAAAAGAAGATATTCAGCTAATAAATAAACTGGGATATAAATTCAGGGGACGGAATGCATGTCCGATGTTCAGAAGTTATAAGCCAGGTTACTTCCCGTGGTTTCTAAGCAGAGATGAAGTATTGTCCATGACTGACGCTTTGAATCAGGCAAAAGATGTGTGCCTGCGTTTAAAAGAAAATAACAAGATGCTTCATGCCCCACAGAAAAATCAATATTTAATCAGGTTCTCCGAAACAAAGGATGGCAAAGTTATCTGGAAAGATGAATGGAGAGAACCTGCGCCTGTTAAAATAGAAAATTATTCCACTGAGCCTGTTGATGAGGTCAGGGTGCAGAGGATAAAAAACTCTGTTAAACAGGTTTCAGCAATATGGGAGGTTGATTTTTTCTTTGCGCCCACACCGATAAGGGAAGGCGGGAGACCATTTTTCCCACAAGCTATTATGATCGCCGATCACGATACGGGGTTTATCCATGATATGCACCTTGCGCAAGCGGCCACTTGCCGGAAAGAATTTGCTGAAAAGTTTATCTCGTGCATAGAAAAAACATCGGTTATCCCTCTGGAAATTTTAGTGAGAAAGGAAGATGTTGCAAAACTCTTAGAACCGTATACATCAAGGTTGAACATAAAGTTAAGTAGGACTAAAAAACTTCAGAATGTTGATAACGCGATAAAATCAATGATAAGACATTTTAGGGGATTTTAAAAAATAGGATATGACCCGGATATCGAAGAAAGAAGCATTAACCCTTTTAAAAAACTCTGACCTTCTTGACCTCGGACAGCGGGCAGACGGGATAAGGGAAAAACTTCATCCTGAAAAGACCGGAACATTCATTGTTGACAGGAATATAAACTACACAAACATCTGCATAAACAAATGCAAGTTCTGTGCGTTCTGGAGGGACAAAGAAGACAAAGATTCCTATATATTGAGTGAAGATGAGTTATTCAAAAAGATTGAAGAGACAATAAATCTCGGCGGCACGCAAATATTGATTCAAGGAGGATTGCATCCTGATTTCAATATTGAGTATTACATCCGGTTGCTTAAATCAATAAAATCTCGCTTTGACATTAATGTCCATGGATTTTCACCTCCTGAGATATGCTACATCGCCGATAAATCAGACCTGACAATAATGGAGGCCTTGAAGATATTGAAAGATGCAGGGCTTGATTCCATCCCCGGAGGAGGGGCGGAGATACTCTCTGACAGGGTGAGGGAGATACTGAGCCCAAGGAAGATAAAATCATCATCATGGCTTAAGGTAATGGAAGAGGCGCACAGGCTCGGCATGAGAACAACTGCGACAATGATGTTCGGCAGTGTTGAAAAACCCGAAGACATTATTGAACATCTTGATGTGATAAGAAACCTTCAGGACAGGTCCGCCTCAGGCGGAGGAGGATTTACCGCATTTATCCCGTGGACATTCCAGCCCGGCAATACAGAATTAGCTCAGAAGTCGGAGGGGACTGTCCCAGATTTACGGACGGAGAGAAGTCCCGACAGAGTCGGGATAGAATCGGGACTGTCCCCGCAGCCTGCTACTGCTGTTGAGTATCTCCGTGTTCTTGCCTTATCCAGAATATATCTTGATAACATTCAAAACATTCAGGCGTCGTGGGTTACGCAGGGGTTGAAAATCGCCGAGGTTGCATTGAGATTCGGCGCAAACGATTTTGGCTCTACAATGATTGAGGAAAATGTTGTTGCATCAGCAGGCGTAAGTTACAGGGTTTCAAAAGAGGACATTATCAGGGCAATAAAAAATGCCGGATTCAATCCCGCTCAGAGGGATACCTGTTACAATATCATAAGAAGATTTTAGATATAAAAGAACTGGAAAAAAGTTTTTAATACTTCATCACTTCTTCAATTGCCTTCTTTATCCTTGCAGTTGTAGGAATGTAATAGTCTTCAAGTTTTGGGAGGGGAAGGACAACGTCGTAGCCTGTCACCCTCATTATCGGAGACTTGAGATGAAGCATTGCATCCTCTGCGATTGTTGCTGAAAGCTCCGCGCCGAATCCGCATGTCTTCGGAGCTTCATGGACAATCACAACTCTCCCTGTCTTCTTCGCTGATTTGAGTATTGTCTCTTCATCAAAGGGGTTCAATGTCATCAAGTCAATCACCTCTGCATCAATATCTTCAATCGCCTGAAGCGTTCTGTGGAGCATACTCCCCCATGCAAGAAGGGTTACAGCCTTCCCTTCACGGACAACTCTTGCCTTTCCAAGCGGGATTATATATTCGCCTTCGGGGACATCTTCTTTTATCGAGCGGTATAGTCTTGTTGACTCAAGGAATATAACAGGGTCGGGGTCTCTTATTGATGAGATTAAAAGTCCTTTTGCATTGTATGGAGATGACGGCACAACAACTTTTATTCCGGACATATGGCAGAACAACGCCTCGCTGCTTTCCGAATGAAGTTCAGGCGCCTTAATCCCGGCTCCGTATGGAGCCCTTACAACCAGCGGGCATGTGAATCTTCCTCTTGAGCGTGCGCGTATTCTTGACGCATGAGAGAATATCTGGTCTATTGCCGGATATATGAATCCCATGAACTGAATCTCTGCAACCGGCTTTAAGCCATAAAGCGCCAGTCCTATTGCAGCGCCGACAATCCCTGATTCAGCCAGCGGAGTATCAATTACTCTTTCATGCCCGAAGGCGTCTAACAGGCCTTCTGAAACGCGGAACACACCGCCGTCCTTGCCGACATCCTCGCCGAGAAGGACAACATTTTTATCCTTCTGCATCTCTTCTTTGAGCGCCAGGTTGATAGCCTGAACCATGTTCAATTTCGGCATATCATAGCTCTTTCATCTGTCTCATCTGCCGCTGTGTTAATTTTGCATAAGTAAATGTGAACATATCTTTTGGTTCAGGATGCTCTATCGCCTCTTCCATCTTTACAGCCTCATCAACTGCTTCCTTTGCCTTATTTTCAACATCCGTTTGATATTGCTTATTCCAGAGACCCTTCTTCTCCATAAATAGTTTCAGTCTCAGAATCGGGTCTTTCGGCTTCCAGTTATCAATCTCTTCTTTTAACCTGTATCTTGCGGCGTCATCTGCTGTTGTATGGTCTGACATCCTGTATGTAAAACATTCTATGAACGTAGGGCCACTATCTTTTTTCGCCTTTTCCAGAGCTTCTTTTACCGCCTTATAAACTGCAAAAACATCATTTCCATCAACCTGAATCCCTTCAAAGCCATAGGCAAAGGCCTTTTGCGCAAGTGTCTTTGATGCGGTCTGTTTTTCCCGTGGAACTGATATGGCCCAATGATTATTCTGGCAGATAAAAACAACAGGCAGTTTAAACACGCCTGCAAAATTCATCCCCTCATGGAAATCTCCCTCTGATGTGCCGCCGTCCCCAAAATAACAGGCAACCGCCTTTTTATCTCCCCTGTATTTCACTCCCATTGCAGCTCCGGCTGCATGAGGCAGTTGTGTTCCTACAGGAACGCATACCGGAAAGATATTCAGGCCCTCAGGGCATTTCACTCCTCTCTCATCTCCGGACCAGTACTGAAACAGCATATGCAAAGGATAGCCCATTGTTATATAAACGCCCATTTCCCTGAATGACGGGAATATCCAGTCTGATTTCTCAAGCGCAAATGCGCTTCCAATCTGTGATGCCTCCTGCCCGAGGATTGATGCGTAGGTGCCGAGCCGTCCTTCCCTCTGAAGGTTTAATGCGCGCTGGTCAAAGGCCCGTGAGAGGACAAGGAGTTCATACATTTTTTTTATCTGCTCATCGGAAAGGGGAGGCATAAGGGATTCATCAGCATTGCCCCCTTCATCAAGGATTTCAAGCCGTTTTACATTGCATGATTCTATAATTTTCTCAGGCATCTTTATATTCCCCTATACCAATTATAAAAAGTTTAACAAAGAAGGGCTAAAAAGTCATGTTTTAAACCGTCATTATGTTTTTTTTGCCCCGCGGTTTTTCAGAAAAAGCTTTAATCCTTCAACGCTGTAAACAGGCTCCACACATTCGGACTTAAGACATGGGAGCACATATCCCCTGTCCTTGCCATGCGCTATACTCGTATAAGGACTATGAGTAGAGAGAGCCGTAAGCGCCAGATCGCTTTCACGGCTTGTATATAATGTGAGCCGCAGCATATTGAAATAAGCATCAAGAGCGGCATAATAATATCCCGCATGAATTCCGAAATCCTTTGCCCGTAGGGAAAATGCCCTCAAGGCTTTTTCCGCGTACTGCAGGTATGAGTTCTTGTCTGCCAGGTGATAAAGTTTCAGCAGAAGCATTATAGCTTCAGCATTCGGAGAAGGATGGGGGACGTCCTCGACCCCCTTTAATCTTAAGCCTATTACCTCGCTGTCAGTGTCAAAAAGGCCGTTTTCCTCAGCATCCCAGAATTTCTTTAGACATGAATCCATAAGACTGTCGGCTTTTTCAAGGTATGATGCATTTCCTGTAATCTCATATGCTGCAGTCAGCGCGACAGCCAAATATACATAGTCATCAAGCAAAGCCTTTACCCCTTCGCTATGAAGAAGTTCGTTATTTATAAAATGGAGTTCAAGAATTTTGTTAAGGCTCTTAAGCGCGAATTCTTTTAAGCTGTTATTTCCAAATGCCCTTGCGGCCTTTACGAATGATGTTATCATCATCCCGTTTAATGATGTGTACGGATTTGTATCAATGAATGGGGACTGCCTTTTATATCTTTTCTCAAGCAGTTTTCCCTTTGCGTTTTTTATTATTTCATAAATCCTTTCAACAGGCATTCCTGTCTCAGCCGCAATGTTCTTTATGTCTTTTGCAACAAACAATACCTTTTTTGACACATCGTGGTGCATTGAACCTTCTTCGTGGAAAAGGTGGAAGGAAAATATCCTGAACTCCTCCTCTGTTAATGTTTCCCTTATGTCTTTTTCCGTCCATGTAAAATATCCGCCCTCGTCATCCGGCGTGACATCAGCATCCTGAGACGCGTAAAATCCGCCTTCTTTATCAGAGAGCACATCTTTTACAAAATTTATTATGCCCTCAGCAGTTTCTCTGAAATAGTCATCGCCGAACACAGAATATGCATCAATATAGTTTCTCAGCAGCCACGCATTGTCATCAGCCATTTTTTCAAAGTGTGGGATTATCCATGCCTCGTCAGTTGAATACCTGTGAAATCCTCCTGCAAGCTGGTCATGGAAGCCGCCTTTTGCCATTGCATAAAGGGATTTTTTGACAATAAAACCTACAGATTCCTGTCCTGAAAAAAAGTATCTGTTTATAAGAAATTCCATTGCACCGGGCATCGGAAACTTAGGCGCCGTGCCGAACCCGCCGTTCTGAGGATCAAATTCCGAGATGGTTGCCTTTACCGCTTCGTCAAGCATGCCGGTTTCTATATAGGCGGAATAATCAGATGGTCTCTTTAATGAATCGATAAGACTTTCAGAATATTTTTTAATCTCATCCTTATTCTGCTTGTAGTATTCAGATACTCTTTTTAATATCTTTCTGAAGCCCGGCCTGCCAAACCTATCATCTGGCGGAAAATAAGTGCCCCCGAAAAAAGGCTTCCTTTCATGGGTGAGAAAAACGCTTAGCGGCCAGCCGCTTCCGCCGGTCATAAGGCTGACTGCCTGCTGATATCTCCTGTCTATGTCCGGCCTTTCGTCCCGGTCAATCTTAATATTTATAAAATGTTCATTTAAAAAGGTTATGATTTCTTCATCCTCAAAACATTCCTTTGCCATCACATGGCACCAATGGCACCATATTGCTCCTGAACTGAGGAATACAGGTTTGTCTTCCAGCCTTGCCCTTTCAAATGCCTCGTCTGACCATGGATTCCAGTCAATCTTCTGATCTGCAGAATGTTTAAGATAAGCTGATTTTTCCTGTGCGAGTTTATTCATAATCAAATCAAAATGTGGAAGGATCCTCAGGTGGTAGTTTACTTTCGTAAAAGGGCATAATGCCGAGATGCACCATGAAAGCTTCAATGTCTTTTAATATCTTTGCATAATCGTAATCAGGCATTTCTTCACGCTCCATACTCCTTCCATCCATAATCCTGCATGCGACATATTTTTGAATCTCCTTCAAGAAAGAGCTAAAATAAGGTTAGCATATTCACGCACAATGTCAAGGCGCGCATAATATTCAAAATGCGGGAGCAGATTGCTTATGATCAGGGCAGTGATTTTTGATTTCGGCGGAGTGCTGGCAGAGGAAGGATTCAGGGAAGGGCTTAGGGTTATTGCCGTTAAAAACGGGCTGGACCCTGAGGGTTTCTTTAAAACAGCAGAAGAGACGATACACGAAACCGGTTATTTGACAGGCATGACAAATGAAAAGAATTACTGGACTTCGCTAAGGGAAAAGACAGGAATTAAGGGCAGCGATGAGGAATTGAGGGAAGAGATTCTGAAAAGATTTGTATTGAGGGCTGAAATGCTGGAATATATTAAAAAGATAAAAGCCGATGGTCTTATCACTGCCATGTTGAGCGACCAGACAGACTGGCTGGATGAGATTAACGGGAAGACGCCCTTTTATCACTATTTTGATTTTATCTTCAATTCATTCAAGATCAAAAAGGGGAAGAGAGACCCTTCGGTATTCAGGGATGTCTGTTCATCAATGGGAATAAAACCGGATGAGGCCGTGTTTGTGGATGACAATGCGGGACACATAAAAAGGGCATCAGGAGAAGGCTTGAATGCAATACTCTTTACAAATTCGGATGATTTTGCAAAGGAAATGAAAAAATGCGCCATAGTGTTGTAAATAGAATAATATTCTCGTCAGCCTTAATTCTCTTTTCTATTATCCCCGCGTATATAGCCGGAAAAGAGTCGCAGGATGTGGAAGACAAGTTTTTTCCTGACGGCAGGGGCAGCCCCTCAAAGGGAGACGACAGGATTTATAGGATAATTCCGGAGAATTAACAGTGACGGAAGAAAAAATATACGACTGCATAATCATAGGCGCGGGCCCCGGCGGGCTTCAGGCCGCCATATATCTCGGGAGATATAACAGGGATGCGCTTCTTATAGACAGGGGCGGTGGAAGGACGCAGCACGCAAAGCATATTGAAAATTTTTTAACGCAAAAGGCAATTTCCGGCGCTGAGATTATTCAAAAGGGCATTGAGCAGGCAAGAAGCTTTAATGTCAAAGTAGAAAGAGGCACGGTCACGAAAGTTATTAAAAAAAATCAATTTGAGGTTTACACCGGAGAAAAGAGATACCTATCAAAATTTGTAATAGTCTCATCCGGTGTTTATGACCATCTGCCCCAGATAGAAAATCTGTATAAATTTCTCGGCACAAGTTTCTTCACCTGCATAGACTGCGACGGGTACAGAACAACAAATAAGAAACTGGTGATTATAGGCAATTCATTAAAGAGTGTGCACCTTGCTGTTGCGATGAGGGAGATGTTTACCAAAGATATTACACTGGTGCTCTACAGCGATAAATTGCCTGCTGAATACAGGGAGGAACTTGCGGAGGAGAATATACGATTAATAATTGGCAGGCCGGTAAAAATCCTCGGCGCTGAGGTGATTGAAGGGCTGGAGCTTGAAGACGGGCAGAAGGTTGAGTGCGAGGTGATAATGTCTCATTTCGGCTATAAACTGAACGATGGATTTCTTTCAGAGTTTAACCTGAAAAGGGACAGGAAGGGCTTTAAGTTCATAGTGAATAATAGCTATGAATCGTCCATGAACGGGCTTTATATTGTCGGGCCGCTCAATCAGGGAAATGATCAGGTGGTTATAGCAGCAGGCGAAGGCGCGGTTGCAGCGATTGATATAAAGAAAAGACTGCTTGAGTTATAAGCGGAAAAATTAATCTTTCCACAAGTCCTTCAATAGGGTAATGACCTCTTCATCTCCAACGTCATACCACTTCATATATGCCTCTGCCACTGCAAAGGGATAGAATTCTCTGACATTTAAACAGTAAATTTCGTCCACTTCAGGCAGAAGCAGGCCTATCGAGCTTTTCGAGGCAGTGGGCACGGCCACTATAATCTCTTTTGCCTGTTTCCTTTTTACAAAATTTACAGCCTCGAGCATGGTGTAGCCTGACGCGAGGCCGTCATCCACAATAACAGCAACCTTATCCTTTAAATCAGGGAACGGCCTGCTTCCTCTGTAAGCCCTTTCTCTTTCTTCAAGCACTCTTTTTGTTTTTCCAATCTGTTGGTTTATCTCCTCATCCGTAAGACGCAGGGTTTTTAGAAGCCTCTCGTTAAAAATTGTCTTGCCGTCAGGGCCTAATGCTCCAAACCCTGCCTCTGTATTTCCGGGTATCTGGATCTTCCTCACTATTAGCACATCCATCAAAAGTCCGATGGCTTTTGCTATTCCATAACCTACAGGCACTCCTCCGGCAGGGATTGCCAATACAAGCGTATCAGCAGGGTCAAGATGTTTGAGTTTTTCAGAGAGTAATTCCCCCGCTTCAGCCCTGTCTCTGAATACTAGGGTTTTATTTCTTAAATTCAAATCCTCAATAAGTTGTCCCATTTATTCTGAGAATCCTTTAATGCAGTAGTAAAAATCCGTAAGATCATACTTGTTCCAGATGTCGCATAAGCCGCAGTTGCAGCCTGATTTCTGTTTCGGCGCGCTGCTCTTGCCCCTTGCACAGAATAACAATTCCCCTTTCACTCCGGGATATGAAGGGCATACCCCGCAGAACTTGATGCATATGGTTTCATTTTCATAATTGTCTTCTACTTTTGGCATTTTTGCTCCTTTCAGAATGTTATCTTCTCAGTCTCTCATGGCTGAATACCGGCATTCCGCATGAAGGACAGGTTTCTATTCCTTCAAGCTTATTTACATACTCAAGCGCTGTTGCCACAAATGCGGCATGGCTCCATGTAAGCGGTGATACGGACAGGGGCTGGTTTGTGTATGGATGAACCTGTTCTGCAAGGACGCCGGAAGGCAAGGCCCTTGAAGCAACCCATTCAAGTATCGGCAATGCCTCTTTAAGTTCGTCCATGTTCTTTGCTTTTGCTATATGCCACTGGGCAAGCCATAGGGTGCATATGTACCACGGATTGCCGGGCACATTATGAATATCGGCTGTTGCGCTGTGGTATTTGTCCCCTTCATACCGAGAAATGCCGCCCACGTCTGTTTTTATCCAGAGCCGATTTTTAATTGAGTTCATGGTATTGATTGTCTTTTCATCATCGGGCGCAAAGACACCGAAATAAAACGGCGCGTATATGCTTGCATCAATGGTAAGGTCTGTCTCAAAAGAACCGTTTTTACTTGGGATTATTGTCTTTAAAAACCGATTATGTTCTTTGCTGTAAAGGTATGTATCCATTGCCGCCTTTACTTCTTCTGCGGCCCTTTTGTACATAGCGCTTCTTTTTGTATTGCCAAAAAACTCGGTAAAATTCTCAGCGGCCTTAAGTCCTGCATATACCGCTGATACCGTGAATGTATGTATGCCCCATTTTTCCTCCCAGAGGTCATAAGGCGGCTCACTTCGGCATAATTCTCCCCTGCGCATATCCAGTAATATATTGTTCTTTCGCCTTCAGGCGGAATCTCTACTGAAAAAGACAGAGTGGAATCCACTGACCCCTGCGATATAGGCGCGCCTTCAAGCCTTCCGTCTTCAGCATCCTTCCATGTGCCTTCAAGCCCGTGAAATTCTTTTATCCCTGTTGCATATTGGTCAATGCCCTGCCTGTTTTCACGCATTCCGCTCATAAGAAAATAACGGTCGCCTTTATAGTGAATTATTGCCCTTTCATCAGGGTCGTAATAAGCCGTATCCCCTGTTTCGGATTCAAGAATGTGATAGTCATGGTGGAAGAAGATGCGGATTTCCCGATTCCGTTTGTGATTATTTCTCAGGATTATCTTCTTGATGTAGATATTTTCCCCGTAATCTATAAGGTCGTTGCATTGAAGGCTTACGCCGAGGAAATCATGCGAGGCGGTTACATCGGTAAGAAGTGTTTCCGAAACATAATCCAGCTTAAGATTCCAATCCCTGTTTATCCACGCGAAGTTATTGCCTGTCCATATGCCCAACCTGAATTTATGTCCGTCCGTGTGGTTTTCTTTGCCCACGCATGGATAATAAATACCCCTGATGCAATAGTCGCCGTCAAATGTAACAAGGAAATTTCCGTTTCCTATAGGTATATCGCGCGGCATAAAACCCTTTATTAAATATCGTCCGTATAAAGATTTTCAGCCATTTCATGCCTCCTCAATCCCCTGATAAATCCTTTTTCTTTTCCTCAAACTCCTCTTTGCTTATCTCTCCCTTTGCGTATCTTTTCTTGAGGATATCGAGGGCTGTCTCTCCGGTTGTCCGCTTCTCACCTCCGGCAATCAGCTTAACGAGATAGACAATTCCTAAAATAATCAGTATCCAGAAGAGAACCATAAACAACCATCCCAGTCCGGATCCCATTCCCCATCCGTAATTACTCCATTGCATCATAGCTCCACCCCCTTTTAATATGACCTTATCACATAATCAAGTGACTGTAAATGGAATATCAGGTATAATCTACGCGAGCGGAGGACGTTTGATGCGTCAGGATTATTTGCCAATCCCTTCAAAGTTAGGTTAAGCTATATAATCAATTCTTTGGGAGTATCAATTTTTTGAGTATTAGGAAGCGAAGAGTTATCATCTATGATGACGATGTAAATGTCCTTAACCTGTTGAAAGATTTTTTCTCCAACAGGGGTTACGAGGTGCTTGCATTTGACAGCCTTGCTGTTTGTACCATCTATGGTAAGAATTTAGACAGTTGCGCCAATTCAAAGCCATGCGCTGATATTATAATAACCGATTACCAAATGCCCAAAATGACAGGATTGGAATTACTGCATAAACAGGCACAGAGGGAATGCAAGGTGGATATAAGAAACAAGGCTCTTATGTCAGGGAATCTTGATGAAGAAAACCAGAAGAAGGTTAAAGGGTTGGGACATGCATTCTTCAGCAAGCCTTTTAAATTCCCAGAATTCACAGCATGGGTAGAGGACTGTGAAACGCGCATTGACCTGTCAAAACAAATCGGAATCGTAAGGAAAGAAGAGCGTCATCCTGTCAACATTGATATAGTTTATTCCTATGATGCCTCAGAAAAAATTTATAAAAGCACCGTCGTAAACTTCAGCAGCAGCGGGCTCTGCCTGAAAATGCACACCCCTCCTTCAGAAGGGCAAGCTATTGTATTTAAGACTGAACTCCCCAATAATTGCATGAACGCATCCGTACGCTGGGTAAAGCAGATGGAAAACAATCTATATCTATCAGGACTTTCCTGCTGTTAGTTTCCTGCGATTCCTTCCTGATTGATAATAGAGTCTTTCAGAATGCGACTTTCTGTGAGGATGCTGCATCTTTCTACACGTAATGTGCGCTTGTGATGTATCTGTATAATGCGCGTGTTTCATCAAAAAGAAATCAGCAGTGACAATTTCCCTATATTTTACGACCTTTCTCTTTTAGTCCATATTACCGCAAAATACGAAATTATTGGACTATTACATAATTGATTTTATTAGACTTTTCTGTTTAAAAGAATCTTTTAGATATGCTATAGTTTAGACAGTTTTCTGGAAAATACGACAGTCCATATAGTATATGTTCTGCCAACAATATTAAAGATTAAAGGATATGGCAATAAATGAATAAAGAAAAAATTGCCCGGATTTGCTGGAATACCAATGGATGGCTCAAACCATCCGGCATGGCTGGCAAGAGCAAAAACAAATATGCATATGAGTACCGTGTTGGGTTCGGTCATGAAGAGTGGCTATTGGATACGACAAAAAACTATAAAGGGTATCACTATGCTTACCTGCAACCAATTGGACTTCATCGCGAAAAATACAGAGGACAGACGTTCAATATTTCTCTTTATTCCATAAATGAGGAAACAAAAAAGAGGTGGTGGCTTGGCGGTATTCGGAACGTTACAGTAACGACCAAGGAGGAATCTCAAGAGGCATTCCTTGCTTATAAAAAAAATGGCTGGCTCACGGAAATGGAAGAACAAATTCGCAGTGTAGGAGGAAAAGTCCAAGAACTCGGCAAAACAAAACTGGAAGACTTTTTTGTCATACGTTTCCGCCCTCGTTCTCTTGACCTCTTAGATACACCTTTGGAATTTTCGCGGCGTGATCCTGCTGTCAAAGCAACATATTATGTTTTGCTGAACAAAGATAAGATGCCCAAATTACTTTCACCTAAGAAGCAATTCAGTTTCCGTCATGGCCACACGAAGAAGAAAGGTACAACTGAGTCGAGCTATGAGGCGCACTCATCCAATATTGACCTTGTTCACAATAGAATTCAAACCAAAATATATCAGCAGCTTGCCAAAAAATTCGGAAAAGAGAATATAGGGACAGAAGTAGATGCGGGCTATGGATCGCTAATTGATGTTGTCATCAAGGAAGCCAATGACAAGTATATATTCTACGAAATAAAAACATCATATTCTGTACGACTGAGCATTCGGGAGGCACTGGCCCAGCTTCTTGAATACGCCTATTATCCAAATAGAAATAATGCCATAAAAATTGTCGTGGTATCCCCGAATGCTATTACAAAAGAAGCTCAATCATATCTGGAACACCTTCGTAATCGTTTCGGCATTCCTGTGTATTATCAAAGATATGACCCTGAACAGGAAGAACTTGAAGACAAAATATACTGAAAAGGGCAGAACAAATTGCTCAACCAGACTCGCAATAAACGCAGTTTGGTTTTCATCTTTGGCCTGTCCACTCACTGGTTAGCACGGTCGTTATAAAACATAAAAAGGAGAACCAATGCCGAAGATTCATTACTTTCAGCGATATTCTTCAGTTGAAAACACAGTTACCAACAACACACTTCAGCTATTCGCCAGGATTTATAATTACTCGACATCTCAAGCATCTAAAGTGCTTAGTGAACTATCTGGTGAGCCAGTTGAAATTGGTATTGAAATTAATCAGCAGGAACGCGCAAAAGACTCAGTTCCTGATGGTACAATAATTCAAAGAAGTTTTAAGGTTTTGGTAGAAGCTAAGGTAGATGCTGGAGTTGACACCGACCAACTCATAAGGCATGCTGCAAACTTTTCCAATGAATCGCAAAAAATATTGCTTCTCTTGACGAAGCAACCAATTGAGAAAAAGGAGGAAGAGAACATTAGTCGGCAGATACTCGCAGCCCATCCAGGCGTCGTTTTCAAGAACATAACCTATGAAGGAGTATGCAAGGCAATTAGGGGGCTGTTCAAGGACTATGAATACGAAATGTATGCACTGGTGGATGACTATGTTGAATATTGCAATGATGCCAATCTTTTTGATCAATCAAAGTTTCTTATGCGCATCTTGCCTTGCGGTGAGAGCGTTGAGATCAACAAAAAATACGGAATATATTTTCATCCATCAGATCGTGGATATACAAATCATTCTTTTGTAGGAATCTATGCCAACAAGACAGTGCAATCTATTTGGGCTATTGATAGTGTTTTTGATATTGAGTTTGATGGCACTAAACTAAAAAAGAAGCTCATCCAGGGTCGGGCTACAAATGACTATGACGAGAAAATCATCGGCATAATTAAGGATGCAAAAAAAGAATGTGGATACAATGTTGAAGATGGCCACCGTTTCTTCTGCGGTTCGCCAGCAGAAACAGATTACAAAAAGTCTTCGGCGGGAGGAATTCAAGGAGCACGTTTCATCAACCTAAGGGATGTCATTGGCGAGTTCACTGATACAAAAGATGTTGCAAAAAAATTGACTGGTAAACTATGGGAATAATGACATAACTGGGGATCGAGTGCGGCTCAAAAGGCCGCGCCTCATTGCCGTCGTTAATTAACGCCCAATCGAAACAATCCGACATGCCGTCTTCTTAAAAATGTTTGTTACTGTGAGAAATCTGCTCCTCAAGTGTCTATCACAGCCATAATTATGAAGTTTGCCCAGGAAAAGGAAAAATAATTTTTTTCAACTATTACTCCCTCCGGTCTATACCCAAAAGAGCAGAAGTTCGACAGGTCAAAGTTCAAAAGTCAGAAGTACGGCAGTTCAGCGATGCGAGATAACAAAAAAATCAACAAATACATAACAAACCTGCTAAAATAGAGCCATGAAACAGGCAGTGAAAAATGTTAGGGAAGCTAAAGCAGTTCTGAAAGAGCATAAGGATGAAGTTATTCAAAAATACCGTGTGAGCGAACTCGGCATCTTCGGCTCTTTTGTCCGTGGCGAGCAGAAAAAAGGAAGCGACATTGATATTCTGGTGGAATTCAATGAGAGAAATATACCTGGTCTACTCAAACTCATAGAGATGGAAAGATATCTGGAGAAGCTTCTCAGAAAAAAGGTTGACCTCGTTAGAAAAGGAGGCATACGCCCCGAGCTTAGGAAAATAATCATGAAAGAGGTCGTCTATATATGAAGAGGGAATGGACGCTCTTCATTAAAGATATTTACGACTCAGTACAGTACATAAAGAAATTTGTTGGCAAAATGAATCGCAAGGAATTTCTTGCTGATGAAAAGACCAGAAGTGCTGTCGCGTTCAAGATCGAGAATATAGGGGAAGCATCCAAGAACATACCGAAGGAGATAAAGGCAAAGTACAATGACATTCCCTGGACTGAAATGGCAAGGATGAGGGATAAAATCACGCATTTCTATTTCGGGATAGATTACAAAGTCGTTTGGTCAGTTGTAAAAAAAGAATTGCCTGTCATAGAACCTGCCATTACAAAGTTGTTAGGTGATCTGAAGGCATTTAAATCCACTAAAAAGAAATAGTTTTCACTATCCACTGTTTCCCAATGCAGCCTTGCGGTTGGAACCCGCAATCCCTCATAGAGATTCTGATTATTTAGTATCCTGAGCCTTATGCGTACTCCCGTGAGTAATCCTCGTACTGTTTTTTCGGTTTATGCTAACATGACATAAGTATGATTCCTTATCCAAATATAAATCCTGAGATTGTGAGAATAGGGCCTTTTGCTTTCAGATGGTATGGCGTTATGTACCTCATCGGATTTGCGGCATCCTATCTCCTTGTCAAATATCAGGTTAAGAAAAAGAATATAGCCGTTGGAATGAAAGAAATGGACTCCCTCTATTCCTTTCTAATACTCGGCCTGATGATAGGGGCAAGGCTCGGCTATATCTTGTTTTACAATCTCGCTGACTACATTAGAAACCCGCTTGAAATATTCGCTGTATGGCGCGGAGGAATGTCCTTCCACGGAGGCTTGATCGGATGTATTGCGGCAGGTATCCTTTTCTGCAGAAGGTTCCGCTTGAATTACTGGCAAGTCTCAGACCTTGTTGTCGTCACTGCTCCCATAGGGCTTGGCCTCGGAAGGCTCGGCAATTTCATAAACGGAGAGCTTTACGGCAGGGTTACAAATGTTCCGTGGGCTATGGTTTTTCCTTCAGGAGGGCCATTGCCCAGGCATCCGTCACAGCTTTATGAATTTCTGCTTGAAGGCGTCACCCTCTTTGCTATTCTCTGGTTTCTCAAAGATAGAAAATTAAAGCCGGGAATGCTGTCCTCGTTGTTTCTTATTTTATACGGTATGTTCAGGTTTTTAGCGGAGTTCTTCAGAGAGCCGGACCCCCAGCTTGGGTTTATTTTTGTTTCCTTTACAATGGGACAGATGTTGAGTGCGGTTATGATATCGGTTGGAATGGGAATCCTGTCTTATAAACGCAATACAAACTCACTCTGAACTTATAAAACACTGCGGGTCTTCCGCAAGAAAATTATTTTCTCCTTTTGCCTGAGAATATGCGTATGCTATTGCCCGGCATCCCCTGCAAACAGCCCACCTGCCGCATTTAGCGCACTTGCCTGAATACTTGGATTTATCCCTTAAGAGATTCAAAACATCGGATGCTGCCCATATCTCTCTCAATGAATCTCTTCTTACGTTTCCGATGGAAACCGGAAGCCTCCTGCACGGCGTGACCGTGCCGTCGGGAAGTATGGTTAATCCAGATACCCCTGCGGCGCAGCCACCGTAAGGGGTTGCATCGGATGAAATAGAATTAGCAGGAACTTTCATCTGCGACGCCACGGGATCGCCGGTAACAATCGTAAAGCCGTTTGTATTTAATGAAAAGATTTCTTCGTATAATTCCTTTACCTTCTCTGTTTTGAGCATTCTGTTAAGCATTATCGCCCCTCTCCCTGAAGGCACAAGCCTTGAAAAACCGAGTTTCTGAACTCCGAGGTAATAAGCGAGTTTAACAATATCCATGAAATAAGGCGCATTCATGTCCGACAAGGTGGTATTCATAGTCACTTCCATACCTGCATTAAGAAGGTGCTTGATTCCGTTGAGCGACGAGGAAAAGCTGCCGTAGCCGCGTATCCATTCATGAATTTCTTCGGACCCTTCAATGCTTACCTGCACTCCCTTAACTCCAATCCCTGCGAGGGTTTTTGCCTTATCAGAGGTGATAAGGGTTCCATTTGATAAGAGATACGTCTCAAATCCCTCCTCCGCAAATTCGTTAAGTATCTCGAAGATATCCAGTCGTAAAAAAGGTTCTCCGCCTGTGACATTAACACTTGGAGAAAATTCTATGCCGTAGGCCTCTCCCCAGTCTTTGAGCATTCCTGCGACCTCGCTTATAAGCAACTTTATCTCTGCAAGGGACATCTCATGCTGCCTTTTCCCTGTCTGATAACAGTGCTTGCACTTCAAATTGCATCTTTCTGTGAGGTGCAGCTGGACAAAAAAATCAAAGCCGTTTGCTATAGGCATAGAATCCTTTTTTATGATGTCTTGATATAGTGCCTGGGAAATATTGCTATAAAAGCGGCAGATATGACAGAAACTTAAATCATAAATGTCATATCTGCCTATGAAAGTCTTGTCGCCGGACCGGCGAGTTTAGCTCTTTCAGCCCTTTCACTTGCGGCATACCTTGCCGGGATGCTCTTTTGCAGCTTTCTTCAGGCTGTTCCATAGAGCAGCTTCCTGAGCAAGCGTCTTTTTTGATAGTGCCTTTTTCATCCTCTTTTCACCTCCTTCCCTTGGCGTTTAATTATTTTTATGGTCTCCCTTAAAAATGCCGGCAGGTCAGACGGCTGTCTTGAGGTAACAAGGTTTCCGTCAACAACCACCTCTTTATCTTCGTAAAAAGCCCCTGCATCCTTCATCTCTTGAGCAACCGATTTATAGCACGTTGCATGTTTGCCCTTTAACAATCCTGCTGTTATCAAAGTCTGAGGGCCGTGGCATATTGCCGAGACAGGCTTATTCTTTCGGAAGAAATCACCGGCAATTTCAACAGCCTCTTTTTCCTTTCTTATGGTTTCAGGCGCTCTTCCGCCGGGCAGGATCAGGATGCCGTAATCATCGGGATTTATTTCCTTCAGCGCTTTATTTGCTTCCACTTCATAGCCGTGCTTGCCCTTTATCTGCCCCCTCTTTACGGATGCTATATCCACCTGAAGCCCTTCTTCTTTCAACCTGTAGTAAGGCACTAGGAGTTCGGAGTCCTCAAAATTATCCGCGCTGATAATCAATGCCTTCATGGATTTCTCCTTTCCCTGTCGGCTAAACGAAAAGTTAATTGCTGTTAATAAAAGTGTATCACCAAAAATAATTGTGTCAAGTTATGTCTGGGTCGGGGTAAGTTGCGATATAATATTTTAAACAACTGATATTTCATAGAAGGAGCCCGTGATGATAATAGGAGTGCCAAAAGAGGTTAAAAAAGAGGAATACAGGGTTGCAATAACGCCTTTTGGGGTTGAAGAACTCAAGAAGGACGGGCATGCAATACTTGTTGAAACAGGCGCGGGTGAAGGAAGCGGGTTTTCTGATGACGAATATCTTCAGGCTAATGCCGATATTGCTGACAGGGCAACTGTTTTCAGAAAGTCTGACCTGATTGTAAAAGTTAAAGAACCTCTAACTGAGGAATATGCTTTATTGAGAGAAGGGCAGGCGGTGTTCACATATCTTCACCTCGCTCCGAACCGTGAACTTACGGATTTGCTTCTTAAGAAAAAGATAACAGGCATCGCGTATGAAACTCTCCAAAAAGACGGCGCTCTTCCTCTGCTTGCTCCGATGAGCGAGATTGCAGGCAGAATGGCTCCTCTGATGGGAGCGTATTATCTCCAGAAGATTCATCACGGCGAAGGCGTTCTTGTAACAGGCACGGCATGTGTGAAGCCTGCAAAAGCAGTAATACTCGGCGCAGGGGTTGTCGGCACAAACTCAGCTCATGTATGTATTGGCCTCGGAATGGATACAGTTGTAATAAATAAAGGCGTTGAAAAACTTCAGAAACTTGATGAACTTTTTATGGGAAGGGTAAAAACTCTGCTATTGACTTCGCATAATATCGCCGAAGAAATAAAGGATGCTGATATTTTAGTCGGGGCTGTGCTTGTGCCCGGAGGAAGAACGCCGATACTCATTACCAGAGATATGCTTAAGACAATGAAGAAAGGCGCTGTGATAATTGATGTGTCAGTTGACCAGGGCGGAAGTGTTGAGACGTCGAGGCCGACAACTCATGACAACCCTGTATATGAAGTGGATGGAGTTATACATTACTGCGTTGCGAATATGCCCGGCGCATATCCAAGGACATCAACACTCGCACTCACAAATGCAACGCTGCCTTATATAAAGCTCCTTGCGAACAAAGGCATTGATAAGGCGATAAAAGAAGATTCTGAAATAAAAACAGCCCTTAATACTTACAAAGGCGAAATAACCAACAAAGCGCTTGCAGAGTCCATGAGAATGCTTTACACATCAAAAAAATAACAGTGGATAAGATATCCTCTCCATTTACAGCCCTCTGCACCGTGGGCTTCTTCGCAAGGCTTTCATACGCCCTCGCAAGAAGCCCTGTGCTTCCCTTACACGCATCTGGGCCGATAGTTGCAGGCATTCTTATAGTAAGGTTTGACTATCTCTATTCATTTTGGATTATGTCGGCAATACTCGTTATGGCTGTGCCTGTATTCGTGATGAATGTTAAATTGAAGGCAAATAATTAACGCTTATCTGTTTTTAATATCCTCAACTGCTTCTTTTGAAATGAGCCTTACTTCTTTGTTTGTGTCATCAGTTCCATACGCCTTGCCATTGTATCCGAGCAGATTTTTTTTGCAGATATTCCGACAGCATTGTATAATACCCCCATGAGCTTTTGGAAAAATATAAAGCTGGATTTCAGGGCTGTTTTTGAGAAAGACCCCGCTGCAAAAAATGGGCTGGAGGTGGTCTTTGCCTATCCGGGATTCCATGCAATTTTCCTCCATCGGATTAACCACCTGCTCTGGAATTTGGGCCTTCCCGTCATCCCGCGTTTCCTCTCCCATATTGGACGATTTTTAACAGGCATTGAGATACATCCTGCCGCAAAAATCGGCCCCGGCCTTTTCATTGACCACGGCATGGGCGTTGTTGTCGGAGAGACAACAGAAATCGGGGAAAACGTTCTTCTTTATCAGGGAGTAACCTTAGGCGGCACCGGAAAAGAAAAAGGCAAAAGGCATCCCACTCTTGGCAATAATATCACTGTCGGCGCAGGCGCAAAGATACTCGGAGCAATAAAAATCGGCAACAACTCCATAATAGGGGCAAACTCTGTGATACTTAAGGATGTGCCCGATAATTCCATCTCCGTCGGGGTGCCGGGCAGGATAACAAAGAAAAAGGTTGTCAGGATGACCACGGAAGAAGGGCTTGTAGAGCTTTATGACTATTTTCCCGACCCAGTCTCCGAAAAGTTAAAGGAACTGGAATCCCATATTGAAGGGCTTTCTCATAGGATAGGCACGCTGGAGAAGGAAGAAAAAGTTGCTGCGGCGCCAGAACAAGGAGGAAGGATGCGGATTTATAACACGCTGACTGCGGAAAAAGAGGACTTTGTCCCTCTGAATAAAGACAGGGTGAACATGTATGTATGCGGCGTTACTGTTTATGACAGCTGCCACATAGGGCACGCAAGAAGCGCAATAGTGTTTGATGTAATCCAGAGATACCTCAGATACAGAGGCTTTAAGGTAACCTTCGTGAGGAATTTTACTGATATTGACGACAAGATAATCAACCGGGCAAAAAAAGAAGGCATTCCGTGGAATGAGGTTGCAAGAAAATACACTGAAGAATTTTACAGCGACATGGACAGCCTTGGAGTTGCGCGCGCTGACATAGAACCCAAGGCTACAGAGCATATAAAAGAAATAATAGAGATTGTAACGGGGCTTATAGATAAGGGATATGCCTACGAGAGGGACGGAAGCGTTTATTTTGAGGTGAATAAATTCCCTGACTACGGGAAGCTGTCAAAGAGAGACAAGGAAGACATGATGGCTGGCGCCAGGGTTGAGGTGAATGAAAGGAAAAAAGACCCGATGGACTTTGCGCTCTGGAAGGCGTCAAAAGAAGGCGAGCCTTTCTGGGAAAGCCCGTGGGGAAAGGGAAGGCCCGGATGGCATATAGAATGCACTGCAATGTCAATCAAACATCTTGCTGAGAGTTTTGACATTCACGGCGGAGGCGCGGACTTGATATTCCCGCACCATGAAAACGAGATTGCCCAGTCAGAGGCATTTACAGGAAAGCCCTTTGTCAGATACTGGATGCACAACGGCTTTATTACAATTGACAAGGAGAAGATGTCAAAGTCGCTTGGAAACTTTTTTACCATCAAAGAGGTCCTTGAAAGATATGACCCCGAGGTTGTGCGATTCTTTATCCTGTCAACTCATTACAGAAGCCCGATAGAGTTCTCCGACGAGCAGCTCAAGGAAGCAGAGGTTTCCATTGACAGGTATTATACGACACTGACAAGAATTGCTGAATTTCTGAGCATGACCCATTCTTTAGAAAATAATCCCCCCATCCCCCCTTTAGAAAAGGGGGGCAAAGGGGGATTTGAAAAGGCATTTGAGAATACAGTCAATTCATTCAGAGAAAAATTCCAGACAGCAATGGATGATGACTTCAACACCGCCCTTGGTGTGGGGCATATTTTTGAACTCATAAGGGAAGCAAATAAATATCTTGACAGCAAACCATCAGGCCAAAAGGCAAAAGAGCTTGTCTCAAAGACAATGGAACTTTTAAAAGAGGCAGGCAGTGTGTTGAACATCTTCAGGAAAACACCGGATGAATGGCAGACGGCATTGATGAGAACCAAGAAAATCCCTCTGACGGAAACTGATATGCTGAACAGGATAAAGGCAAGGGAAGAGGCGAGGCAGAAAAAAGACTGGGCTGCAGCAGATACGATACGAAAAGAGCTTGATGAAAAAGGGATAATACTTGAAGATAAAAAAGACGGCACGGGCTGGAAGATTAAGGCCGGATGACTGTAGAGACAAATCTTAAATCCCACGTAATATTCCTTTCAGAAAAAATAGGCAAAAGAAATTATCTGGACACAGAAAAACTCAACAAGACTGCTGATTACATAGAAGAAAAATTCCGTTCTTACAAGTGCGATGTCAAAAGGCAGTCGTTCACAGTTGAAAATAAGACCTACTACAACATAGAGGCGGAGGTTAAAGGCAGCACGTCCGATAAGGATAAAATCATTGTCATCGGAGCGCATTACGATACCATAACCGGCACTCCGGGCGCTGATGACAATGCAAGCGGAGTTGCGGGAATCCTTGAACTTGCGCGTATTGTTTCCGAAAAGCCGCTGCCGTACACAATCCGGCTTGTCGCGTTCGCGTTGGAAGAACCTCCTTTTTTCAGGACCAAGAATATGCAAAAGCGCCCATAGTTCCATAGTGCAGTCACCCCAGCGGCTCTTCGCTTACGCTGCAACAGGCGGGAAAACAAGGAAGCGCGAAAGTTTTTAACAGTTTGCCGGAAGCATTTCTTTTTCAACACTTTTGGCAACAAGATACCGTATGTAGGCGTTATAGGAGATTCCTCTTTTTCGCGCA
>Ga0210053_1000370_pt1 | contig 44090 bp, 43 predicted proteins | sample CryGeymeta201512_FD_185467 | JGI IMG/M metagenome (GOLD analysis project Ga0210053, IMG submission 185467) | Groundwater microbial communities from Crystal Geyser aquifers in Utah, USA - Crystal Geyser metaG 2015-12 (SPAdes) (version 2) | ecosystem: Environmental > Aquatic > Deep subsurface >... | reverse complement strand
GCTGCAGCCATCGCCTTGACGGGCATTTTGGGGTGGGCTGCCGTGCGTCGTGGCCTGCTGCCATTGCGCACCATGCGCGAACAGGCCCAAGTGGTGACCGCACAGCAACTCAGTCACCGGTTGCCGCTGCAGCGTATGCCTGCCGAGTTGGCGGCGTTGGCCCAATCCCTTAACGACATGCTGGCGCGACTGGAAGAGGCGTTTGCAAGACTGTCGGGATTTTCCAGCGACATTGCCCACGAGTTGCGTACCCCGGTGAGTAATTTGATGACCCAAACCCAGGTCGCCTTGTCTCGGCCACGCAGTGCTGACGACTACCGCAGCGTGCTCGAATCCAACGCAGAAGAGTTTGAGCGCATGACACGGATGATTTCCGACATGCTGCTGCTGGCCAAGGCTGAAAACGGGTTGGTTGTGCCATTACGTGAGTCGGTTGACCTGACCAGAGAGGTGCAGGCGCTGTTTGACTATTACGAGGCGGTGGCCGATGAAAAACATCTGCAACTCACGCTCATGGGTGCGATTGCTGAACCGGTGCTGGCCGATCGGCTGATGCTGCGCCGTGCCATGGGTAACCTGCTGTCCAATGCCATACGACATGCGACCCCGGCCACTTGTGTCAAGGTGACCCTGGGGCAACAGCCCGACGCCGCCACCGTGAGCGTTGAGAACTTGGGTGACACGATTGCGCCTGAATTTTTGGAGCGCATTTTTGATCGTTTTTTCAGGGTGGATACAGCACGCCAGCCCAGTGACGGCACCGGGTTGGGGCTGGCCATTGCCAGGTCCATCGTTGTGGCGCACGGGGGCACCATCGGGGTGACTTCTGCGCATTCAGTCACAAAATTCACCATCGCGTTGCCCCGCTCCACCGTGCTGACTTGAGCGCTCGTTGGCAGACGATCAGGGCTTGTTGGCTTTGTACTTTTCAAACCAGAGGCGCGCGACCTCGTTGCCCGTCATGGTGATGGTTTTACCGTCGGCCGTCTGCATGGCCACGCCATCTTTCATGTAAACGACATTGCCACTTTTGTCTTCCATGGACATCTTGCCGTCTTTGTAGTGGTGCATCACCGTGCCGTCTTTCAATTTGATCGACTGCACAATGGATTCGTCGCCTTTTGAAGGGTCAACATGGTTGGCGGCAACTGCTCACAGGGCGGTGGCAACAAGACTCAGGGCGATCAGGGATTTGCGATAAGACATGATAAAACTCCGTTGAATGGTTGATCGGTTCGACGGGATTTCCTTTGAACCGGCGACGCAACTGCTACATCACAGGTGTTAATGTAAAAACTGCAGGGCATCGGCAACATGACCTGCAAATTACAAAAATGACGGGTCGACACCCCGATGCATGTCGCTCAGCGCAGCGCCAGATGGTAGGCGCGCAACACCAGCGAGGTCAGGCGCAGCGGCGCGTGGCGCACGGCCGCGGGCAGCCACTGCGGCGCGTTCAGGGAAAAGCGGGTGGCCCAACGTGTGACCGGTCGCAGCCACTGCGTGGCTTTGGCAAAGCGCTGTTGATTGACCATGGGGTGATGACCTTTTGATGTCGATGGAGAATGCTGCATTGTTGTGATTCGCCGAAAACCTTGCCGCCGTGGTGTCAAAGCCTCAGTCGGCAAAGTCAGTCGCCGTGCAAGGATTCCCGGGTTGTGCCGTAATAGGTTACGCCGTTTTTTTGCACTGCATTGACTTGAACCCATCTCCTGACGCCAACAGTTCCCCTGTGCCCAGCAGCCGCCTGGGCCGTCTGGCGCGTCTGGGGCAAATGGCCACGGGTGTGGCTGGCAACATGCTGATGGCCGGCGCGCGCCAGTTGGCGCAGGGCAAACGCCCCAATTTGAGCGACCTGCTGCTCACCCCCGCCAACGTCAGCCGCGTCACGCAGCAACTCGCGCACATGCGCGGCGCGGCGATGAAGCTGGGGCAACTGGTCTCGATGGACGCCGGCGACCTGCTGCCGCCCGAGCTGGCCGCCATTCTGGGGCGCTTGCGCTCCGACGCGCAGCCCATGCCGCAGCGCCAGGTGCATGCGGTGCTCAGCGCCAACTGGGGGGCAGGCTGGCAACAGCGCTTCGAGACATTTCCGTTTACCCCGATGGCTGCCGCGTCGATTGGCCAGGTGCACCGTGCCCAAACCAAAGACGGGCGAGATCTTGCCATCAAGATCCAGTACCCCGGCGTGCGCAAAAGCATCAGCAGCGATGTCAACAACGTGGCGTCACTGCTGCGCCTGTCGGGCCTGATTCCCAAAACACTGGACATTGCGCCGCTGCTGCTTGAGGCCAAACGCCAGTTGCGCGAAGAAGCCGATTACCTGGCCGAAGGCGAGCATTTGCAGCGCTTTGCCGCGCTGCTGGCCGATGCGCCCGAGTTTGTCGTGCCCGCCCATCACGCCGACCTGAGCACGCGCAACGTGCTGGCCATGTCTTTTGTCGGCGGCGTGCCGGTGGAGTCGATGGCGGATGCGCCCCAGGCCGAGCGCGACCGCATCGTGCGGCTGATGGTGAGCCTGCTGTTTCGGGAGTTGTTCGAGTTCAACCTGATGCAGACCGACCCCAACTTTGCCAACTACCGCTATGACGCAGAGACCCGGCAACTGGTCTTGCTCGACTTTGGCGCCACGCGCGCCTTTGCGCCCAGTTTTGGCGAGGGCTACCGCGCCATGATGAGCGCTGCCATGACAGGCGACCGCGACGCCATGCAGCAAGCCGGGCTCGCCATTGGCTATTTCGACGACCGCACCCAGCCTAGGCACCAGGCCGCCGTGCTCGACATGTTCGAGCTGGCGCTGGAGCCGCTGCGCAAGCCGGGCGATTTCGACTTTGGCGCCACCGACATGGCGCAGCGCCTGCGCGACGCCGGCATGGCGCTGGGGCTGGATCGTGATTTTTGGCACATTCCACCGATTGACACACTGTTTTTGCATCGCAAGCTCGGCGGCCTGTATTTGTTGGCGGCGCGGCTCAAGGCGCGCGTCAACGTGCAGCAACTGGTGCGCCAAAGCCTCCAAAATACCGGCAAGACCCAAGCCAAATCAGGAAAAATAAAAGATTGAACGCCAGCCCGAGCTGCGCCATGGATTTGCATGCGCCCGTTGACGTGGTTTACCTCTGGGTTGACGGAGGCGACCCTGTCTGGCGCCAAAAGCTGCGCCATGCCGAAACGCGCCTGGGCGTGGGGCAGCGGCGCGCGCATCCGGGCATCACGGTCATCGATCACCGCGCGTTGATCCCGGCGGCGGCCCTGCCCACCTTCGATTCGGGCAACATCGAGTCGTACATCCACCGCATCCCCAATTTGTCGGAGCGTTACTGTTACTTTAACGACGATGTGTTTTTTGGCGCGCTGTATTTCTTTTGCATCAACGACACCACCGACGATGCCCACGCCTGCGACCCACGGTTGAGTCAGGTGCGCACTGCGCTGGCGCGCCTTTTTCCCACCCCGTCACGCTTTGAGAAGCCGTTGCCCCCGGGCAAAACCGGCGTCCACAAGCGCCAGCCCGCCCGGGCGCAAGCGTTGTCCGCGTAGCGCTGTCAAAGCGGGCTATCTTGCGATGGCGCGGCTTGCAGGCCCTTCAGTTTGTTACATCACTTGCATTTTCAGTTACGTCCTGGCGCGTCGGAGCGCATAGCATGAGGTTTTAAAAGGAACCCAATGGCTATCTCTGCGAACTTCTTCAATAAACGTGAAACAGAAGCTGGCACGGCTCGGCATGTGGTGCCTCTGCCGGCGCAAGGCGCTGGTTATGGCGCAGCCACCACCACGACGACCCAGCCGCCGGTGACGAGTCCTGCCGTCGCGGCGGCCAGTGCCACAACCGGTGCGCCTGCGCCGGTTGTGGGGAGCAAGCTCATCGTGGGTCCCAACATCAAGCTCAAAGGCGTCGAGATCACGGACTGCGACACGTTGGTGGTCGAGGGCCTGGTCGAGGCGACCATGGATTCGCGCGTCATGGAAATCGCAGAACAGGGCGCTTTCAAGGGCTCAGCCGAGATCGACATAGCTGAGATTCATGGCCAGTTTGACGGCAATTTGACGGTTCGCCAGAAACTGGTGATCTATGCCACGGGCAAGGTCACGGGCAAGATTTGCTACGGCAAATTGGTGATCGAGGAAGGTGGACAGCTCACCGGCGATATTCAGTTTGGGACCGCGCGCAGTCCTCGTGTCGGCAGCGCAGACAAACCCGCACTGGCCGTGGCAGGCCGCTAAAAAAAATTGCGCGGGTGCGCGCCAGGGGGCGACTACGAAGCAACCGTGGTCGCAGCAATCTGGCGCAGCGCCTGCTCAAAGACTGCCACAGGCTGGCCGCCCGAGATCAGATGGCGCTCGTTGATGATGACCGCCGGCACCGAGTGGATGCCCTGGCGGGTGTAGAAAGACTCGGTTGCGCGCACCTCATCCGCATAGTCGTCGCTGGCCAGAACCTGGCTGGCGTGCGCCACGTCCAGCCCGGCTTGCGCCACCGCCGCCAGCAACACCTCAGGCGCTTCCATGGCCTGGCTGTCGCGGTGGCAAGCCACCAGCAAGGCCTTTTTCAGGGCCAGTTGCTGGTCTGGTGAGGTCAGCCCTGCCCAGTGCAGCAGGCGGTGCGCGGCAAAGGTGTTGTAAGTGCGGCCGCGCCCGCCCGGGCTAAAGACAAAACCGACCTCGGCGCCGCGCTGGCGAATGGTGTCGCGAATCTGCGCCTGCTGCTCGGGCGTCGAGCCATATTTTTGCGTCAGGTGCTCGGCAATGTCCTGGCCGCCGGCGGGCATCTGCGGATTCAGCTCGAACGGCTGCACGTGGATGTGCGCCGCCAGCTCGCCCTGCAAATTGGCCAGCGCCTGTTCCAGCGCTGCCAGGCCGATGGCGCACCAGGGGCAGGAAATGTCGGAGACAAAATCAATCTTGAGCGTCGGGGTCATGGCGTAGTTCTGGGCAGTGGCTGAAGTGCTGATTGTCCGGCAAGCGCAGGCTTTTCTGCCGACAAGCCTTTAGGCTGGCGTCGGCCGCTTGTTCAGGCAGACGGCCATCGCCACGGTTACAAGATATTACAAAAGGCAGTTGATCGATGGTGTGGTGGAGCACATACAAACCAGGCCTCTGCACCTACGATGAAATTTCAAATAGTTCGATGAACCATCAGGAATTTTTAAAATGAACAATCCGACCAAGTACCTTGCCCTTGCCTTCTGCTCGATGACGCTGGCCGCCTGCGGTGGCGGTGGCGGCGGTGGCTCTACCGGCGGTGGCGTAGTAGGAGCCGATGTCAATATGACGGCAGCCGAAGTATTCTGGCCGGCCGTTCCGAATGCGAGTGATTCTCTTGCTTCAACTGCGCTGGCAAAGTACGAAGGCGAGTGGCAACAGGCCTGCGTTGACCATATGCGGCTGAAAACTGTTCTTGTGGCCACAAGTGCCACGACATTCACTGTGACGACGCGAGAAGATTACTACGATTACGCGGATTGCACTGGTGCTGTGGTTGCCACAGGCAGCTATGGCATGCCTGGCGAAACCGTGACGTACGACGAAACCCCGGTAACTGCGGCTGTGACTTTGCTTAACGGCAATTTGGTTCAGCCCGAACCCGCTGTTAGTCTCGCCACTTCCCTCATCGCGACCGCAACTTTCAAATTAACCGGCTGTGGCGTCCAGCCAACCATCTACGTTGATGGCAAGCCCATGACGCCGATTCAATTTACCGACGCCTATAAGCTCTATCCGGGACGCGCGTTGGCTGGTGGTAGCACGAAAGGCGCCCTGATGCTGCTCAACGGCGACTTGCTCACCTTGGTGGCCGTTCCAGACGCTGCAGCATCCTTCAAGGTCAAGCTGCAGTTTTTCCGTTGATAGCCCAGCGTGTACGCAATTCTTTAGAAAACTCACCATGAACATCTCCAACATGCCATTTCGTCATTTCGCTTCAGCCCTTGTGGCCACTCTGGTGCTCGCCTCCGGCGCCATGGCAGCCACGCCAAGTGCTGTAGCCGAGGCCCAGGCCCGTTACCGTGAGGATATGAAGGTGTGCAACAGCGGCCAGTCCAATCAGGACCAGGCCACTTGCCGCCGCGAAGCAGGCAGCGCCTTGGCTGAAGCCAAACGGGGTGCCCTCAACGATGTGCCCGGGCAGTACCACCAGAATGCATTGCAGCGCTGCGTCGTGCACAAGGACGATGAGGACCGTCGCGCCTGTGAGGCGCGCGTGAACGGCCAGGGCACTTCCGAGGGCAGCGTCGCTGCAGGCGGCGTGCTGTATCAGAGCGTTACAGTCACCCCTGCCAAATAAGACCAGCAAAGCTGGGTGTCAGCAGGCCGGGCGATGGTCTGACGCGGATGGGTGCGCTGGCACCCATTTTTTGCCTTTGATCTGTTGCACAATCACCGCTTATATCCGCCAAAAACACCTCCGCCCACAATGGGTTCATTGCGCTGGTCAGAAGGTATGAATGGATTTTTATATGGGCATTCTCCAGCACCGAATTTACTTGTGTTCGCAAAGTCCGCGTCGCCGCGAATTGCTCAAGCAAATTGGCATCAATTTCCACATGCTGCTGTTGCGCTCCGACCCGCGCCGCGGCCTCGATGTGGACGAGACGCCGCTGGACGATGAAGCCGCAGAGCCCTATGTGCGGCGCATCTGCCTGGAAAAAGCGCGTGCCGGTTCAGAGTCGCTGCGTTTGCGCAACCTGCCGCCGTTCCCGGTGTTGGCTGCCGACACCACGGTGGCGCTGGACGGCCAGATTTTTGGCAAACCAGACAACGCCGCGCAGGCCGGCGACATGTTGCGCCAGTTGTCGGGCCGTGAGCACCAGGTGCTCAGCGCCGTGGCCGTGGCCCTGGGCAACCGGACTGAAGTGGTGCTGTCGGCTTCTACCGTGCGTTTTACCAAGCTCAGCGAAGACCGCATCCAGCGTTACCTGCTCAGTGGCGAATTTACCGACAAGGCCGGGGCCTATGCGATTCAGGGCCAGGCCGGCGCCTTTGTTGAGCATCTGGCCGGCAGTTACTCCGGCGTAATGGGCCTACCCTTGTTTGAAACGGTGGAATTATTGCAACGCTTTGATTACCCTACGCCCTGAGGCGCAAGCCATCGCCATTCTTGGCAGTTGCAAACGGCCGCGCGGCTTGCGCTGGCATTAACCTGGAGATATTGAAATGACCGACGAAAAACCAGCATTGAACGCTGCTGCAGATCACTATTTACGCGTGTTGAAGAGTTGGCAGGACCCGCAGACATTGAATCCTGCTGCAGACGACTATTTCCGTACGCTGGCGGGTTTGAAGTACCCTCAGGCGCTGGCGACCGCCTTCCCGCGCATTGCCAACATGCTTTTTGAATTAAAGGACGACAAGCTCAAGCTGCGCGACTGCTTTGCCTCGCTCATTGAAGATGTCCGGGGCGGGCGGCAAGGTTTCCCATTCGAGGTTCTGATGAACATCCAGGATGTGCGCGAAGCCATGCTGGGCGATGTCAACCAATTCGCGATCGATGACGCCACCAAATGGGTGTCATAACCAAGTGCTTAACGGCTGACTGCGGCAACCAGTGGGCCAGCAGTTTCTGACATGGCCGAATCGCGGCCCTTGACACGCGGTACGAACAGCTGTTTGTCCACTGACGGGTTGATCGCATAACGCGTGATCACCGTTTCGCTGATGGCCATGCCGCCGGCGTAATTGTTGATGTGAAATGGCAAGATCATGCCGTCAACGGGTCTGAAATCCGAAAATTCGGCCGCCAGCACCATGGGATGCCCGCCAGCGTCGATTTGTCCGGCCACTTTCACAATCAGATGGGTGGCAGTGTCAACGTTGACCCGAATGGCGGGTCCCTCATCGTCCCACAGATCCATCACCTCTGTTACCTGATTGCCGAGGGTTTCGCTACCCGCATGCTGCAAGTTGTAACTCCCTTTGAGCAAGCCGTACGGCAGGTCAAGTTGCTTGTATTGGTAAATCATTGCCAGCCGAGCAGGCCCTTCGGCCCCGGTCATCAGGTTACCCCCGGTAATCCGCCAGGCCAGGTCGCCATTGAGCACGCGGGTTTCGCTTGTTGTGGGGTAAACGGTTTCGACCCGCAACATGCGGGGCCGCTGGAACCAGCGCTTGTAGGTGCCGGAGGCGTTACGGACGATCGCGTTGATGAGGCCATCGGCATTGAGCGAAACCATTTGCTCGATTTGCGGTGCGCCGCCGTAGGCCTGCACCACCTTGTCCACCAGCGCCACAGAGGCGGCGTCCTGTTCCAGCGCGGTCGCAGGCAGGATCATGAACCCAAAACTGGCCAGAGCCAGGCGCATCAGTTTGTTCGATAAGGACATGCAGGGAACCTTGTTTAGTTGGGGAAAAGGCGCATCGTCGGTAACAGGCGGCAAGCGTCTCATAACGCATAAGCCGCAAATTGTAGTGCGACGCATCATTTTTGCCGGTCGCAAACGAAAGACCCCAGCGGCGAGTCAGTCGGGCATGGGTGCCACATACAGCTGATTACGGCCGTTGTTTTTGGCATGGTACATGGCGGCATCGGCGATCTGGAGCAGCACATGTTCGTCGGCACCATGGTCGGGGAAAAAGGCAAGGCCGATGCTCGATGAAATATGGATATGGTGCGTGTCAATGACAAAGGTCCGGCTCAATTCGGCCAGAATCTTTTGAGCCACCAGTGTGGTCGATTGCAACGTTGCCATTTCCGGCAGCAGCACCACGAACTCGTCACCGCCAACGCGCGCCACCGTGTCAGACTCGCGCCGCACGCAGTCTGACAAACGCTGCGCCACGTCTTTGAGGAGCAGGTCGCCCACTTGATGACCCAGCCGGTCATTGACGGGTTTGAACTCATCAAGGTCAATGAACATCAGGGCCAGACGCGTTTTGTCGCGCCGGGCCTTGGCCAAGGCCTGGTGCAGGCGGTCGGCAAACAAGGCGCGATTGGGCAAGCCGGTGAGTACATCAAAATGCGCCAGCTGGTTCATGCGGTCCTCAGTCGCCTTACGTTCCGAAATATCGGAAAACACCGCCACGTAATGGCTGGGCGCGCCGTGCTCATCGCACACTTGTTTGATGGACAGCCAGGCCATGTAAAGCGCGCCGCGCTTGCGCCGGTTGCAGATTTCGCCGTGCCAGCCGCCGCTGTTGGTAAGCTGGTTCCACATGTCCTGGTAGAACCCGGCGGGATGCGTCCCGGAGGCCAGCAGCCTTGGATTTTTGCCGATGACTTCGGTGGCGCTGTAACCAGTAATGACGCTAAAAGCCGGGTTGATCGACAGAATGTCACCGCGCGCGTTAGTCACAATGCAGGCCTCGTCCATGGTCAGGATGACGGTGGAGGCCAGCCGCAGGGCTTCTTCGCGTTCATGGCGCTCGGTGATGTCGCTGTGCGTGCCGATCATGCGCAGCGGCAGACCCCGCGCGTCGCGGCTGACCACCATGCCGCGCGACAAAATCCATTTCCAGCGGCCATCTTTGGCTTGCATGCGCCGCTCGTTGGCGTAGGTCGGTTTTTCCCCAGAGAAATAGGCAAGTCGGTCGGCTTCGATGCGGGCCAGGTCGTCAGGATGGATGCGTGCCTGCCAGCCTTCGGCCTGATTCGGCAAATCCTGGGCGGCAAAGCCATGGAGTTCCAGAAAGCGCTTGGAAAACACCGCTTCGCCAGTTTGCAGGTTGCGGTCCCACACGCCATCGCCCGCGCCTTCCAGGGCAAACTTCCAGCGCTCTTCGCTCTGGGCCAACGCCTGCTGGGCTTTTTGGCGCTCATGGTTCTGCGCAATGATCTTGTCCTGCGCTCTTTTGACGATGACGAAGACCGCCGCATACAGCAGCGCCAGCAGCGCCACCACAGCGGCCACCAGTTGCCACTGCCGTTGTCCGACCTCGGCCAGCACCGTGGTGGCATCACGGTAGATTTCAAAGACACCGCTGACCTGGCCGGTTTGTGAGTCGCGGTGCGGGATATAGCTCTCGATGACGTCGTGCTCCTGCACTTCCCCCTCGAAGGTGCTGACCTCATGCTTATGCATCAGCTGCGAACTGTTCAAGCCGCGCAAGCCGGCAACTACACCCGCGTTGTTGCTTTTGTTTTCGCCAATCTGCTCAGGATCGGTGGAATACACCGTGCGGCCTTGCAAGTCATAGACCTTGATCTTGTAAATCTGGGTGCCCTGCAGCAGCACGTGCACTTTTTGGTGGATTGGTGGAATCAGCGGTGACTCTTTGAGTGCTGCGGCAGGCTGGTCAGCCACTGACTGGATCAGCGGGCCAAATTGATCGCCCCACATTTCATTGGCGATGATTTTGGCGTGGTTGACGTGCTCGCTCTGGTAACTGCTGATCAGGGCATCGACCGACAAGGTCCGAAAAACATAGCCAAGCAAGACCGCCACCACCACAAAGGCGACCAGGCTGGCGGCAGCGAAGTGGCGCAACAACTTGATATCGACGTCGGCAGCAACAGAAGTGCCTGCTGCACTGTTTGAACTTGAGCTTGGCAAACCTGAAATCGAATGATGAATCATTGTGGATGAATGTAGCCCACTTCGGGGCAAACGAACGCTTTGGTTGAATCACTTTTTCAACCACTGTCAAATGTACATGTTTTTTGTGAATTGTCGGATCGGCCAAGACCCGCTAAGCTTGCGCCATGAGCCAATTTCCGCCTGAAACGCCACCGCCGCTGTATGTGCCGCCGCCGTCCGAGGCGCCGCCCAAAGAAGTCATTGCCATGGCTTGGTCGGCGCCGCCGCGCTGGCTGCTGCTTGGCTGGCGCGATCTGGCCGCGCATCCGGGCATCAGCTTGTTTTACGGCCTGGCGTTCTGGTGCATGGCGCTGGTGCTTGGCGCCGTGTTCCGGGCCAGCCCCGAATACACCATGACGATGGCCTCGGGCTGTCTGCTGGTTGGGCCGTTTTTGGCGATGGGGCTGTATGAGGTCAGTCGGCGCCGGGAGTTGGCGCTGGCGCCCGACTTTGCCAGTTCGCTGACCTGCTGGAAAACCCACCTGCGCAGCATGGGCCTGCTGGTGGGCGTGTTGATTGTGCTGGAGCTGCTGTGGGGCCGGGCCTCGCTGGTGGTGATTGCGGTGTTTTTCAACACCGGCATGCCCTCGTCTGTTGGCGTGGTGCAGGCTGTTTTCAGCCCCGACAACTGGGAGTTTGTGCTGGCCTACACCCTGGTTGGCGGCGCCTTTGCCGCGCTGGTGTTTGCCATCACTGTGGTGTCGATCCCGATGATTCTGGACCGCGACACCGACGCCATCACCGCCGCCATCGGCAGCATTGAGGTGGTGGTGACACGGCCCGGCGTCATGCTGCTGTGGGGCGCGCTGATTGTGGCGCTGGTTGCCGTGGCCTTGCTGCTGCCCTTTGCCGTGGGCCTGCTGCTGGTCGGGCCGCTGCTCGGGCACGCTACCTGGCACGCTTATCGGGGGTCGGTGCGCTGGCTCTGACCGACCCCATGCTTGCGCTCGCTCAAACTTTGCTTAGCTGAAGCTGTCGCCCATCAGGGTGTTGAACCAGGTGTTCATTTGCTTGAAGTTTTCGGTGTTGTGGTTTGAGGCCTCGGTGACTTTGGCGCCCACGGTACGGCCGCCGTTGTCTGCCACCACCATTTTTTGGTTGGCGCTGTCATATTGGTAAACCGCTGTGAGCCAGGACGCGGTGCTGGCCGTCAGGGGCGAATAGCAGGCCGAATTCGCCACCGGGGCCGGGTCAGGCTGCTGGCCGCCGAGCAGACGCACGATCGCGTCAGCGCAGATTTTGGCTTCCTGGTTGGCCACATGGCCGGCTTTGGGCATGCCACAGTTGGCTGCATCGCCAATCACATGGATGCCCGAGGCGTTGGCAGCGGTGGACTGGTAAGACAACACGTCCACCACGGCCCAACGGCCGTCAGGGCTGTTGTTCAGACCGGCTGCAGCCAGCCAGCCACCCGGGGCGCTGCCGCTGGCGCGGTGCGGCACGATCGGGTTGACCACGTTGGCGCTCACCGTTGTGATGGTGCCCACCTGGTCGGTGTAGGTCACCGCCTTGGTGTCGGGGTTGATGTGCACATTGGTGACGCCGCTTTCGTACTGAATGACACCGGCGTGCAAGGTGTTGAAAGCGTAGGTGAAGCTGGCCACCTCGGCCTGGATGCTCAGGTTTTCGTCGAGCACCAGCACCTTGGAGCCCGCGCCCTTGTTGGTTTTTAAAAAGTCGGCCACCAGGCTGGCACGCTCATACGGGCCGGGCGGGCAGCGGTAGGGCGACTTGGGGATGGTCATGACAAAGGTGCCGTTGGCTGGCATGGCCGCCAGTTGCGTGCTGAGCAAGGTGGTTTGGGCACCGGCGCGCCAGGCGTGCGGGGTTTTGCTGTCGTAGTCTGCTTGGGTCAGGCCGTAAGCATCCATAAAGTCAACGCCGGGGGCGAGCACCAGGCGGTCGTAGCTCAGGGTGCTGCCGTCCGACAAGGTGACCGACTTGGCGGCTTTGTTGATGGCCGTGACCGCCGCCTGCTTGACCGCAATGCCGTATTTGCTGGCCAGACCGGTGTAGCCGTAGGCCAGGCTGGAGACGGTGCGGCTGCCATTGAGCACCAGATTGCTCATGATGTTGGAGGTGTAGCTGGTGCTGGGCTCCACCAGCGTGATGGTCAGGCCGCTGCCGCCCCACAGCCGTAGGTATTTGGCCACGGTGGCGCCGGCCATGCCGCCGCCGACCACCACAATGTTGCCGCTCAGGCCGGTGTTGGCCGCAGCCACGGTGGTGTTTTGACCGGCAGAAAACTTGCCGCCTTCGTCATGATCATCGTGGTGATCGTCGCCGCTGCGGCTCAGCATGGGCACCATGCCGACGGCGATGGCGGCGGTGGCCAGCGCCAGCAGATTGCGGCGCGAAGTGGGGGTGTTGTTAAAAGCAGTCATGTGAGGTCTCCAAAGGGTCGCGTGTTGGGGCGGGTTTACTGTTGCAGGTAGGCGATGATGGCGTCGAGCTGGGCGTTGGTGTAGCCCTGGGCATGGGCTGCCATGATGTCGCTGCCAGCGGGCTTGGTGAGGTAGTCGCGGACTTCACTGGCGTCGCCACGGATGGCATCAAAGCCGCCCATGCCGCCGGTGCCGTGGCACTGGAAGCAGTTGGAGGCCAGCAGACGGCCGTTGGTGTTGGCGGGCTGTGCCACCACAGTGCCGGGCTGGTACAGGTTCTGGACGGCATCAATCTCGCCTGCGTCGCTGTCGTCCGTGACCAGATTGGTTAACGGCTGGCTGGTGGTCAGGCCGTGCTCGTCATCAATCTTGCCAGCTGCTTGTGCCAGGTCGTCGCTGTGGTCGCTGTCGTTTTCGTCAAAGTCGTTTTCCATCCGCACACGCACCTGGTCCAGCCCTTTGAGCGCGGCTTTGGCGCTGTCGTGGCCACCGCTTTCCAGCGCCGTGGTCACGGAGTTCTGCACCGCAGTGGCCAACTGGCTGGCGCCGGTTGTATTGGCCACTTGCAAGGCGGCAACCAATTGGCTGACATCGACTTTGCTCTCCTGCGACTTGACCACTTTGGCGATGGCTTTCATCATGCGTTCTTGCGCCTTGTGGCTGCTTTCGCCAGGATTGGCATTCAGGCTGGCCAGCAATTGCACGGCCCGCTGCAGCGCCACCGCCTGGGTGTAGATGGCCGGCGTGCTCGCCAGTGCAGCCACCGGGTCTTTGCCCAGGTCGGCCACCGTCAGGCCCAGGGCCGTGGCTACCAAGGTCTGGGCTGCGGTCACATCCGCGGCCAGACCTTGCGCCACGATGGCATCAACCAGCGAGGTCAGCGGTGTCACCACCTGACCCTGGGTGGCTTTGCTGGCGCGCGCCGTCAAGCGGCCGGTAAAGGTGTTGCCCGTGTCGGTATCTACGCCGCCGGTCACCACAATTTGCAAGCCTTCAATGGCGCTGCTGACCTGGCTGTAATCAAGGGTGTATTGACCCGTGGCGCTGGTCAGAGCGCTGGGCTCGCCAGTATCTTGCAAGCCGTTTTTGTTGAGGTCCAGGAACACCGTGGCGCCTTGCAGATAGCCGTCCACAGCAACACCGCTCAGAGAGCTAATTGAACTGTTGCCCGGACCGGACGGACCTGCGCTACTACTACCGCCGCCGCCACCGCAAGCCGCCAGGGTCGCGATGGCCAGAGCGAGGGCCAGCGGGCGTAAATGGCGCAAATGATGCAGTTGGCGCGGGCTTGTTTTGGGTTTTTTGATCGTCATAAAGTCTCCTTCAGGTGGGTGGGTGGTTGGGGGAGGGGTTGGGTACTGGCGCTTAATCGTCGAGCTTGATTTCTGTGGCTTCCCACTGGCCGTTGTTCTGGTACGCCTTGACCTCTACCAGCGGCGCGGGGTTGCTCGCCCAGTTAACGTCTTCAAAGCGCGTGCTGGTGCTGTAGTGAAAGGTGTAGTCGCGCAGCACAAAGGTTTGTGCCTGGGTGTCAAGCTGGCTGACCTGACCGTAAAACTCGAATTCCTGGTTGGCGGAAGCGTCTTCGCTTTCAACTTTTACTTTTTCGGCCACTACGATTTGCGCGCTGACCGTGCCCTTGATCTCGACCCGCACGCCCAGCCCCAACGTGCCGCTGATGCTGGCGCTGCTGGCGTTGACCGGGATGCCGTTGACCTGAAAGCTTTGGTTAGACACGAAGGCGGTGATAGTGCCGTGAATCTCGGCTTCGTCGTCGTCGTCTATTTCAAATTCCAGCAGGGGTGAGCTCAGCAACTGCAGCCGGGTTGCAGTCCAGAGGGTGTCTGCCACGCCGGTTTGTGGCGTGGTGTTGAGTTGCACGCGCACCACATCGCCGTTGTTCCAGGCGGCGGGCTGTTCGATCTGGGCCGCCAGCACCATGCGTGTGCTGCCAATCTGGAACGTTGCTTGGTCAGACGCTTTGGCGCTGACCACGCCGCTGAGCCGATATTGCGCTGGCTGTGTGGTGCTGGACTCGATGCGGGTGGCCTGCAGATGGCCGGTGGTGGTGTCAAGGTAGCCGTAAACCTCAACATAGTGGTTGCTCAAAAGTTCTGAGAACTGCAGTGCTGCGCCCTCAAAAACGGTACTGGCAAGGGTGTCCACGGTGAGCCCGAAGACCGTCAGGGTGGTGTTGCCCAGGGCATCAATCGGCCCTTGCCATTCACTACCCACGCTGATACGACTGGCCGTGGCTTCGGCAATAGCGGTTGGGGTGGCGGCCGGGGTGACGGCCGAACCCTGAATCGAGACCACCATGCCCAGCTTGAGCGCCCGGGCGCTGGGCGTGCTGTCGTCGCGTGAGACCACGCTGGCGGCGCTGTCGTCGTAGCGAATGCCGTTGACGATGATCGAGCCCAAGCCCGTGATGGTGCCGCTGGTAAATGAGCCGCCACCGGTGCCGCCGCTGGTCAGGCCCGCCAGGCCACCACCGCCACCACCGCAGCCGGTCAGGTGCAGGGCGGCGCCAGTTAGTGTCAGCAGGGCTGTGCGGCGGTTCAATAACGTGGGCAAATGGTGTGCGTTCATGATGCTTCAGGGAGAGAGGTTGCGGGTGGGGTCGTTGGCGCTGGACCAGGCAAGGACGCAGGATCGGGCGTGGAAGTTGGCATGGCATCGGCCCAGGCATACAGACCAATCCGCACCGACTGGTCTTGCGGCCTTTGGGCGGCCTGGTCGGCGTCCATCAGTGCCTGCAATTTGGGGCCGAGGTTGGTGACCAGCGTGCGCCACTGCTTTTCGATCAGGCGGCGCGCTGTCTGAACGGAGTCGAGCGATAGCTCGTCGGCCAGCAGCGCTTGCTCAAAATGCGCTGGCGCCGGGTCGAGCACGTTGGCCACGGCAGCGCGCAGGTGGTCGCCCACATTGGTACCTAAAAAGCCCACCATTTGCGGCCAGTCACCGCGCGGCACAAACACCTCTTGCAGCAGCGTGACGGTGTTTTGCGCAGGGTCAATTGCCACAAGTTTGAGCCGTTGCATTTCGGCCAGCAAGGAGCGCGGGTGCACATCTTTGGTCACCGACAGGGCCAGCGCCTCAAAGCTCGGGGCTGCGCCCTGCCGTGCCAGCACCAGGGGCTGGCCGTCTGCGCTGACATAAGCCGGTTGGCTGATCCAGTAGGTGAGCACGTCGGTGGCAGAGGTGCGGGTGGGCGGGAGTTCGGGCGCATCTTGCGTCTGCAAACGCGCCACTTCGCGGCGGGTGAGGCCGGTCATGGTGCTAATGCGGCTGGTCAGGCGCGCCGGGTTGGCGTCGCCACAGGCAGTGCGGGCAGCGTTGACAAAGGCCTGGCGTGTGAGCTCTTCCACCGCCTGGATCGGCACCCCTTTGGCCAGGCACAGCCGGGCAAACGGTGCCATCAGACGCGCCAATGCGGCCAGCAAGGCTTGCTGATCGGCGTGTATGGGGTCGGCTGCGTTGGTCATGGCTTACGGGCAGGGTTGATTTGCCGCAATCATAGGCAGTAAATGTGCAAAAAGCACATTTAAAGTTGTAAGGAAACGCAACAGAAGTGTCTGTGCTTTGGTTCGGCTTGACCCGTCATCCCAGCCATCGCTAAGGCAACTTTATTGCCCCGCACATGAAAAACGTCGGTGATTTGCCTGCGCAGCGTCAGCCGGCTGGGCGATGCATTACAACCCCAGCGTCTGCCAGACCTGCTCCATCCGTGCTGTCACCTCCGGGCTCATGGTCAGCGGCTTGCCCCATTCGCGGCTGGTCTCGCCAGGCCATTTGTGGGTGGCATCGATGCCCATTTTGCTGCCGAGGCCACTCACCGGCGAAGCAAAGTCGAGGTAATCAATGGGGGTGTTGTCCGCCAGCAGCGTGTCGCGCGTGGGGTCAACCCGGGTGGTGATGGCCCAGATCACGTCTTTCCAGTCGCGCGGGTTGACGTCGTCATCGACCACCACAATGAACTTGGTGTACATGAACTGGCGCAAAAAACTCCAGATGCCAAACATCACGCGCCGGGCGTGGCCGGGGTAGGCTTTTTTGATGCTGACTACCGCCATGCGGTAACTACAGCCCTCAGGTGGCAGGTAAAAGTCAGTGATCTCGGGGTACTGGCGCTGTAGCAGTGGCACAAACAACTCGTTCAAAGCCAGCGCCAGCATGGCGGGTTCGTCGGGCGGCTTGCCGGTGTAGGTGGAGTGGTAAATGGGCTCGCGGCGCTGCGTGATGCGGTCGATGGTGAAGACCGGAAACTCGGCGCACTCGTTGTAATAACCGGTATGGTCGCCAAACGGGCCCTCCAGGGCGTGCTCAAAGCCGCTTTTGTGCGTTGCATCGGGGTTGATGTGACCTTCGAGCACGATTTCGGCAAAGGCGGGCACGCGCAGCTCGCTGCCCAGCGCCTTGACCAGTTCGGTGCGGCTGCCGCGCAGCAGGCCGGCAAACTGGTATTCGCTCAAACTGTCGGGTACGGGGGTCACCGCGCCCAGAATGGTGGCCGGATCAGCGCCCAGCGCCACGCACACCGGGTAGGGCTGGCCGGGGTTTTGTTGGGCATGGTCGCGAAAGTCGAGCGCGCCGCCGCGGTGCGGCAGCCAGCGCATGATGACCTTGTTGCGCGCGATCACCTGCTGGCGGTAAATGCCCAGGTTTTGCCTTGCTTTGTGCGGCCCTTGCGTGATGACCAGGCCCCAGGTGATGAGCGGTGCCACGTCGCCGGGCCAGCAGTGCTGAATAGGCAATTTTGACAAATCGACGTCAGCGTCTTCGCGCACCACTTCCTGGCACGGTGCGCTGCCAAGTTCCTTGGGCGACATGCTCCACAGCGTCTTGACCAGGCTGCGCATGCCGATCAGTTCCTTGAAGCCCTTGGGCGCTTCGGGTTCCTTGAGCGTGGCCAATACGTGGCCGAACTGGCGCAGCTCGCTCACGTCGTTCACGCCCATGCCCAACGCAACGCGGCGCGTGGTGCCAAACAGATTGCCCAGCACCGGCATTCTGTGGCCGGTGGGGTGCTCGAACAGCAAGGCCGGGCCGCCTGCGCGCAACACCTTGTCGCACAGAGCGGTCATTTCCAGGTGCGGTGACACCTCGGCCTGCACGCGCTTGAGCTCGCCCAGTTGTTCGAGTTGGGTGATGAAGTCTCTGAGGTCGCGGTAGGCCATTTGATGGATATTTAAAGTAAATTTACTGGAATCTGACTCTGAACAACTGCTCATTAACTGTTGGGAGTGGCACTGCGGACTTGCGCTGCGCAACAACCGGATGGGGCGTCCCCCTCATACTGGAGTACCAGAAATCGGGGGCCACCCCATCCGGCTGTTGCGCGGAAAGGTGTGCTTGATTTTGCATTCTCGAATACAAAGACAAAAACAAATGTCCGTTTTTACCAGTCGTCTAGCAAGGTGGGCAGTCTGGGCGGCTGATGATTTCTGGTACTCCAGTATGAAGAAGCCGCCCAGACTGCCTGCCTTGCGGGTTTCGTTAACGAACGGCCCATGAAAAAAGACTTACAGCCCGTTCCAGCGAACCGCATCGGCCTGCGGCAGTCCGAGCAAATCAAGCACCCGGCTGACGCTGTGATCAACCATCTCATCAATCGTTTGCGGTCGATGGTAAAAGCCAGGCACCGGCGGAAAGACGATGCCGCCCATCTCGGTCACACTGGTCATGTTGCGCAGATGCGCCAGATTCAAAGGTGTTTCGCGCACCATCAAAATCAGTTTTCGACGCTCCTTGAGCGTGACGTCTGCGGCGCGCGTGATCAGGTTGTCGGACAGGCCCAAGGCCACGGCTGCCAGGGTGCGCATGGAGCACGGCGCGATCACCATGCCGTCGCAGCGGAACGAACCGCTGGCGATGGCGCTTCCAATGTCGCGCACCGGGTACATCACATCGGCCAGGGCTTCGACCTCGGCACAGGGCATGCCAAGTTCCTGTTGCACATTGAGCCAGCCGGCGTCAGACACCACCAGATGGGTTTGCACATCGGCCAGGCCGCGCAAGCGTTGCAGCAGGCGCACGCCATAAACGGCACCGCTGGCGCCCGAGATGGCAACGGTGATGCGTTTGCCAGGCGCGGCGCTCGTGGTCATGGTGAGCTAGCGGGGTTTGAGGTTGGAGAACAACGACTTGAAGTGTGCTCGGGCCTGCGCCATGACATGCTGCGGCCTGAACGGTTCCAGGTTTATGACCGGCAATTCGATCGAATCGATGGTGTTTTTCACCAGCAGGCCGAGTTCGGTGTCGCCCTCCATGGCCAGGCGGCGGTTGAAGAACAGCGTGTCGGGGTCTTCCTGGCGCCGCGCCAGTTTGACAAAATCATGCGCGCTGGCGCTGATGGTGAGGTCGGCGGCGCCCGCGTTTTTGCAGGCGGTAAAGCGGTTGTTGCGCCATGCAAAATCAAAGGTCCATTGCGCGTCAAGCACACGCAGGCGCAGTTTTTTGCCGACCAGCATCTGCGTGACGTCGGCGTTGAGTTGTTTGGCCAGCGCCAGGTTCAGTGCTGTGACAAACAGCAGCGACCCCGGGTAGGGCGGCAAACGCCCCAGCATCGCCCCCAGCGGCCGCGGGATCTGCAAAGTTTGAGAAGTCATGCTGATATCCTTTCGGTTTGGGTCACCAGTTCCAGCCCGGGCTTGCCGTACCAGTAGCCATTGCATGGCTTCTCGGGCATCAGGCCCGGCAATTCGGCATTGGCAATGGCGGCAGCGGTGCGCCCCTGGATCACATCCTGAAACAATTCGATGATACGCACCGTGTGCTCTGACTGCGGGCTGATGCGCGCCACCGCCACGCCCATGTCGCGCATGGCGGCCAGCTCGGGCAGAAGGTTGTGCACGCGCGCCGATTGGGTTTGAATGCCGTTGAGCACCAAAAATTCTTCGTTTTCGCGGGTGCGCATCATCAGGCCATCAGGGTGCTCGATGCACTTGAACTGGCAGTCGTCCTTGGGCAGATTGCAGTGCCGTGCGGTAAAGCAGCGCGCCGAAAACGCCAGCGGCATGCGGCCATAGGCAAACACCTCAGTCTGCAAACCTGCCGGGCAACCCGCCAGCAACAAGGCCAGGTCATCGCGCCCCATTTCCAGCGGCATCACCCAGCGGTGCAACCCAAGAGCGGCCATCCATTGCAGTGTGGGCAGGTTGTAAATGTTGAGGTGCGGCCCGGCCACAAACGGCACTTTGTCCTCCAGACAATGCACCGCGCCCATGTCGTTGGCCTCGACCAAATATGTGCCGTTGGCGCAAATCTTGTGCAGCACTGTGACGTCGGCGCCCGATTCGATCAGCACCTGGGTGGACAACACCACCTCTTTGCCGGCCTCGCGCAGCACGGCCGCAATGTCGAGCCAGTCGCTCAAGCGCACCTCGTGGCGACGCGAACACACCGCTTCGCCCAGATAAACAATGTCCACGGGCGACTGCGCCACGGCTTCATAAAAAGCCAGCACGTCGTTGCGCGGCCAGTAGTATTGGATGGGGCCTAGCGAGAGCTTCATTTCCATGGCCGGTGGTAGGCACCCAAAGTATGTTGCTGGCCTTCGGCAACCTTGTCGAGGTCGCTGAACCAGGTCGGTTTGGCGTTGTAGTGTGCCGGGTTGTCGCGGCAGCTGTCGATGGCGGCGCGCCAGACTTTGGTGACTTGCGCCACGTAAGCCGGGCTGCGCTGGCGGCCTTCGATTTTGATGGCGCGCACGCCGATCTTCATCAGGTCGGGCAACAGCGACAGTGTGTTCAAGCTGGTGGGTTCTTCGATGGCGTAGTAGTTTTTTTCGTCGCCTACGTCAAAGCGGCCCTTGCACAGCGTCGGGTAACCGGCGTTTTCACCGGGCGCGTAGCGGTCGATCAGCACACCGTTCAGGCGCGACTCGCGGCCCTGTGGCGTCTCGACCCAGCGCACTGCCTTGGGTGGCGAACAGACGCCGTTGGTGTTGGGCGCCTCCCCGGTGGCGTAGCTTGACAGCGCACAACGCCCTTCGACCATCACGCACAGGCTGCCAAAGCCGAACACCTCGATTTCGACCGGCGTCTTGTCAATCACCTGCGCCACCTGGGTGAGCGACAGCACGCGCGGCAGCACGGCGCGGGCAATGCCAAAGTGCTGGTAATAAAAGTCCAGCGCCTCGTAGTTGGTGGCCGAGCCCTGCACCGATAAATGCAGGCGCAGTTGCGGCTGGTGGCGGGCGGCATAGGCCATCATGCCGGGGTCGGCCAGTATCACGGCATCGACGCCGCTGTGGGCGGCGCGGTCCACGGCGCGCTGCCACAGATCGGCCTTGGCCGCCTGCGGGTAGGTGTTGAGGGCCACAAACACCTTGCGGTGGCGGTCATGGGCGTAGCGAATGCCGACCTCGATGGCGGCCTCGTCAAAGTTCAGGCCGGCAAAATTGCGCGCGTTGGTGGCGTCGCGAAAGCCCAGGTAGACGCAGTCGGCACCGTTGTCCACGGCGGCCTTGAGCGCGGGCAGGCTGCCGGCTGGGCAGACAAGCTCCATGGGGGCAGCCACCGGCGTACCAGCTAGCTTCTGAAGCGTGGAATCATTCACTGAATTCATAAGTTTTGAAAACGCGCCGGGCAAGGCGCTGTCAAAGTCAAGCCGCCGAGGGTAACCACGCTGGGATATTTGGTAAATGATGCAAGTCAACCAATTTGCACAAAGTCAAATTAGCGACAATCGCCCACCGCTTATATTTCCGGCACACTCCATGAACCGACACCTCTGGCTACTGGCCATCTGCCAAGGCCTTTTTCTGACCAACAATGTCACGTTCATCGCCATCAATGGCCTGGTCGGATTCAGCCTTGCGCCGCTGGGCTGGATGGCCACCCTGCCGGTGATGGGCTACGTGGTGGGTGGGGCGTTTTCGACCGGGCTGGTGGCCAAAAGCCAGCAACGTTTTGGCCGCAAGGTGGCGTTTCAAATGGGGTTGGTGGTGGCGTTTTTCAGTGCGCTGCTGTGCGCCTATGCCGCCTGGAGCCAAAACTTCTGGCTGCTCTGCGCGGCCACGGTGATCGCCGGTTATTACAACGCCAATGCCAACCTGTACCGCTTTGCCGCCGCCGAACTGGCCAAGGTCGGCTACAAGGAGAAAGCGGTGTCGATGGTGATGGCCGGTGGCCTGATTGGTGCGGTGGCCGGGCCCAACCTGGCGGCGCAAACGCGCACCCTGACCGATGTGCCTTTCATGGGCGCTTACCTGGCGCTGGCTGGCGTCGCGCTGCTGTCAATGGCGGTGTTGGCGTTCATTACCTTTCCCCTTTCGCCAGCAAAGCAGCACAACCACGAAGGCCGCCCGTTGCGCGAGATCATGCGCCAGCCGGTCTTTATGGTGGCCGCGGCTTGCGGTGCCCTGGGTTTTGGCGTGATGAACTTGCTGATGGCCGCCACACCGCTGGCCATGCAGCAGTGCAGCCTGCCGTTTTCTGATGTGGCGCTGGTGCTGGAATGGCATGTGATCGGCATGTTTGCGCCGGGCTTTTTCACTGGTCACCTGATCAAGCGTTTTGGCGTGCTGCCGATCATGGGCATCGGCGTGGCGCTCAATGCGCTGTGCATCGTGATTGCGCTGTCGGGCGTGAATCTGCATCAGTTTTTGATCGCGCTGTTCTTGTTGGGTGTTGGCTGGAACTTTTTGTTCACCGGCAGCACCACCTTGTCGCTGCAAACCTATACCCCGGCTGAGAAAGACCGGGCCCAGGGCGCGCTGAACTTCTTTGTGTTTGCCACCACCGCTTTAAGCTCGTTTGCCTCGGGCGTGCTGGTCACCACCCAGGGCTGGCAGCTGCTCAACGCGGGCTCGCTGATTCCGGTGGCCCTGACGGGCGCGGCCATTGTCTGGCTTAGGACACGGCCCCAGGCAGTGCCTGCCCAGGCGCTATAAAGACCAGGCTTATTGGGCCTGCAAAATCCGCTCGCTCTTCCAGTACACGTCATCGCCGGCCGTGCCGTCGGTGCGGTAGCGGTTGAGCACACGGGCCAGCACGAACATCAAATCGGACAAGCGATTGAGGTAATGCCGCGGTGTGTCTTTCAAGGCTTCCTGGCCTTCCAAGGCCACCACCGCGCGCTCGGCGCGGCGCGCCACGGTGCGGCACACATGGGCCAGGGCAGCGGCGCGGGTGCCTGCTGGCAAGATGAATTCTTGCAAGCGCGGCAGCGCCTCGTTGTACTGCGCCAGGGCGTTGTCGAGGTCCAGCACCGATTCAGCCTTGAGCAACTCGAAGCCCGGAATCGACAGCTCGCCGCCCAGATTGAACAATTGGTGCTGGATTTCGACCAGCAGGGTGCGCACATCGTCGGGCATGGCCTCGCACAGCAGCACGCCGATGTTGGAATTGAGCTCGTCAACGTCGCCCATGGCATGCACGCGCAGGCTGTTTTTAGAGACGCGGGTGTTGTCGCCCAGGCCGGTGGTGCCGTTGTCTCCGGTGCGGGTGGCGATTTGTGTCAGTCGGTTGCCCATGGGTGAATTCTCAAAAAGTGTAAAACGCTTGGCTTGGTGCGCGGGCGAAGGCGCATTTCAGCATCATGAACGATTATCACGGAGACCTCCAGTGAACGCCCCAACTCTCCCATTGCACCCAGAAATCCTCAGCTATCCCGCACCCGCCGCGCTGTTGCAAGCCTTGTCCGAACGCTTTGGCGCGCAGTATTCGGCCGCCCTGGTGGCGCGCGAGCAGCATGGCCGTGACGAATCAGCTTTTACGGTGCCGCCCCCCGCAGCGGTGGTGTTTGCCGAGCGCACCCAGGATGTGGCGGATGCCGTCAAGCTGGCCGCGCAGTTCAAGGTGCCGGTGATTGCGTTTGGCGTGGGCTCGTCACTCGAAGGCCATTTGCTGGCGGTGCAGGGCGGCATCAGCATTGATGTAAGCCGCATGAACGCGGTGCTGGCCATCAACGCCGAAGACCTGACGGTGACGGTGCAAGCCGGTGTGACGCGCAAGCAGCTCAACGAAGCGGTCAAGTCCACCGGCCTGTTTTTCCCGGTGGACCCGGGTGCAGACGCCACGCTGGGCGGCATGGCGGCCACGCGCGCCAGCGGCACCAACGCGGTGCGCTACGGCACCATGCGCGAAAACGTGCTGGCGCTGGAAGTGGTCACTGCGCAGGGCGAGGTCGTTCGCACCGGCACCCGCGCCAAAAAGTCCAGCGCTGGCTATGACCTGACGCGCCTCATGGTGGGCAGCGAGGGCACGCTTGGGGTGATCACCGAAGTCACCGTCAGGCTCTACCCGCTGCCCGAGGCGGTGATGGCGGCGACTTGCTCGTTCGACAGCCTGGCGTCGGCAGTCATTGGGCGGCACCTGCACCGGCGAACACGGCGTTGGCCTTCACAAGATGGACTTTCTAGTGCAGGAGGCCGGCGCCGGGGCCATCGCCATGATGCGCGCCATCAAACAGGCGCTGGACCCCGACAACCTCATGAATCCGGGCAAGATATTTGCCCGCCAGCCAATGCCTTCCTGATCCCGATCGGCCTTGATGCGCCTGTGGCTACCGATAACGCGTCGGCATCAGGGGCTGCGCTGCGGCCCTTACACTGAGCTGTCTTATATTTTTGAGCCCACCATGGAATTTTTGACTGACCCGAACATCTGGATCGCTTTCTTCATGCTTTCAGCGCTGGAGATCGTGCTGGGCATTGACAACATCATTTTCATCAGCATCCTGGTGGGCCGTTTGCCGGCTGAGAACCGGGATCTGGCGCGCCGCCTGGGCCTGGGGTTTGCCATGTTCTCGCGCATCGCGCTGCTGTTCAGCCTGGCTTGGGTCATGACACTGACCGGTCCGCTTTTCACCGTGATGGGCCAGGAGATCAGTGGACGCGACCTGATCTTGCTTGGCGGCGGCATATTCCTGCTCTACAAAGCCTCGCACGAGATTTTTCTGGAAGTCGAGGCGCACCAGCCCAAGGAAGTCAGCGCCGGGGTCGATACCGTCAAGACCGGGGCCACCCTGTTTTGGGGAACCATTGTGCAAATTGGCATTGTTGACATCGTTTTTTCGCTGGACTCAGTGATCACGGCAGTGGGCATGGTGGACCAGATCGGCGTGATGGTGGCCGCCGTGGTGGCCTCGGTCGCCGTCATGATGTTTGCCGCCAAGCCGATTGGTGAATTTGTCGACCAACACCCGTCCATCAAGGTGCTGGCACTGGCCTTCCTGACCATGGTTGGAACCCTGCTGGTGGCCGAGGCGTTCGACGTGCATGTGCCCAAAGCCTATGTGTACACGGCCATGCTTTTCTCGCTCGGGGTGGAGTCGCTCAACATCCGGGCGCGCACCAAGCGCATGGCAGCGCGAATGATGGACGCCTGAAAAAAAGTGGCCAGTCACCCCGTCGGGGTCACTGGCCGAGCCCGGCACGACCGCTCGCTTATTCGATGGTCAGGCGCTGGGCGCCACTCATGGCCTGCTTCTTCGGCAGCGTGAGGGTCAGCACACCGTGGTCGTATTTGGCTTTGGCCTGAGTCTGGTCAATGTCAGAGGCCAACTGGAAGCTGCGTGACACCGCGCCGTAATAGCGCTCGCTGCGCAGTGTTTTTTCATCCTGGCTGGTGCTGTCCTGCTGCTTGATCTCGGCGCGCAGACTCACCACATTGCCGTCCACCGCCACCTGGATGTCTTCTTTAGGAACGCCCGGAATTTCAGCCTGGACGGTATAGGCGTCGCCGTTTTCCTTCACGTCAACCTTGATCTGGGCCGGTGTCGGCAGGGCGTCGCCATGCAGCGGTTTGATGTAAAAACCAGGGGCCACATCGCGGAAAAATTCGTCGAACAAACCACCGCGTGTCATCAGTGCATTCATGAGAATCTCCTTATTCAACAGTGCGTTGGGTAAGCGGCCCGCAACCCCCGTGGCTGCGCAGCCTCACTGCTGAAAATAGGGTTGCACGCGCAGATTTCAAGCCCGCAAGTGAGCGCGTAGCCCGGATGAAGCGAAGCGCAATCCTGGGCGTCTGCCCCGATGTACTGCTTATTGGCCGTTAATGCCCAGCAACTCCACCTCGAACAACAGCGTCGCGTTGGGGGGAATGGCACTGCCAGCGCCGCGCGGGCCGTAGGCGATGGCAGAGGGGCAAGTCAGCTTGGCCTTGCCGCCAACCTTCATGAGTTGCACGCCCTCAGTCCAGCAGGGGATGACGTTGCGCAGTGGGAATTCAATGGCCTGGTTGCGCTTGTAGGAGCTGTCAAACTCACGGCCATCGGGAAACGTGCCGCGGTAGTTGACCTTGACTGTGTCGCTGGCCTTGGGGCTGGCGCCCGTGCCCTCTTTCATGGACAGGTACACCAGACCGCTGGCGGTGACGACTGCGCCGGGCTCTTTGGCGGCAGCCTCCAGGGTGGCATCTGCCGCATGTGAGGCAATGGAAAAAGTCAGGGCAGTGGCGAGGATGACGTTGGGAAGCATCGTTTTCATAGTTTCAAGGTTGAGTAAAGTGAATCAAGGAATGGGCGGAGGGAGCTTGGCCGACATTATGACAAAGCGTCTGTTTTTTGACAAAAGACATGTTATCTGGCCCCTTGTCGATGTCAAAATGGCATGGCTTGTGCTTCATGTTTGATGTTTGGTCGTCTCATCAAGGAAAAGGATATCCGCAGTGAAAAGTATGGTGCTACGGGGGCATGAAAACGCGGAAGGTGCGCAGCACAAGGCGTGGGGTTCGCTGCACCTCTTCGCTATCGCCAGCCTGTTCGCCTTTGTGGCGGTCGGATTCCTGATGATTTACTTGTTCCGCACGCTGGCCATTGACGGCATGCTCAAGGTTGCCGAAGTTGAACACGTCAAACTGGCTCAACTCATTGGTAACGAGACCTGGGACGACGTTTTTGGACCCTGGATTCAGGTGACTCAAGGCAAGTCGGTCGAGGAGGTTCGAACGTCATCGGAACTGCTGGCCATTGAACGCAAAATAAGCTTGTTGCTCAAGGGCACGCGTGTCTGCAAGATCAAGGCCTACGACTTGAAAGGCATGACGATCTATTCCACCGACCCCAGTCAGATCGGCCAGAGCAAGTTCGACAGCCCTGGCGTCAAGGCCGGTTTGCTCGGGTTCAGCAGTGCCAAGCTGGTTCATCGAGATCAGGCCAGCTACCTGGAGTGCGAGACGTATACCCGCGATCTGGTCGAAAGCTATGTGCCGCACTTTTCTGGTGCGACCGGCAAGGTGACCGGCGTCTTTGAGATTTATGGCGACGCCACCGGGGTACTGGCCGAAATCGACAAGCGCGAGTGGTTTCTCTTCGTTGTCGTGATCGGTCCGCTGGCGCTGCTTTACCTGGTGCTGTTTTTCATCTTCAAGCGAACCGACGATGCATTGGCGCGGTGCAACCAGGCACGCAAGGCCGCCTGATCAAAGCAGCAGTGCGTTCACCCGCTTGACATAAGCCGCCGGGTCAGCGGGCAGGCCGCCTTCGGCCAGCAGGGCCTGGTCGAACAAGATGTGCGCCAGGTCGTTGAAGTGCACCGAGCCGTCGAGCATTTTCACCAGCGGGTGCTCGGCGTTCACTTCCAAGACCGGTTTCACGTCAGGCGCAGCTTGGCCGGCTTGCTTGAGCATGCGCGCCAGTTGCGTGCTCATGCCGTCGTCTTGCACCACCAGGCAGGCCGGGCTGTCGACGAGGCGGGTGGTCACGCGCACGTCTTCGGCCTTGTCCTTCAGGGCTTCCTTGAGTTTGGCCAGCAGCGGCTTGAAGGTTTCAGCGGCTTCTTCAGCGGCTTTTTTCTCGGTTTCGTCTTGCAGCTTGCCCAGGTCAACCGCGCCCTTGGCCACACTTTGCAGCGGCGTGCCGTCAAAGTCCTGCAGGTAATTGAGCGCCCACTCGTCCACGCGGTCGGTCATCAATAGCACTTCAATGCCCTTTTTCTTGAACACTTCCAGTTGTGGGCTGTTTTTGGCGGCGGCCGCGTTGTCTGCGGTAATAAAGTAGATGGCTTCCTGGCCCTCTTTCATGCGCGCCTTGTAGTCGGCAAAGCTGACGCTTAGCGTGTCGGTGGTGCTGCTGGCAAAGCGCAGCAGCTTGGCGATGCGGTCTTTGTTGGCGTAGTCTTCGCCCAGGCCTTCCTTGAGCACGGCGCCAAATTCGTTGTAGAACTTGGTGAACTTGCCAGCATTGGTAGCCGCCTCGGTTTTTTCTTCTTCAGTGACCACGTCCGTCACGCCTTCAGCCGATATGGTGGCCTCTGGCAACTTGTCGTGTTTGGCCAGGTCTTCGAGCATGCCCAGCACGCGCTTGGTGCAGCCTTCGCGGATGGCTTTCACGTCGCGGCTTTCTTGCAGTAGTTCGCGGCTCACATTGAGCGGCAGGTCTGATGAATCCACCACGCCCTTGACAAAGCGCAGGTAGGTGGGCAACAGCGCTTCGGCGTCATCCATGATGAAGACGCGCTTCACATAAAGCTTGACGCCGGCCGACTTTTCTCGGTTGTACAGATCAAACGGTGCTTTGCCGGGGATGTACAAGAGCTGCGTGTACTCGGTGCTGCCTTCGACGCGGTTGTGGGTGTAGGCCAGCGGGGCTTCGAAGTCGTGGCTGATCTGTTTGTAAAACTCGGCGTACTCGTCGGCCGTGATGTCTTTCTTGGCGCGTGCCCAGATGGCGTTGGCCTTGTTGACGGTTTCCCATTCGCCGGTTTTGACCATGCCACCGGGCTGGCGGCCGCCCTGCTCGTCGCTGGGGTTGATCAACTCGCCGTCTTTCCACTCTTCCTTTTCCATGCATATTGGCAGGCTGATGTGGTCAGAGTATTTGTTGATGATACCTTTGACTTTCCAGGCGGAAGCGTAGTCCATGGCGTCGTCGCGCAGGTGCAAGATGACGCTGGTGCCGCGCGCTGGGCGGGTGATGTTTTCTACCTCGAAGTCGCCGGCGCCACCGCTGATCCAGCGCACGCCTTCTTCAGCCTTCATGCCGGCGCGGCGCGATTCCACCGTGATTTTGTCGGCCACGATGAAGCCGCTGTAAAAGCCCACGCCAAACTGGCCAATGAGCTGTGAGTCGGCTTTTTGATCGCCGCTCAACTTGCTGACGAAGTCTTTGGTGCCGCTCTTGGCGATGGTGCCGAGGTGGTCAATGGCCTCTTGCGTGCTCATGCCGATGCCGTTGTCGGTGATGGTGAGCGTTTTGGCGTCTTGGTCAAAAGTGACCTTGACTTTGAGCTCAGCGTCGTTTTCGTACAGGCCGCCATCGTTGATGGCCTCAAAGCGCAGCTTGTCGCACGCGTCTGAGGCGTTGCTGATGAGTTCGCGCAGAAAAATTTCTTTGTTGGAATACAGCGAGTGGGTCACGAGGTGCAGCAGTTGCGCTACTTCGGCCTGGAAGGAGAGGGTTTGTTTGGTCATGGGGGTGCGTTGTGTCAAAGCATTAAAAAAACCAGCGGCAGATGTTGCGCTGGCGCTCAAGCTTATGACAGATAGGGGTGATGCAGACTATTTCAAGGGCCAGCACACATCGATGGGCCAGACCCGCGATGCACGCGCCGCTTTAAAACGCTGTGCAATGTTGGATAACGAACAGATAACGGCAGCATGGCGCGGCATCATGGTCGTTGTCGGTTCCCCTGAGCGGGCGCCATAGCCCCATCGCGCTGCAACTGAGACCACCAATGCCCGAAATATTTCACCAAGCCGTTATGTCCGACCACGTTGTCGGCGAGGCGGCGTGCGTCACCGAGGTCTGCCGTCAGGAGACGTGTGATGGTGAGTGACGACGACATTCTCGATGCCAATATCCTGATCGTTGACGACCAGGTGGCCAATGTGCAGTTGCTGGAAAGCATCTTGCAACAGGTAGGCTACCGGCACGTCACTTCGACCATGAGCCCGCATGCGGTGTGCGAGTTGCATCGTGCCAATTCCTATGACTTGATTCTGCTCGATCTGCAGATGCCGGGCATGGATGGCTTCGAGGTGATGGCAGGCCTGAAGGAAATCGAGCCCACGGGCTACGTGCCGATTCTCGTGATCACGGCCCAGCCGGGCCACAAACAGCGGGCGCTGGCCGCGGGGGCGAGGGATTTCATCGCCAAACCGTTTGATCTGATCGAGATCAAGATACGCATCCACAACATGCTGGAAGTGCGCTTGCTCTACAAGCGGCTCGCCGAGCGAAACGCTGAGCTGGCGTCTATGGCGCTGCATGACATGCTGACCGGGCTGCCGAACAGGCGCCTGTTGATGGACCGACTGTCATTGGCCATTGTCCATGCGCGCAGAAACCAACGCACGATGGCAGTCATGTTTCTGGACCTGGACGGTTTCAAGCAGATCAACGACACCATGGGTCACGATGCCGGCGACATGCTGCTGCGCATGGTTGCGGACCGCCTGGTGGCGACCGTCCGGCAAGAAGACACCGTGGCGCGTTTGGGGGGCGACGAATTCGTGATTGCTTTGTACGAGGCCATTGATGTCGAACAAGTGGCCAAGCTGGGGTCTAAAGTGATCAGCGCGGTGTCTCAACCCTACAGCATTCAGGGTGTTGACGTGCGCATGACGGTAAGCGTTGGTGTCAGCGTTTATCCCATGCATGGGGAAGACGCAGAGACGCTAATGAAGCGCGCCGATGTCGCCTTGTACGAGGCCAAACAGGCTGGTAAAAACGACTACCGAGTTTCAGCCTACGCTGACCTGTAGGCGCGGGCACTGAAAGCCCGCCCGCATCAATTTGGTGCCGGTGTTAACCAGAGCAACACTTGCCGAGTCACGTCCGGGCTGGCCAGCAGCGCCATATGGCCGGTGCGGTAAACGATCAGCCGGTTCACGTCGGCGAACAGCAAGGTGCGCGCGGCGTCGTCGTGTTCACCCAGTGCGCTGCGCAGCGGCACCAGGCCATCGCCGACCAGGCGGTCAGCCATGTGACTGCGTTTGGCGGCCAGCGTGGCAGCCACCGCAAAGCACGCCACGCGTTCGGGCAGTGGCAGGTGAGCGCGGCTGTCTGGCTTGCGTTGAAATCGGTCATGGCCCAGCCAGTCAGCATCCAGCACATGGCCATAACGCAGGTCGGTGACGCCCGCGCTGCGCAACTGGCCGAGCTTGGCAAACGGGCGACTGTAGGGGGTGCTGCCAAGCAGCACATCAATCCAGTTACCCGCACGCTCGAGCGGCGAGCCGTGGTGCGGTGTGCCGAGGAAAACGATGTTTTTGAGTGCCGCAGGCCAGTTCATGGCCGCCTGGCCCGCATCAAATAACGCGCTGCGCGTCACCAACCCGCCCATGCTGTGCGCCAACACGCTGAGCTCGGTCACGGGCACCGGCCAGCAGCGCACCAGGGCTTCCAACTGCTGCGCCAGCAGGCGGCCATTTTCTGAGACATGCAGGCCGGAGTTGTAACGCACATAGACCGGGGTGTAACCCAGGGTGGCGCTTAAGCACTCGGCGTGATTGACGGGCTTGCCCGCATGCCGACTGGTCCATTGCCGCTCGTTCATGCACAGGCCGTGGATGACGACCAGTATCTTGCCGCTGACTTGTGTGGCGTTTGGCGGCGCAGCGCAGTCCAGAACCTTGTTGTGCAAGCGCAGCGTCATCGGTGTTGCCAGCGGGTTGCCCGCCGCTTGCAGGCGGTCGCCCATGACGCCATTGAGTATGGCGAGCAAGGCAGCGCGCTCCACCGACTCGTCGCCCTGGCCTTCCAGGCGCTGCAGCAAGGGCTCCAGCCGGGTCAGGGCCGCTGCCACGCCGTGGCCGACTTGCTGGGTCACGCCGGTGATGCTTTTGTAAATCAGCCCGGTCAGGCCGCGCGCCTGCTCTGGGGTGGCGCCGCTGGGCGCGCCCAGCGTGCGCCAGACCGATTGGTGCACGCCCTCGGCCATGGCGGTGACGGCAGTGGTGGCTTCGGTGGCCAGCAGCGCAATGGCGCGCAGGTCCGAAGCTCGCAAATGGTGCCCGGTATTTTTAGAAGTGCTCATGCGGTGCCAGGTAGCGCCACTGCCCCACCGGTAAATTGCCCAGCATCACCTTGCCAATACGCACGCGTTTGAGACCCACCACTTTCAGGCCGACCTGCTCGCACATGCGGCGAATCTGGCGCTTTTTGCCCTCGGTAAGCACAAAGCGCAGTTGCTCGGGGTTTTGCCACTCCACCTTGGCCGGTTTCAACGCCTGGCCGTCCAGACTCAAGCCGTGGTGCAGCAGCGCCAGCTTGTCTGCCGGAAAGCTTGAGCGCACGTCCTGACTCACCGGATCGTCGTCATCAATGCGGCTGAGCTGGGTGATCTGGCCGGGTTGCGCAGACCTTGCTTTTGCACCCGGTGCGGCGTAAGTGGCTGCCGCCGAGTTGGCCGCTGCCGTGTTGAGCACGCCGGTGTACATCACGCGCACCAGGTATTCCTTTTCCATCACCGCGTCTTCGCCAATCAACTGGCGCGCCACCCGGCCGTCCTGCGTCAGCACCAAGAGGCCGGTCGAATCGATGTCGAGCCTTCCCGCGGGCACCAGGCTTTTGAGTTGGCTCGGGTGAAAGAAAAAGCGCGCGTTGTCTTCGCGCCAGCGGTTTTGCGGCTGCACCAGCGTGATGGCGGGCTCGTGGCCGTCCTCGGCCTGGCCGCTGACTAGGCCGAGCGGCTTGTTGATCAGCACCGTGACCTGTTTGGCCTGCTGGCCTTGCGCCTGTTTGTCGATCTCGATGCGCACGTCGGGTGTCACCTGCATGCCCATCTCGGCGACCCGGCCATTGACCTTGACCCAGCCCTTGCCAATCCATTCGTCGGCTTCGCGGCGTGATGCCAGGCCCAACTCGGCCATGCGTTTGTTCAGGCGCAGCGTGCCGCCCGCGCCATGGGCGGCGGTGTTGCTTTGGCCGGCGGGAATAGGGGCCTTGGCGGCAGGGCGCGCGGCCCGTTGGAAAACAGGGGCTTTTGGAGTGTTGGACATATGCTATTTAAGTTGTAGCTAATGGTGCTTATTTTAGTTGGGTGGCATGCGTGTCATTGCGAGTCCGGTGGCTCAAAAGATATGGCTGCGCAGCGCCTGCAGATCGGTCACGCGCAGGCCGCCGTATTCGACCCTGATCGCCTCCTGCGCGGCCAGCGTGTTCAGGGCTTCATTGACACGCTGGCGTGACAGACCCACCAGATACGCCAGCTCCTGCTGGGTGATGCGCAGCACCGCGCCCAGGCCCGGGTAAAGCACCGGGTTGAACAGCGCGGCCAGGCTGCGCGCCACGCGGATGTTGGGGTTGGTCATGCGGTCAATTTCGCGCGCCGCAATGAACTGGCCCAGGCGCTCGTTGAGCTGGTTCATAACGAAGCGGTTAAAGCCAATCGAATGGTCGAGCAGCCAGTGAAAGGTGTCGACGTGCAGGCCGGCCACCAGGCTTTTACGCAGCGCCTGGATGTTGTAGCGGTAGTCCTCGCGCTTGAGCGCCGTGCCCTCGCCAAACCAGCCGCCGGGCGGGATGCCGGTGAAGGTCATGGTCTGGCCGTCGATGTTGTCGGTGCTCATCTTGAGCAAACCATCGACCACGCCGAACCAGTAGGTCACCGGGCGGCCGGTGCGGCATAAAAAGTCGCCCGCTGCGGCATCGGTGATTTTGAGGTCTTCCACGGCGCGCTCGCGGTCGGCCTCAGAGAGCAATTTGAGCCACGGAATCACATCAAGCTCAGCCGTTGTCAGGGGGCGGCGGCGTTGAAACAGGGTGATTTCGGTTTTCATGGTGGCGAGCTGGGTGGGCGAAAGGCGGAGCGGTCGGTGCAGGGAAAACACCTAGGTGTTAACGTCTGAATTGTCGTCCAAACGACAACATAACGTCAAACCGGGTCTTATCATTCGCCCACTCCAGCAGCATGGGCATACAGCCCGGGCCGCGATGATTCAGAAACAAGGTGTAGCGATGCAAACGACGTTTCCCCGATTACTGTTAGACCACGCCGCCCAGCGCCCCGGGGACGCGGCCATGCGTGAAAAAGAGTACGGCATCTGGCAAGCCATCAGCTGGGCCGACCTGGCCGTGATGGTGGCGCATCTGGCTTGCGGTTTGCACCAGGCCGGTTTGCGCCAGCATAACCACATGGTGGTGATCGGCGCCAATCGCCCGCGCCTGTATGCCACCATGCTGGCAGTGCAGGCGCTGGGTGCAGTGCCAATTGCGTTGTACCAGGATGCCGCCGCCCAAGAGTGCGTGTTCCCGATCAACAACGCCGACGTGGCCTTTGCCTTTGCCGAAGACCAGGAGCAGGTGGACAAGCTGCTCGAAATCCGCGACCAATGTCCGCAGATGTCCAGGCTTTATTTCGACGATCCGCGCGGCCTGCGCAATTACGACGAGCCGGGTTTGCAGTCGCTCGACGACCTGATCGCCGAGGGCAAAAATTTTGTCGCGCAAAACCCGGGGTTTTTCAAGGCGGCGGTGGACGCCGTCAAGCCTGACGACGTGGCATCGCTGTTTTTTACCTCGGGCACCACCGGCAATCCCAAGGGCGTGGTGCACACGCATGACACCTTGCTCAACCGCGCCCGCGCCGGTGCCGAGTTCGACAAGCTGACCAACAAGGAAGACGTGCTGGCCTACCTGCCACCGGCCTGGATCGGGCAAAACATTTTTAGCTATGCGCAGTGGCTGAGCTGCGGCTACGTGGTGAACTGCCCCGAAGATGCCGCCACCGTCAGCATCGACCTGAAGGAAATCGGCCCCACCTATTACTTTGCGCCGCCGCGCGTGTTCGAGGGTTTGCTCACCAGCGTGATGATCCGCATGGAAGACGCGGGCGCCCTCAAGCGCAAGATGTTTCACTACTTCATGAGCGTGGCCAAGCGCGTCGGCCCGACGCTGATGGACGGCAAAACGGTGGGCCTGGCCGACCGCGTGCTGTATGCGCTGGGCAACTTCATGGTCTATGGCCCGCTGCGCAACAACCTGGGTTTCAGCCGGGTGCGTGTGGCCTACACCGCCGGTGAAGCCATTGGCCCGGACCTGTTCAGTTTTTACCGCTCGATTGGTGTCAACCTGAAGCAGTTGTATGGCTCCACGGAAACGGCGGTGTTTGTCTGCCTGCAGCCCGACCACGAAGCGCGTGCCGACACTGTGGGCGTGCCATGCAAGGGCGTCGAGATCAAGGTGGCCGACAACGGCGAGATTCTGGTTAAGTCGCCGGGCCTGCTCAAGGGCTATTTCAAAAATCCAGAGGCCACGGCTGAAGTGCTGACCGCAGATGGCTGGTACCACACCAGCGACGCCGGTTTTCTGGATGCGCACGGCCACCTCAAGATCATCGACCGCGTCAAAGACGTGGGCCGCATTAAGGGCGGCGCGAATGACGGCGCCATGTTTGCGCCCAAGTACGTGGAGAACAAGCTCAAGTTCTTCCAGCATATCAAAGAGGTGGTGGCCTATGGCGACGGCCGCGAAAAGGTGTGTGTGATGATCAATATCGACTTTGACGCGGTCGGCAACTGGGCCGAGCGGCGCAACCTGCCGTATGCTGGCTACACCGACCTGGCGCAAAAGCCCGAGGTCTACCAGCTCATCAAGGAATGCGTGGAACAGGTCAACGCCGACCTGAGCGTCGACACCCTGCTGGCCGGTAGCCAGGTCAGCCGTTTCCTGGTGCTGCACAAGGAGCTCGATGCTGACGACGGCGAGCTGACGCGGACCAACAAGGTGCGGCGCGGCTTTATCGCCGAAAAATACGATGTGCTGATCGACGCGCTGTACGGCGGCAAAACCAGCCAGTACATCGAAACGCAGGTCAAGTTCGAGGACGGCCGCACCGGTAGCGTCAGCGCAACACTGCGCATTGACGATACCAAGACCTTTGTTCCCGTCAAGGCGGCTGCATAAGCAAATACCATGGCAACTAAACAAATTGGCGACATCATTCTTGATGTCAAAAACATCTCTTTAGGTTTTGGCGGTGTCAAGGCGCTGACCGACATTTCGTTCGACGTGCGCGAGCACGAGGTTCGCGCCATCATCGGCCCCAACGGCGCTGGCAAGAGCTCCATGCTCAACTGCATCAATGGCGTGTACCGGCCGCAAGAGGGGGCCATCACCTTCAAGGGCAAAACCTTTAGCCACATGGACAGCTACCAGGTGGCCAGCCTGGGCATTGGGCGCACCTTTCAGAACCTGGCCTTGTTCAAGGGCATGAGCGTCATCGACAACATCATGACCGGGCGCAACCTCAAGATCAAAAGCAATTTGTTCATGCAAGCGCTACGCATCGGCCCGGCCCAGCGCGAAGAAGAGCTACACCGCGAGTTTGTCGAGCACATCATCGACTTCCTGGAAATTCAGGCGCACCGCAAAACCCCGGTGGGCCAGTTGCCCTACGGTTTGCAAAAGCGCGTGGACCTGGGCCGCGCCCTGGCCATGGAGCCACAGCTGCTTTTGCTGGACGAGCCCATGGCCGGCATGAACGTGGAAGAAAAGCAGGACATGAGCCGCTTTGTGCTCGACGTGAACGAAGAATTCGGCACCACCATCGTGCTCATCGAGCACGACATGGGTGTGGTGATGGACATCAGCGACCGCGTGGTGGTGCTCGACTACGGCAAGAAAATTGGCGACGGCACGCCCGAAGAAGTTCGCAACAACGAAGAAGTGATCAGCGCGTATCTTGGAACAGGACATTGAATATGCAACAACACACGAATGATTTGCAGGTGCAGTGCTTGCGTTCTGGCGCGGCCAAGCCAGGGATGCCGTGGAACTGGCTTTGCCAGGCCACAGGCATCGCACCCTTGAGGGGGGAGGCTGCTACACGAAGTGAGCAAGCAACAGGGGGGAGCCAATAACCATGGCATTTTTTCTTGAAACTTTGCTGGGCGGCCTGATGGCCGGCATGCTTTATTCGCTGGTCGCCTTGGGCTTTGTGCTGATCTACAAGGCCAGTGGCGTGTTCAACTTTGCCCAGGGTGCGATGGTGCTGTTTGCGGCGCTGGCGATGGCGCGGTTCTCAGAGTGGATTCCGCTCTACACCGGTCTGGACAACCTCTTCGTGGCCAATCTGCTGGCCTTCATTGGCGCTGGTGCCGTGATGTTCGTGGTGGCCTGGCTGATCGAGCGACTGGCCTTGCGTCACTTGGTCAATCAGGAAGGCACCACGCTGCTGATGGCCACCTTGGGCATCAGCTACTTTCTGGATGGCATGGGCCAAACCATCTTTGGCAGCGATATTTACAAGATCGACATTGGCATGCCCAAGGAGCCGATCTTTGCCTTTGAGAATGTCTTTGAAGGCGGCATCATGATCAACAAGGAAGACTTGTACGCGGCATTGATTGCTGCCTTGCTGGTGGGTTTGTTGACACTGTTTTTCCAGAAGACCGTGACGGGTCGGGCTCTGCGCGCGGTGGCAGATGACCACCAGGCGGCACAGAGCGTGGGTATTCCGCTCAACCGCATCTGGTTCATTGTCTGGTGCGTGGCGGGCGTGGTGGCGCTGGTGGCCGGCATGATCTGGGGCAGCAAGCTCGGCGTTCAGTTTTCGCTCACCACGGTGGCGCTGCGCGCCTTGCCGGTGGTCATTTTGGGCGGATTGACATCGGTTCCGGGCGCCATCGTGGGCGGCCTGATCATCGGTGTTGGCGAGAAGTTGTCCGAAGTGTTCTTGGGACCGTACGTGGGCGGTGGCATCGAGATTTGGTTTGCTTACGTGCTGGCGCTGTTGTTCCTGCTGGTGCGCCCGCAAGGCCTGTTCGGCGAGAAGATCATTGACCGAGTCTGATGCCACCAACGACATAGATGAATTTGAGGAAGAAGAATGTTCTACAGAGAAAACGGCCAATTCAAAACCACTTACCGGGCAGATCAGCAGATATTCGCCATCACGCAAGACCGGGTGGCAGTGCTGTTGCTGATCGCGGCGGCGTTTTTGGTGGTGCCCATGGTCACCAGCGAGTACATGTTCCGGGCCATTTTGATTCCGTTCGTCATCATGTCGCTGGCCGCCCTCGGGGTGAATATTCTGGTGGGTTACTGTGGCCAGATTTCGCTCGGTTCGGGTGCTTTTATGGCGGTAGGGGCTTATGCCGCTTTCAACTTCTTTGTGCGGGTTGACGGCATGCCGGTGCTGCTGGCGCTGCTGTTGGGCGGCATCTGTGCGTCGGCATTCGGCATTTTGTTCGGCCTGCCCAGCCTGCGCGTCAAGGGACTGTACCTGGCGGTGGCCACGCTGGCGGCGCAGTTCTTCAGCGACTGGATGTTTTTGCGCATCAACTGGTTCACCAACAACAGCACCTCGGGTTCGGTGTCGGTGTCCAACCTGCAGGTGCTGGGCTACCCAATTGCCAGTCCGATTTCCAAGTACCTGTTTTGCCTGACGATTCTGGTGGTGTTGGCGTTGCTGGCCAAGAACCTGGTGCGCAGTGCCATCGGCCGCGAATGGATGGCCATTCGCGACATGGACGTGGCTGCCGCGGTGATCGGCATTCGCCCGATGTATGCCAAGCTCAGCGCGTTCGCCGTGAGCTCGTTCATCATTGGCGTGGCCGGCGCCTTGTGGGGCTTTGTGCATCTGGGTTCTTGGGAACCCGCGGCGTTCTCGGTCGATCTCTCTTTCAAGCTGCTTTTCATGGTGATCATTGGTGGCATGGGCTCCATCATGGGCAGTTTTTTTGGTGCCGGGTTCATTGTGGTGCTGCCGATTTTTCTGAACCGCTTTTTGCCTTTTTTGGGCAGTCTCCTTGGCGTTGAGATATCAACCACAGCCATTGCGCACAGCGAACTGATCATCTTTGGCACATTGATTGTCTGGTTCCTCATTGCGGAGCCTCACGGCCTGGCCAAACTTTGGTCAATTGGCAAGCAGAAGCTGCGCCTTTGGCCGTTTCCTCACTGATTTGTTTTCGTTAACCCAAAGCACTGCGGTGCATCACTACCAGGAGACTTGTATGAAAATTAAACATATTGCGTTAGCGGCTCTCATGGCCTCAGTCGGCGCTGGCGCGTTTGCTCAGGTCAAAGAACAATTTTTTCCGGTCTTGACCGGGCGCACTGGACCTGTTGCGCCCAATGCAACGCCATGGGCAAATGGTCATAACGACTACATGAAACTGGTCAACGCGCGCGGCGGAATCAACGGTGTCAAGACTTTGCTTGAAGAATGTGAAACAGCCTACGCGACAGATCGTGGCGTGGAGTGCTACGAACGACTCAAGGGAAAACATGGAGGTGCGACTGTATTTCAGCCTCTTTCGACTGGAATTACTTTTGCACTGACCGAGAAGATTCCGACAGACAAAATCCCCATCATTACCTCTGGATACGGTCGCAGCGATACAGCTGACGGAGGCATATTCAAATGGAACTTCCCATTGGTCGGACATTATTGGGTTGCAGGTGACACGGTGTTGCAACATATTGCCAACAAGGCGGGTGGATGGGATAAGTTGAAAGGCAAAAAAATTGCGGTGATTTATCACGACAGCCCATTTGGCAAAGAGCTGTTACCAATCGTTGAAGAGCGCAGCAAGATGCACGGTTTCTCGCTGCAACTATTGCCAGTTCCTGCGCCAGGGGTGGAACAAAAAGCAGTCTGGCTCCAAGTGCGCAAGGAGCGCCCTGACTATGTGGTGATGCAAACCTGGGGGGTTATGACTGCGACTGCAATCAAAGAAGCGGTGGCCACGGGTTATCCACGAGAGAAAATGTTTGGTACTTGGTGGTCGGGTGCAGAGCCTGATCTAAAAGACGTTGGACCCAGTGCCAAAGGCTACAGCGCGGTCATGATGCAACATGGGGCGGAGCCACAGTCAGACGTTGTAAAAGAAATTTTGGCCAAAGTGCATGACAAGGGGCAGGGCACAGGCCCCAAAGACGAAGTGGGCTCGGTGCTCTACATGCGTGGCGTGATGGGGGCCATGCTGGCTGTAGAGGGAGTCCGTTCTGCCCAGGAACGATTTGGCAAGGGTAATGTGATGACTGGAGAGCAAGCGCGCTGGGGTTATGAGAATTTGAATCTGACGCAGGCCAAGCTCGATGCATTGGGCTTCAAAGGCGTGATGAGACCCATCTCTACCAGTTGTAGTGACCACTTGGGTGCTAACTGGGCACGTGTTCACACTTGGGACGGAAGCAAGTTTGTCTGGAGCTCGGATTGGCTGCATGCAGATGAGCAAATTATTCTTCCATTGGTAAAGGCCTCCGCAAACAAATTTGCAGAGCAAAAGAAACTGACTCGTCGCAGCGGTCAAGACTGCCAGTCCTGATTCTTGCGCGACTAGCTGTCATGGCGAGCGCGGTGAAGCAATCCATGACTTCAGGACGGCATGGCCTGCCGCTCTTCGCTCGCAGTGACGCGGCAATCCATGTGCGGTATCTGGCATGGCGCCGAGCGCTTGTGATCTTGGGAAAGAAAAATGGCTAGCCTTTCGCCTTGCCGGGGCACACCAAGTTACGTGGAAACAGCACTATGAGTGAATCAAAAAACATCGTTCTCAACGTCAATGGCATTGAGGTCATTTACAACCACGTCATCCTGGTGCTCAAAGGGGTGTCGCTGAATGTGCCCGAGGGCATGATCGTGGCTATTCTGGGCGGCAACGGCGCGGGCAAAACCACCACCCTGCGCGCCATTTCCAACCTGCTGCGCGGCGAGCGCGGTGAGGTCACCAAGGGCAGCATCGAACTGCGCGGCGAGCGCATCGAAAATTTGTCGCCCGCTGATCTGGTGCAGCGCGGCGTGGTGCAGGTGATGGAGGGGCGGCATTGTTTTGCCCACCTCACCATCGAAGAAAACCTGCTCACCGGCAGCTACACGCGCAAAGACAAAGGAGAAATTGCCGCCAACCTCGAGAAGGTCTACACCTATTTCCCGCGCCTGAAAACCCGCCGCACCAGCCAGGCGGCTTACACCTCGGGCGGCGAACAGCAAATGTGTGCCATCGGCCGCGCGCTCATGACCAACCCCAGCATGGTGCTGCTCGACGAGCCGTCCATGGGGTTGGCGCCGCAGATCGTGCAGGAGGTGTTCGAGATTGTGAAAGACCTCAACGTCCGCGAAAAGGTCACCTTTTTGCTGGCCGAGCAGAACACCAACATGGCCCTCAAATACGCCGACTACGGCTACATCATGGAGTCGGGCCGGGTCGTGATGGACGGCATTGCCAGCGATCTGGCCAACAACGAGGACGTGAAAGAGTTTTACCTGGGTGTGGGTGGCGGCGAGCGCAAGAGCTTCAAGGATGTCAAGAGCTACAAGCGCCGCAAGCGCTGGCTGGCTTGATGGGAGGCTCAGTTTTTTTGTGGGGGCTTCTTTGGGGTCTTCTGTGGGGCAGACTGAAGTCTGCCCCACAGGGGTCAACTGTCATCGTGAATTTGTTTTGAATGGATCATTTTTATGTCTGATTTTTTTGATGCCTTGGAAACGCGCGAACCCGCGGTGCGCGAAGCGGCGCTGCTATCGGCCTTGCCGCTACAGGTGGCGCACGCCAAACTGGCTTCACCGGCTTTTGCCGAGATTTTCAGGGACGTCAACCCCGCCGTGATCACCAGCCGGGCGGCACTGGCCCGCCTGCCAGTCACGCGCAAGCATGAATTGCTCGAATTGCAGCTGCGCAGTCGCAGCCGGGGTGGTAGCGTGTTTGGCGGTTTTAGCGCCAGCGGTTTCGGTACAGAGTTGCCGCGCGTGTTTGCCAGCCCAGGTCCCATTTACGAGCCCGAAGGCACGGCCAAAGACTACTGGCGTATGGCGCGCGCCATTTTTGCCGCCGGCTTTCGCCCGGGCGAGCTGATTCACAACAGCTTCAGCTACCACTTTGTGCCCGCTGGCTCAATGATGGAAACCGGCGCCCATGCGCTGGGCTGCACCGTGTTTCCGGGCGGCACCGGCCAGACCGAGCAGCAGGTGCAGGCCATGGCCGAACTCAAGCCGGCAGGCTACATCGGCACGCCGAGCTTCCTGAAAATCATCGTCGAAAAAGCCGCCGAGATGGGCGTGGCGCTGCCCAGCCTGACCAAAGCAATGTTCGGCGGCGAAGCCTTTCCGCCGAGCTTGCGCGACTGGTTTACCACGCATGGCATTGCCGGCTACCAATGCTATGCCACGGCCGATCTGGGCTCCATCGCCTACGAGACATCATCACGCGAAGGCCTGGTGATTGACGAAGGCGTGCTGCTGGAAATTGTGCGCCCCGGCACCGGCGACCCGGTGGCTGAGGGCGAAGTGGGCGAGGTGGTGGTGACCACGCTCAACCCCACCTATCCGCTGATCCGTTTTGGCACTGGCGACCTGTCGGCGGTGCTGCCGGGCCATTGCCCGAGCGGGCGCACCAATGTGCGCATCAAGGGCTGGCTGGGCCGGGCCGACCAGACCACCAAGATCCGCGGCATGTTTGTGCACCCCGGTCAGGTCGACACCATCGCCAAGCGCTTCCCCGAGATCACCAAAGCCCGCCTGGTGGTGAGTGGCGAAATGGCCAACGACCAGATGACACTCAAGGTTGAAACGGCGTGTAGTGGCCCGGACAGCCTGGCCGCCAAAGTGATGGAAGCGATTCGCGACGTGACCAAGCTGCGCGGCCAGGTCGAGGTGGTGTTGCCCGGCAGCCTGCCCAACGACGGCAAGGTGATCGAGGACGCGCGCAGCTACCAGTAGCGGGTCAAACGCCCCAGGTGATGGCCTCTTTGGCCTTGAGGCACTGGTCAATCATGTCGATGAAGGGCAGTGTGCGCTGGCGCAGGCTGATGGCCTCGAAGCGCGGCGCTGGCAGCTTGTCGGCCAGGGCTTGAGCAATGGCCTCTTTTTGTTGGGCTTCCTCAAGCAGCACCGCATTTTTCAGCGCCTCCAGCGCACCGGGCATCTGTTCGGGCAGCAAGATGCCCTTGATGCTGGGCTCTGAGGCCGAGTGCTTGCCGATGATCTCCAGCAGCCGCTGGCCATTGGCCTGCAACATAATCACATCCCCGGTCACTTTGGATTTGAACTTGTAAAGCATGCGTTTCCTTGCTGTGATGATGGACCGAAAAGGACTCATGTTAGTCCCATGCCTGCTGCTGGCCTTGTTGTTCAGTGGCTGCGCCGACTCGCGCTACTACGGGCAGTCGGTCGCCGGGCATCTGCATTTGATGCAGGCGGCGCGCCCCATCGACGACTGGCTGGCTGACGCTGCGGCCCCCGTCGCCCTGAAGCAACGCCTCAACCGGGTCCAGCAAATGCGTCGCTTTGCGGTCACCGAACTGCATCTGCCTGACAACGCCAGTTACCACCGCTATGCCGACCTGGAGCGCCGCCACGCGGTGTGGAACGTGGTGGCTGCGCCCGAGTTGTCGCTGACCTTGAAAACCTGGTGTTTTCCGGTGGCGGGCTGCGTTGGCTACCGGGGTTATTTTGCAGAAAGTGATGCGCAGGCCGAGGCCCAGGCACAACGCGCCGCAGGGCTGGAGGCCAGTGTCTATGGCGTGCCAGCCTACTCCACGCTGGGCTGGATGAACTGGCTGGGCGGCGACCCGTTGCTCAACACCTTCATCCATTACCCCGAGGGCGAGGTGGCGCGCCTGCTCTTTCATGAGCTCTCGCACCAGGTGCTGTATGTGTCGGGTGACACGGTGTTCAACGAATCATTTGCCACGGCGGTGGAGCGTCTGGGCGGCGCCCTCTGGCTGACGCAGCAGGCCAGCCCGCAGGCGCGCTTGGCCTATGTCGAATTCGATGCGCGCCGCCAGCAGTTCAGGCGGCTTGCCCGCAGCACACGTGAGCAGCTTGAAACCATTTATCAGGACAACAGCCCGCTGGCACCTGACTTGGCAACCAAAAGAGCCATGAAAGCCAGGGCGCTGCAGGACTTCCGCGCCGCCTACGCCGAACTCAAAATCCACTGGGGCGGCTACAGCGGCTACGACGCCTGGGTGGCGCAAGCCAACAATGCCGCTTTTGGCGCGCAAGCGGCTTACGATGAACTGGTGCCCGGCTTCGAGGCGCTTTTTGAACGCGCGGGGCGCCAGTGGCCGGCGTTTTATGACGCGGTCAGGCAACTGGCCAGGCGCCCAAAAGAAGAGCGGACACAGCACTTGAAACAATTGGCAGCAGAACCGCCTGGATTGCAGCGCGTCGCTTTCCATGAACAGTCCCGTCGCTAACGCAAACTGCCGTCATTGCGAACGCAGTAACGCAATTTAGGCCCCCATCGCTGTTGACCGGGTGCCAACCATACAATCCCGACCATGTCCCTTGACGACGACGCCTCCTACAAACTGCTGTTCTCCGCGCCTGAAATGGTGCGTGATTTGGTGCTGGGTTTTATTC
>Ga0210053_1000367_pt1 | contig 44316 bp, 35 predicted proteins | sample CryGeymeta201512_FD_185467 | JGI IMG/M metagenome (GOLD analysis project Ga0210053, IMG submission 185467) | Groundwater microbial communities from Crystal Geyser aquifers in Utah, USA - Crystal Geyser metaG 2015-12 (SPAdes) (version 2) | ecosystem: Environmental > Aquatic > Deep subsurface >... | reverse complement strand
ATTTATCGGAAGCACAATCTGGTATTGTGGCCGTTATTTTTAAATATTGTGATGATAATAAAATGCCACTTCTCGATTTGAAAGATTTTAAAAAAATACTTCAATACGCTACACAAGAAGGAAAAAAAGAGTTTGAAGATGACTATGGGTACATTTCAACAGCCTCAACAGGTGCTATTTTACGAAAAGTTGTTGAACTAGAGCAACAAGGAGCCGATTTGTTTTTTGGAGAAACATCTTTTGACGTTCAAGATTTGTTGAGAGTTGATGATGACGGAAGAGGTTATATCAATATTATTAGACTCACAGATATTCAAGATAGACCAAAACTATTTTCAACCTTTATGTTGAGTTTACTGGCTGAAATTTACTCAACATTTCCAGAGCAAGGAGACAGTGACAGGCCAGAGCTTGTCATGTTTATTGATGAAGCTCACTTAATTTTTAATGAAGCTTCCAAAGCCTTATTAAATCAAATTGAAAGCATTGTAAAACTTATACGAAGTAAAGGTGTTGGATTATATTTTGTAACACAAAATCCAACCGATGTACCTGAAGCCGTTTTAAGCCAATTAGGATTAAAAATACAACATGCACTGCGCGCATTTACGGCCAATGATAGAAAAGCTATCAAACTAACCGCTAAAAACTATCCAGATTCAGAGTATTATAATACAGAAGATGTTTTAACTTCTCTAGGCATTGGCGAAGCATTGATTTCTGCCCTTGACGAAAAAGGAAGACCAACACCATTGGCCGCCACCATGATGCGTGCACCCATGAGTAGAATGGATGTGTTAACAGATTCTGAACTCAGTACATTACTATCAAAATCAAAACTTGTAAAAAAGTACAATAACGATATTGATAGAGAAAGTGCTTATGAAATGCTAAATGAAAAAATTGATTTAGCTGAAGCAGAAGAAGCTAAAGAAAAAGCACATCAAGAACAGGAGGCATTAAAAAAGGCAGCCTCAAAAGATAGAGATTCTGCATCAAGTTCGAGACGAAGAAGTACTGCCATGAATCCTGTGGTTAAAGTTTTAACAAGTGCAACTTTTATACGTAGTGTTTTTGGAATTTTAACCAAAGTCATGAAAAAATAAGTCCATTTTTAGATAGCTATTAATTTTATTAATCCCATTTTAAGTCATGTATAAATCTTATTTAAGTCTCATTTTTTTATGCCTATTTCTTACCAATTGTAATAAAGAAATAAACCCATTCCAAATTAGCAAACAACACATTGGTCTATTAACGGATTCCACTCGGGTCAAGGACTTAGAAGCCATTTATATTCAAGATTCTCTGGTTAAAGATTACCCTGAGAATGAATTTAATATGCCGTTGAATGATATTGAAATTTTTGATAATGAAGGTCATAAACTTTTAAACATTAGCCCTAGAAAACCGTTGGACTCAATGTCATACATTCAAAGTGTTCAAATATTTGATTCGCGTTTTAAAACCGATAAAAACTTGTCTATTCTGAGTACCTTCAAAGACATTAACTCGAATTATAAAATCACCAGAATTGATAATTTAATCAATACCATTGTGGTTACAGTAAACGAAATTAACGCTTCTTTTACCATAGACAAAAAAGAGCTACCAGCCAACATGCGTTTTGACAGAACTTTAAAAATTGAAGCCATTCATATTCCTGATAACGCTAAAATCAAGTTTTTTTTCATAAATTGGAACAAACAAGATTAATAAAAACCCTATGAATCCTTACTTTTCAAAAATATTGGTAGACGTTGCCAGAAACAAACTAAAACAAAACCAAGGCAAAGCCACTGTTAACAAAAAGGAAATTGTTCCATTGGCAAGAACCTTGCATGTTGAATTGGTTCATTTTATAAAAGATTACATTAATATTATTATTGGTGTTTTTGCTGCCGGTTTTGGTTTAAAAGGTTTTTTACTGCCTAATAACTTTATTGATGGCGGCGCTACTGGTATTTCCCTTTTATTAGAGTATGTAACTACCTTAAACTTGAGTTACCTGTTAGTGTTGGTTAATCTTCCATTTTTATTTTTGGCATCAAAAACATTTAACATAGCATTTGCTGTTCGAAGTCTTATTTCAATAGCAATGCTAGCCTTTGTTGTTCACTTTATTGAATATCCCATTATTACTGAAGACAAATTACTGATAGCTGTTTTTGGTGGTTTCTTCTTAGGCTTGGGTATTGGCATGGCCATGCGAGGTGGCAGTGTTTTAGATGGTACAGAAGTATTGGCTATTTTTTTAAGCAGAAAACTATCATTAACAATTGGGGATGTTTTGTTTATAATTAACCTCATGATATTTTCGGTTGGTGCTTACATTTTATCTATTGAAACCGCTCTCTATGCTATTCTTACCTATCTAGCAGCAGCTAAAACGGTTGACTTTGTTATTGATGGCGTTGAAGAATATATAGGTGTTACCATAATTTCAGAGAAACATGACGAATTAAGAACCATGATTATCGAAAAGTTAAGACGCGCCTGCACCATTTATGCTGGCAAAGGTGGTTTTGGAAAATCAGGAAAAAGTTATGATAAAGACATTATTTATACCGTAGTTACCAGATTAGAACTCGCCAAATTACAAACAGAAATAGATAAAATTGATAAAAACGCTTTTACTATCATGGGAATTGTGAAAGATTTAAAAGGAGGCATGATTAAGAAAAAACCCATGAAAGAAAAACATTAACCATCCATGACTCAAAAAAAATACATCATACAAAACAATCCGTTTATAGTTCCTACCAATGATGGCAAAGTTATAAAGGAACATTTTGGTCTGGCTACAGATGGTAATTCAAAAATAAGTATTGCGTATATGATTGCGCCTGCTGGCTGGAGCGAGCCTTTTCAAACACCAGAATTTGATGAATTTACATTTATTATCAAAGGCAAAAAACAGTTTATTATTGAAGGTGAACAAATTGTATTGAAAGCTGGACAATCCATTAAAATTGAGAAAAACACCAGAGTTCAATATTCAAATCCCTTTACAGAGCCATGCGAATATATAGCCATCTGTACGCCCGCATTTTCAAAAGATAAGGTAAATAGAGAAGATTAATGGGTTCCATATTAATAAAACTTGTAGGCTCCTCTATTAATGCCTTGAGTTATCTATCAAAAACATCTGCAGCCAATAAAGCTTTGACGTTGTTTTCAAAACCTAGAAGAGGACAAATCAACCAAGCGCAATTTGATTTTTTGGCAACGGCCAAGAAAGAAATCCTTTATTACGAATCTCACGAAATAATGACTTATCGATGGATTGGCACAAAGAAGACCATTCTACTGGTTCATGGCTGGGAAAGCAATTCAGGCCGATGGAAACCACTAATAAATCATTTAAAAAACAAGGATCATAACATCATCGCTTTAGATGCACCTGCTCATGGAAACTCTGGAAGCGGGTATTTCAATGCACTACTTTATGCTGAATTTATAAATGAAGTAGCAAAAAAATTTAAACCCCATATTATTGTTGGACATTCAGTAGGTGGTATGGCAACGGTTTTTTTTCAGAAGAAATACCAATTAAAAGGTATTCAAAAATTAGTGCTTTTAGGTGCTCCTTCTAATTTTAAAGACGTTTTAAAACGATACACAGACATGCTAAGGTACAACCGCCGTGTTACCGAACAACTTAACTTGGAAATAATTGAACAATTTGGGTCTTCACCAGAATCGTTTTCAACAGCAAAATATATTCAAACCATTCATGCTGAAGGATTGATTATTCATGACAAAGATGACAACATTATTCCATACAATGATGCGCTTCTTATTAAAGAAAATTACAAAAACAGTAAACTCATTTCCACAAAAGGATTAGGCCATTCATTAAACCATAAATCTGTAACCTTTTATATTTCAGAATTTATTGAGAACTAAAGTTCATATCTTTGCAGAACTATGGAAGAGCCATTAAAAAGAATTAATAAATATTTAAGTGAAGTAGGCTATTGTTCAAGACGAGAAGCCGACAAACTCATTGAAGCAGGACGAGTAACCATTAACGGTATCATTCCTGAAATGGGCACAAAAATAAGCCAAAGCGATTTTGTTGAAGTAGACGGTAAACCAGTCCAAAACTCAAAAGATTCGTTTGTTTACTTAGCTTTCAATAAACCCGTTGGCATTGTTTGCACCACGGACACCAGTGTTGAAAAAGATAATATTATTGACTTTATTAAGTACCCAAAACGTATTTTTCCCATTGGAAGATTAGATAAACCCAGTGAAGGATTAATTCTTTTAACCGATGACGGCGATATTGTAAATAAAATATTGAGAGCCAGTAATAATCACGAAAAAGAATACATTGTAACCGTAGACAAACCCATCTCTCAAACCTTTATTGAGCGAATGTCCGGAGGAATACCATTAGCAGAATTAGATCGGGTTACCAAAAAATGCCAGGTGGAAAAACTGAGTACTTATGAATTCAAAATTATTTTAACACAAGGCTTAAACAGACAAATTCGGCGTATGTGTGAATATTTAAATTATGAGGTACAAACCTTAAGGCGCGTTAGGATTATGAATATAAAACTCGATATGCCGGTAGGAGACTATAGAGCACTAACCAATGACGAACTAAAAGAACTCAATGTACTCATTGAGGATTCCACCAAAACCTATAGCGAATCGATTACAAGACAAAGAAATCATAGAAACTAAATAATACATATGTCATCTATTTCACCTTTTCATTTAGCCATTCCCGTTCATAATTTAGAAATATGCCGAAAATTTTATCGTGATGTATTAGGTTGTGATGAAGGCAGAAGCAGCGACCAATGGGTTGATTTTAATTTCTTTGGACACCAATTGGTTATTCATTACAAGCCAAAATCCAATGACAACTTGCACACCAATTCTGTAGATGGAAAAGATGTACCTGTACCACATTTTGGAGTTGTTTTACCTTGGAATGATTTTCAAACGCTGTCAGAAAATTTAAAAAGCAAAAATATCCTATTTGAAATTGGCCCTTATATTCGCTTTGCTGGTCAAATTGGTGAACAAGCAACCATGTTTTTTTATGATCCTGCTGGCAATGCCCTAGAGTTTAAGGCATTTAAAGATTTGAGTCAGTTATTTGCAAAATAGTATTTCATTAAAATATTAAATGGGAATTGTGATATTTTCATTTATAATCTTGTAACATCAATTCTTGACATAACTTTAATTTAGCATCATAATTCTAAAATTATGATACGGATATTAGCATTAATTTTAACCATTGGTGGCATGATAGCCTTAATACTAGGTGTTTTAGGCATCTATGGGAATAATATGGTGAACCTAAGTCCTTGGGCTTTAACCATTTTAGGTGGAATATTTTTTATTTCTGGGGTATCTATGTTAAAATATAGAAAAGACGATCCACCTTCAGCAGAATGAAAAATTATAAAAACTAATACTGATACTCTTTAAAACCCTTTAAAGATTTGCCTCAACTATTTGCAAATAAACTGTATTATTTTCTGTGATGTTCGCGTGCAAGTAATGTATTTTTAAGCAACATAGCAATGGTCATAGGGCCTACACCTCCAGGCACAGGTGTAATAAAACTTGCTTTTTTACTTACATTTTCAAAATCAACATCGCCAGTAATGGTATATCCTTTTGGAGAAGATTCGTCAGTAACTCTGGTAATTCCAACGTCAATAACCACAGCATCGTCTTTTACCATTTCTGCTTTTAAAAAGTTTGGAACACCTAAGGCCGAAATGATAATATCTGCCTGAGACGTAATTTGTGTGATATTTTTTGTGTGACTATGAGTTAAGGTCACTGTAGAATTTCCTGGAAATCCCTTTCTTCCCATTAAAATACTCATTGGGCGACCCACAATATGAGAACGACCAATAACAACGGTATGTTTCCCTTTGGTTTCAACACCATAACGCTCTAATAATTCTAAGATTCCGAAAGGCGTAGCGGGAATAAAAGTTGACATATCTAAAGCCATTTTACCAAAATTGGTAGGATGAAATCCATCAACATCTTTATCTGGATTAACAGCTAACAATACTTTTTGAGTGTCAATTTGAGAAGGTAAAGGTAACTGAACAATAAATCCATCAATATCAGGATTCATATTAAGCTCATTGATTTTGTCCAACAATTCAATTTCGCTGGTTGTATTTGACATTTGTACCAAAGTAGACTCAAAACCAACCCGTTCACAAGCCTTGACTTTACTACCTACATAGGTTAAACTTGCACCATCATTTCCAACAATAATAGCGGCCAGATGCGGAACTTTCTCGCCTTTATCCTTCATTTTTTGAACTTCTAAGGCGATTTCATTTTTTATATCGTTACTAATTTTATTTCCGTCTAAAATTGTCATATCAAAATATTTGGTTGTTGGTTGTTGGTTGTTGGTTGTTAGTTGTTAGTAAAATTAACTTTTAACTTTTAACAAAACTAACGCATGTTTTTCATGGCTTGCATCATTTTTTTACCGCCTCCACCTTGCATCATTTTCATCATTTTACTCATCTGTTGAAACTGTTTTAGCAACTGATTAACCTGCTGAACCGAAGTTCCAGAACCTTTACCTATTCGCTTTTTTCTGCTTGCATCAATGATGGAAGGCTGGGTTCTTTCTTTAGGTGTCATAGAATGAATGATGGCTTCAATACCTTTAAAGGCGTCATCATCAATATCAACGTCTTTTAACATTTTTCCAGCGCCAGGAATCATTCCCATGAGATCTTTCATGTTTCCCATCTTCTTGATTTGCTGAATCTGTTTTAAAAAATCATCAAACCCAAACTGGTCTTTGGCAATTTTCTTTTGAAGTTTACGTGCTTCCTCTTCATCAAATTGTTCTTGAGCACGTTCTACTAAAGATACCACATCACCCATTCCAAGAATACGGTCGGCCATACGTGCTGGATAAAACACATCAATAGCTTCCATTTTCTCGCCAGTACCAATAAACTTGATAGGTTTGTTTACGACAGATTTAATGGAAATAGCTGCTCCACCTCTGGTATCGCCATCTAATTTGGTAAGAATAACACCATCAAAATTCAACACATCATTAAAAGCTTTCGCTGTATTTACAGCATCTTGCCCTGTCATAGAATCTACCACAAACAAGGTTTCTTGTGGCTGAATGGCTTTGTGGATGTTAGAGATTTCGGTCATCATCACCTCATCTACTGCTAAACGACCTGCGGTATCAATAATAACCACATTAAATCCGTTTGCTTTGGCATGCGCAATTCCAGCTTGAGCTATGGCAACAGGATTATTATTTCCTTTATCACTAAAAACCTCAATGCCTATTTGATTTCCTACAATATGTAATTGATCAATAGCTGCTGGACGATACACATCACAAGCAACTAATAATGGTTTTTTGGATTTTTTATTTTTAAGATAATTGGCGAGTTTACCCGAAAACGTGGTTTTACCAGATCCTTGTAAGCCAGACATTAAAATAACGCTTGGTGTACCAGATAGATTGATTCCTGCAGCATCACCACCCATAAGCTCTGTTAACTCGTCTTTAACAATTTTAACCATTAATTGGCCTGGTTGCAAGGTTGTTAATACGTTTTGACCTAATGCTTTTTCTTTAACTTTGGTTGTGAAATCTTTGGCTATTTTAAAGTTAACATCGGCATCTAAAAGGGCTCTTCTTACTTCTTTTAACGTTTCGGCAACATTAACCTCAGTAATACTTCCATGACCTTTTAGAACGTGTAACGCTTTATCTAATTTCTCGCTTAAATTATTAAACATATTCCTTTTCAGTTTTTTAAGATGCGCAAATTTAAGGATTTGAAGTTTATTATTGAAGTATCCTTCTGTAAAAAAAGTTGAATAAAAAAAAGCTGCCAAACCAAGTGATTTGACAGCTCATATAAAGGAAACTTAAATAACTAACCTAACCAACCGAATTTATGAAAATTCCCCTTTATTTGTTATTGTTTTTCTAACACTAAAATTCTTTCTATTATTCCTGTTGAACTTAAGTCTTTCATCTCAATTCTTGTTTCGGTAACAGACACTATTTTCCATCGATGATTGAGGACTTGAAAAGGGATTTCCAACCCAAAATTTAAACCAAGATATAACCCATCGTTTCTGTACGCCAGCCAAGAACCATCAATGATTCCAAAATTAGGATCTGTAACTTTTACCCAACCATTTTCAAGAAAGTCTATGCTATATAAATTATAGTTATCTGTTAAGTTTAGATTGCCTTCTTGATATAAAGCAACTTCCCATGTGCCTTGAACCAACAATCTATCTATAAAAATTAGATCTGTATCTATGTCAAAACAATGTCTTTCCAAAACCATTTGACTATTGGGCGCTTCTAACTTAATTAATCCGGGTTCTAAGAGGGTAATGAACCATTCTAAGTTCAAATTAGGTCTGCCTTCTAGATTAATCTGCAATATAAAACCAGCATTTTGTGCAAGAATATCATAAGTTCCTGATACAAACTCACCGTTAACCCTTATTTTAACTACATTATTGGCAAAAAACTTTAAGGGAGTTCCTATAAATTCACTTTCGTTTTCTGCTCCGTTAACATTTAATCGGGCCACTCTCCAAAAACATTCTTGTAGGTAACTTTCAATTCTCTCTTTTGTAAAATCTACCACAATATCGCAGTTTTTGGTTAGAATGATTCTATTGCCTCCTTCTTGATATAATTTAAGTCTACCAGCTTCTAAGTCATATACAAACCATTCAAGTGTAAAGTCTACAAGCGTATCAAACTCTAGTTTTATTAAAGCACCTCTATCCGTCACTCTGGTAGTCCAAGTTCCTGTAAGTACATCTCCGTTTCTTGTGCGAACTTTAACCACATTGTTTTCTTTAAATTGAATAACATATTCGCGATAAAAGTCGATGAGATTATCTTGATTTCTTTCAAATTCATGAACAACCCATGGACAAGTCATAAGCAGTGCATCTAATCGGTCTTTTGTAAAATCATCATCACCATAATCATTGTTATCATCTTCATTACAGGTGTCTTTAGCAGCTTGAATGGTTTCTTGCAATTCTTGATTGTTATTAACCACTACCGTTGAACCATCGCTTAGTTCCATGGTTACAGGAAAGTTAATGCTTGCAAATACTTCACCTTCTTTAACACGTTTTATAAAACGGTGTAATTGTCTATCATTTTCAACCGTAACAATATCGATCACTTGAAAATTGGTGTTATAAATAGAGAAGGAAATAGGATATTGAAAATCTATACATTCAATATCATCGTCTTCTTCATTCTCTCCATGACATTGTTGAGCCAATTCAATCAATTCCTGACGGTTGTTGATAGTTATTTCGGTATAATCAGACAAGATAATTTTTATGGGAAATTTAATTTCCAAACTATCCATATCATCATCAAATTCATCAAAAATAGCTTCGATAACCGCAAAATCAGCTTCAGAATCTATAATAATCTCTACACCATTTACAATAACGGTTACAGGTAAATCAACAGACAAGCAATTAGCTTTATCTATAATGTTATCTGAAGATCCATCTTTAACAGAGGTTGAGGCCATCATGCTTGTTAAGGTTGAAGAGGCAACAAGTGTTTCTGCTTCTGCAGGTTCTGTTACATCAACAACTTCTTCTTGACAAGACATAAACATTAAAAGGGCAAAAAAAGGAAATAATAGTAATTTTTTCATGACATTTAATTTTTTGTTTAACATTAGGGCATTTTGAATATAAAACAAATAAGCTTTAAAAATTCCTACCCTGTTTTTCAAAAAAAAATTAAATTTTAAAAATTATAAACTTCAAAAAACCTTATTTTAGTAGCGCAATCAACATCTAAATGGCTAAACAACTACATGATAATATTTGCGAAGAATCTATTTTTTCTTCTATTTTTAATAAATACTCCAAAGATTTGCACAACTTTCTTTATTATAAGTATGGCGATTTATTAAACCCAAAAGACAAAGTACAGGAAGCATTTATTAAATTATGGGAACATTGCAGCAACATATCGCCCGATAAAGCCAAGAGTTTTTTGTTTACAACAGCCAATAATTTTATGTTGAATGAAGTGGCTCATCAAAAAGTAGTTTTAAAACATCAGCAAATCAAACCCAAATCATATACCAATGAATCCCCTGAGTTTTTAATGCAGGAAGATGAATATATGCAGAAACTACAAAAAGCCCTTTCAAATTTAACCGAAGCACAACGCGTTGCATTTTTAATGAATAGGGTTGAAGGCAAACGCTTTAAGGAAATTGCTGAACTTTTAAACATTTCAACAAAAGCGGTTGAAAAACGAATATACGGTGCTTTGGAAAAATTAAAACAAGACATTAAGGAGTTGTAGTTGGTTTCTAGTTTCTGGTTTTTGTTGGATAGAACATACCTGTTTGGAATTTGAAATTTAATTTTTTTTAAATGCCAGGTAGGAAAAAATAAAAGGTAACTGTTATATAATTGAATGATTACAAAATGAAACGAGAAGAATTAATATCAAAATGGTTGGATAACAACCTAAACCATCAAGAACTTGAAGCCTTTAAAAAGCTTGAAGACTATGATGATTTGGTAACCTTAAACCATCGCTTACGAGCTTTTAAAAATGATGAATACAACACTTCTAAAGAATTAGAACGTGTATTGTCAAAAATTAAAAGCAAAAAAACAGCATCAAAACTTTGGATGAAACCACTGTTGCGCATTGCTGCCATTTTGGCTATATGTTGTGCTTTATATTATTACACCACAACATTGGACACCACGATACAGACAGAATTTGCACAAAAAACAACCATTGAATTACCTGATGCTTCAACAGTATCATTAAATGCTAAAACATTTTTAGCTTACAATAAAAAGTCTTGGAAAAATAAAAGAACTATAGAACTTAACGGCGAAGCATTTTTTAAAGTAGCCAAAGGTTCAACCTTTAATGTTATAACTAAGGCAGGAAACGTTACGGTTTACGGAACCCAGTTTAATGTAAAACAAAGAGATCATTATTTTGAAGTTATTTGCTACGAAGGCGTTGTTGGAGTTACCTTCAACTCTACACTCTCAAAATTAAAAGCTGGAGACAGTTTTTTAATCATTGATGGGAAATTAATTGCTAAAGAAAAAGAAGAAACATTAGCGCCTTCGTGGCTTCAAAATGAAAGTCATTTTAAAAGTATGCCTTACAAAGAAGTTTTAGCTGAATTTGAAAGACAATACAATATCGCTATTGTTTTAGAAAATATTGATGACCATCAGCTTTTTACAGGCAGTTTCACCCACAACAATATGGACATAGCTTTAAAATCAATGACATTACCTTTACATATAACGTATCGTAAAAACAACCATACTATCATCCTAAAACGTGACTAGAAAAGGTGCTATTTCTATATATATATTATTGTTTTTTTTGAATATCGGCATCCTTAAAGCTCAGACCATTCAAAAGGAAAAGCAATCGCTTGCAGAGGTATTAAAAATTCTTGAAACCAAATACAACATACGTTTTTCTTACGCAGATGTTACCATCACAGATAAAATGCTTGCATTGCCAGATTCTAATTTAAGCATGGAAGATGCCATAAACCTTTTAAAAACTGAAACCAATTTATCCTTTGAAATTTTAGACAACCGGTTTGTAGTTATAAAAGTTTTTGATACGTATTCAGATTCCATTACAACTCAACGATTGGAGGAAATAACCATTACCAACTATCTTACAAAAGGGATAACTCAATTAAATGACGGAACCACCACCATTAAACCTGAAACCTTTGGCATTTTACCCGGACTTATAGAACCAGATATTTTACAAACCATACAAGCCTTACCAGGTATTTTAAGTGTTGACGAAACGGTTTCAAACATTAATGTAAGAGGTGGCACTCACGACCAAAACTTATTTCTATGGGATGGCATAAAAATGTATCAATCCGGTCATTTCTTCGGATTAATTTCTTCGTTCAACCCTTATACAACTAAACGAGTTAATGTGTTTAAAAATGGAACCCGGGCAAAATATGGCGACGGTATTTCCAGTGTTATCGACATGCAACTTTCAAACAAAATTGATCATGAATTTAAAGCCGGTGTGGGTTTTAACCTAATAAATGCCGATGCTTTTGCAAAAATACCGCTTTCAAAAAAAACAGAATTACAACTTTCTACGCGTCGTTCTATCACAGATTTAATGGTTACACCAACCTACGACCAATATTTTAAACGTATTTTTCAAGATTCGGATTTAACGAGCACTAAAGACGACAGTTATTCGATTTCTCAAAACGAAGATTTTTATTTTTATGATATTACGGCTAAATTCTTATATAATATTACCAAATCAGATAAAGTAAGAGTGCATTTTTTACAGGTTAATAATGATTTAAATTATGATGAACAATCCACCATTAATGATACCAATGAAGCATTGAACAGTCGTTTGTCGCAACAAAATCTTGCTGTTGGAATTACATACACAAAAAACTGGAGCGAACGTTTATCTACAACCAGTCAAGTATATGTCTCTAAGTATAATTTAGATGCCACCAATTTTGATGTGCTAAATAATCAGCGTTTAATTCAAGAAAATGAAGTGCAGGACGGTTCGGCAAAATTTGATATAAATTATATCGCCTCACAAAACGTTAATATTAATGGTGGCTATCAATTTTCTGAAATTGGTGTGGCCAATCTAGAAGATGTTAACAATCCTGATTTTAGAAGTTATATTAAAGAAGTTATTCGCAGTCATGCCATTTATGCCGAAAGTTCTTGGTTATCAAACAATGCTAATTCTCATTTAAAATTTGGAACACGTGTTAACTACCATAAAAAGTTTGAAATGTTTTTGGTTGAGCCAAGATTTAGCTTTAGCCAGCGGTTTTTTAATCATTTTAGATTTGAAATTTTAGGCGAACTTAAAAGTCAGACTACCTCACAGATTATCGATTTGCAAAACGATTTTTTAGGCATTGAAAAACGCCGTTGGATGCTTTCAGATAATGAAAACATCCCAGTTATAAAAAGTAAGCAAATTTCAATAGGCATACATTTCAACAAAAACAAACTCCTTATAAGTGCAGAAGCCTATATTAAATATGTGGATGGTATTACTACTAGAAGCCAAGGGTTTCAAAATCAATATCAATTTGTAAATGCTGTTGGAAGTTATCAAATTAAAGGCGTGGATTTCCTATTAAACAAGCAATTTAACGACCTTATAAGTACCTGGTTTAGTTACACCTACAGTAAAAATGATTATACGTTTAAAACCTTAAACAACGGGAACCCTTTTCCTAACAATGCCGACATTCGTCATGCCATTTCATTAGCCGGAACCTATACCTATAACAACATAAAACTAGCTCTTGGACTTAACTGGCATTCTGGAAAGCCAAATACAACGCCTGTTTTAAACAATGAGGTTGTTGATGGTTTAATCCAATACGAACCACCAAACAGTAGCAACCTAAAAGATTATTTAAGAGCAGATTTTTCTACTACTTATGAGTTTAATATTTCAGATCACACGCGAGCCATTTTAGGAACCTCTATTTGGAATATAACCAACAAAAAAAACATTCTTAATACTTACTATACTTTAGAGAATCAAGACATGGTTAGTAAGGTTGAAAATCAATCTTTGGGCATTACGCCAAACCTTAGTTTTAGATTGCAGTTTTAAGACTATAGTATCTATTAAATTTTGTTTATATTAGTTCGGTTGAGATTTTTATTAAATCACAACTGACTTTAATACTTTATTTAATAAATAATTAATATTTAGCCTATGAAAAAGCTATTAGCCATATGCATATTGTTAGCTGTACACAATTCAATTTCTCAAACTATCAACGAAATTGAAATCAATTCTAAAGTCAATGAAGTATCAGTCTTTATTGAAGGCGCGCAAATAAAAAGAAACAAGTCTGTTAATCTTAAATCGGGTATAAACCTTTTAAAATTCATTAATTTATCTCCTTTTATTGAAGCCAAAAGCATTCAATTAAAAACCAGTAAAAACGTGACTGTTCTCTCGGTAAATCATCAACAAAATTTTATTAATAAATTAGAAAAGCCAAAAAATCTTCTTGCTATTGAAAAAGAATTAGAGTCTTTAAAAGATGAACTAGAAACAGAAAAAACTTATTTATCTATTCTAAGCTCAGAAATACAATTTTTAAACGATAACAAAAAAATTGGAGGAACATCTCAAAACCTAAGTGTAAATGATTTAAAAACCACGGCAGAATTTTATGCCAATAAATTAACGGCTCTTAAATTAAAAGAACTTGAAAGAAACAAAAAATTAACACTTTTATTAGAAAAGGAGAAGGACTTAAATAATGAATTACTTTCAATCTCTGGAAAGAAAGATTTTGCAAATGGCGAAATCCTCATAAAATTAGAAACAAAAACACCCATATTGACCGATTTAGAGCTAACGTATGTTGTGGGTAACGCTGGCTGGTTACCGTCTTACGACATTAGGGCTAAAGATGTTAATGAACCTGTAGAGCTTATTTACAAAGCCATTGTAAAACAAGACACCAAGATAAATTGGGACAATGTCAAATTAAGATTATCTTCTGCCAACCCAAACTTATCTGGCGTTGCCCCAGAGCTTCGCATATATTTTTTAGATTATTATTCTGTACCACCTCAATACAATAGAGATATAAATGAGGTTTCTGGTGTTGTTTTAGGTAGCGGTAATGCTCCTCTTCCTGGAGTTAATATAATGGTTGAGGGAAGTACAATTGGCACAACTACCAATTTTGATGGCTTTTATTCCATAGCCTTACCAAATAGCGCCAGTACTTTAGTGTATTCTTATTTAGGATATGTTTCCAAATCAATTAACGTATCACGTGCCGTTCAAAACGTGTATTTAGAAGAAGACACAAGTCAATTAGACGAAGTTGTAGTTGTTGGTTATGGTAGTAAAAAAAGGGGCTCTTTATCTAAAGAATTAGAAAGAAAAGTGTCAGGTGTAAATATAAAAGGAGCTGCGAGCAACAATATTATACCATTAGAGCAATTAGAAAACCAAACGACTGTAGATTTTCAAATTAATATTCCTTACACCATTAATTCGGATAACAAAAGTTATTCTGTAGACATGATTCAGTACAAACTTCCTGCCACATACCAATATTATAGTGTTCCCAAAATTGAAAAAGAAGCATTCTTAATAGCAAGTATTAACAATTGGGAACAATATAACCTCTTGGAAGGAGAAGCCAATATTTTCTTCGAAAATACCTTTGTGGGCAAGACAATTCTCGACGTTAGATATGTTTCAGACACTTTAGACATATCTCTTGGGAGAGACAAAAACGTGAGTGTAAATAGAGAAAAAGTTTCAGATTTTACTTCAAAGAAATTCGTAGGTTCAAAAAAGGAAGATGCTAGAGCATGGAACATATCTGTTAAAAATAATAAATCTAACCTTATTAATATGATAGTATTAGACCAAGTTCCAGTATCTAAACTTGAAGAAATTAAAGTTGATGTTTTAGAATTATCAAAAGGAAAATACAACACTGAAACTGGTGAAGTAAAGTGGGAATTTGACTTAAAACCAAATGAACAGACAAAAAGGACTCTAAAATACGTTGTGAAATACCCAAAAAACAAAAGTTTGGTTATTGAATAATACTTAAAAATAATTACTTAATTAAAACGATAGCTATGAAACCATTAAAAAAAGAAGATATCAATCAAGATGTGTTTGATTTGTACGACTATTACGCCCACAATAAAATTGACAGACGCCAGTTTGTAGAAAAATTATCAATTTATGCCGTTGGTGGCATCACGGTATCATCATTATTGAGTTTTATAACGCCCGACTACATCAATACTTTATTGGTTAAACCCGATGACGAACGATTAAATTCTGAATATATACATTACGAATCACCAAAAGGTGGTGGCAGCATTAAAGGCTTACTTTCTAAACCCGATAACACAACAGGCAAACTACCAGGCATTATTGTGGTGCACGAAAACCGCGGTTTAAACCCCTATATTGAAGATGTTGGCAGGCGCGCTGCGCTTGATGGATTTATATCTTTAGCACCCGATGCCTTAACACCTCTTGGTGGTTACCCCGGAAATGATGACGACGGTAGAGAGTTACAAAGAAAACGTGACAGAAATGAGATGCTCGAAGATTTCATTGCTGCTTTCGATTATTTGAAATTGCATAAAAACTGCAATGGCCATATCGGTGTGGTGGGCTTCTGTTTTGGTGGTTGGATTGCCAATATGATGGCCGTAAAAATACCAACACTTAAAGCCGCAGTGCCTTTTTATGGTGGACAGCCAAATGCCGAAGAAACAGCCCAAATTAAAGCGGAATTATTGTTGCAATATGCTGAATTGGACACCCGTGTTAATGCCGGTTGGCCAGCCTACGAAACCGCTTTAAAAGAACATAACATTACCTATACAGCACATTTTTATGACGATGTAAACCACGGATTTCATAACAACTCAACGCCACGGTATGATGAAAAAGCCGCAACATTGGCTTGGGAGCGGACTATGGCGTTTTTTAAAGAGACCTTAAAATAGTTGTATTTAACGTGAATAATGTTTAAGCAGCCCATAAAGTTAGTTGGTTAGATTCCATCGGCGTTATATTTAAAGAAGGCTTCTTAGGAAAGAAACAGTATGCTACCAAAGCAGCAATTATGTTTACCAAAAAACCTTTAACAGAACGGTGCCTGGTATGCTCGATTTTACAAATATTCTTAAGCTCGTCGTTTACAGATTCTACCAAAGCTCTTTTTCTTAACAGGATAGCATCCACATCAGAGAGGTTTTGCTTTTTCATGTTCTTCCTCACTTTAGTGATAAGCTGAATGCCATCTTGAAACAAAAGCTCAGAAAGGGCCTTTGATATATAGCCTTTATCCCCAAACAACTTACCAAAGACTTCTTTTGTCATGGCAGTCATAAGCTCAATATTCCTGTCATCTATATTGCCTTTGGTCAGGTAAAAGGATAAAAGCTCCCCTTTGTCATTATTCACGTTATTTTAAATGTTTTACAACTTGTTACTAAGGTGGTTTTGTTTTAATATCAAAGTAAATATAATCAATATTTCCTACGAAAATAAAAATCCCAACAGCAAGCCATCGGGATTTTGTAAATCTTTTTCTACAGTCCAAAGTCTATAGTCTATTTTCTTTTATCTATTGTCTTTCATCTATAGTCTATCATCTACTTCCTAATAACCCTCACATTCATTTCCTCAATCTTTTTATCGGATAGGATGGAAGGCGCTCCAAATAATAAATCGTCGCTCGTGCCTGTTTTTGGGAACGCCATCACTTCACGTATGGATGCTTTTTTCTCTAAAATCATCATCAACCTATCCACGCCCCAAGCAATACCGCCGTGTGGTGGTGCGCCATAATGGAAGGCTTTATACATGGTGCCAACGCTTTTCAGCATTTCCTCTTTGTTGTAACCCATGTTTTTGTAGGTCGCTTCCAGAATTTCGGGTTTATGGGCACGAATGGAACCGCCACCAATTTCGTAACCATTTAATATTAAATCGTATTGTTGGGCGATGATGCTTCCAATTTCTTCTTCCTTGCCATTCATGTGTTTTTCAATATCATAAACTGCTGGCATTGAGAAGGGGTTGTGTGTAAATGTCCATCTTCCTTCATCCGTTTTTTCAAACATGGGGAAATCAATCACCCAAGCCGGACGTAATTCCTTCGGATTGATTAAATGCAACATGCTTCCCAATTCCTGACGCACGGCATCCAAAGCTTTATTAGCAGTGGCATAATCAGCCGCCGAGAAAAACACAATATCGCCCACTTTAGCATTGGTTGCCTTGATGATACCTGCTGCAATGTCTTCGCCTAAAAATTTAATAATAGGCGATTGTAAATCGGTTTCATTAACAATGATATAAGCCAAACCGCCCAAACCATGTTGTTGCGCTGTGGCCGTTAATTTTTCAATTTGTCCTTTAGATAAACGCTTGTTGCCTTGTTCTTTGGCAGAGACTTTAATGCATTTTACAATCCCGCCTTCGTCAATAGGTTTGCTAAACACTTGAAACGTCGTGTCTTTTACAATGTTTGTAATGTCTTGAAGTTTTAAACCAAAGCGTAAATCGGGTCGGTCGCAACCATAATAATACATGGCATCTTGGTAGGTTATCACTTCAAACGGACGTAATATCCATTTGTTGCCATATATTTTGGTTACCACTTCATTAAACATTTTGGTGTTTAAATCGATGATTTGTTTCATGCTGGCATAGGCCAATTCCATATCCAATTGGGTGAATTCCGGCTGACGGTCACCACGAGAATCTTCATCTCTAAAACAACGGGCAATCTGGAAATACTTTTCGTAACCGCTTACCATCAACATTTGTTTAAACTGTTGTGGTGCTTGTGGTAAGGTGTAAAATGTCCCGGATTGTTTACGGGTTGGCACAATAAATTCGCGAGCACCTTCATCGGTTCCTGCGCTTAAAATAGGGGTTTCAATTTCCAAGAAATTCTCTTCATCTAAAATGTCGCGGAGTAATTTGATGACCTTGTGGCGGTTGACAATCACACGACGCACATCATCATTTCTATGGTCTAAAAACTTATATTGAAAACGAATGGTTTCGTTGGTTTTTGTCGCACGTTTTATTTCAAAAGGAAGTGTTCTGGATAAGTTTAAAATATCAAGTTCGTAAGCTTCCAATTCTATTTTTCCAGTCCTTAAAGCCGCATTATAATCATCTTCCTTACGCTGAACAATCGTACCCGTAACGGTAATCACCGATTCTGGTTTTAACTTCACCAATTCATCTAAATTAGGAAACGATTCCCTGCTCAAACGCACTTGGAAAATCTCTGTACTGGAATCACGTAAATCAATAAATATCAATTCCCCGTGATCTCGAACACTCGATACCCAACCCGCAAAGGTTACTTTTTCAGAAATGTTACTTTCGGAAATAGCGGTGATTACATGTGTTCTGTATTCCTCTTTTATGATGATGGGGATTTTAGGAACCGATTCTTCTTGTATTTCCCTTTCTTCCGAAATTGGCACAGACAAATCGGGATTTGCTTCAGAAAATGGAACGGACAAATCGTGACTTGTCCCTTCGCTTAATTTATTTAAAATAATTTGACGAATTACTTTTCCATTCGCTCCTTTTCCAATAACACCCAAAACCTTTCCAACTAAAATCCCTTCTTTTCCTTGGTTTCCAGCTTTAATATCGTTGGCAACGGCTTCATTCTCAGAAATGATTTTCGCAATGGCATCCTGAATTTTTTCTTCGGAAATCGTATTTTCCTCAAAATAGGTTTTATAGTTAAATTGAGCATTATCCAACAACGATTTAATGGCATTTTGAACCAATACCACCGTTACTTTTTCGTCTTTGAATAATTTGAATATCTCTATAAAATCCTGAATGTTTTCGATTTTGGAATAGTCTTCAGGTTTTATGTTGTTTGATAAGGTTTTAGCAACAAATGAAGCATCATTCAATTCGTTATTAATGGCCACGAAGGTTTCAGAACGTAACGAATCTGCCGTGAAAAACTTAGCATCTTGTGGCAATACGCCGCCATGTATTAAAATAGATTCTACGGCAAAGGGAAGCATTTTGGTATCTACATGAATCGATTCCACGGCACTTTTAATGTTTACTAAAGGCAAATCGGGTTCTGAAATAAAGCGGTAATCCGCTTCAAATTCCTTTTTACGCATGGTTTTGGTTTGCTTTAAATCGGCGTCCCATAAAACCGTGGTTTGGTCGGGTCTGAATTCTTTATTTTCAATATAATAGTTGAATTGTTTTTCAACTTCTTCTTTTAAGGCATCGACCATAAACTTAAACGAGTTCAAGTTTTTGATTTCGGTACGAGGATTTAAAGTATAACTATGTTTTTTGCGAAGCGATACGGAAACATCCGATTTAAATTCTCCTTTTTCAAGATTTGCTTCAGAAATTTTTAAATTTTGGACAATACGTTGAATGTACTGCGCATAAATGGAAGCATCTTCAATATGGCGAATACAAGGTTCGGTAACAATTTCAATCAGTGGTACGCCGGCTTTGTTGAAATCGACCAGCGAAATGGTTTTTTCATGCATCAATTTAGCTGCATCTTCCTCAATATGAACTTGCGTTAAATTAACCGTAAATTGGCTACCATCATTCCTAAAACACGATACTTGTCCGTCTGGAATAATAGGGTTATGAAACTGTGTAATTTGAATATTCTTCGGGTTATCCGGATATTCATAATGTTTTCTATCCCAAGAAATAATGTCATTTTCAAACGAAGAATTTACTGCTTTTCCAAAATAAATGGCCTTGGTAATGGCTTCTTTATTAATGGCAGGTAAAACACCCATTTGTCCGGTACAAACAGAACATATATTTTGGTTTGGCGTGTCTGTTTCTTGGTTAGGGCAAGAGCAGAACAACTTGGTTTTTGTGTTTAATCTAACATGTGTTTCTAATCCGATAACTAACTCTAAATCGTGGGCTTTTAAAGCCGCGTCTAATTGTTCCAAATCCATTATATTGTATCTTTTAAGAAGTTAGCAAACTTCAAAACAAGTTCGTCATTATTTTTTGCTGCCGTTATTTGTAAGCCCGTTTCTGTGCCTTGCGGAATGGTAAGTGTTGGTAATTGCCCAAGGCTAAAACCAACGGTATAGGCATCACTTAAATACATGGCTAATGGATCTTTTAAGCTTTCTCCAATTTTTGGTGGTGTGGCTGGCGTTACAGGAGATAAGATAATATCAACTTCTTCAAAATCTTTTTTGAAATTTTCTGAAATAGAATCGCGTAATGCTAATCCTTTTAAATAGATTTCATCTGAAAATCCTTGTGATAAAACTTGATTTCCACCAACAATTCTTCGTTTAGTTTCTTCTGAAAAATTTTCAGAACGGGTGATGGCGTAAGATTCTTTAAGATTTTTATCCTCAATACGATTGCCATAATTGCTGCCATCTAAACGTGATAGGTTAGAGGCAGTTTCAGCCATGGCTAATGTATAATAAGTAGACACAAGGATGTCAGATTTAAAGAAATCGAGTTCTTTAACTTTGATGCCTTTGGCTTTAATCTTTTCAATAGACGCTAAAAAATCAGCTTTTATGTCTGGGTCAATCGCTTCACTTTCAATGAAATTTTTAAAGTAACCAATGGTTTTGATGTCTCTTGAATTTGAAATACTGCTTTCGCTAATTTCCGCGGAAGCGTAAGTGGTTTGATCTTTAACATCTTTTCCACTCATCACATTCAATACCAAACGAATATCTTCAACAGATTTTGCAATAGGCCCAACACAGTCTGTGGATGATGCATAAGCCATTAATCCATAGCGAGAAATACGTCCGTATGTTGGTTTTAAACCATATACATGGTTGTAGCCAGCTGGTTGACGCACCGAACCTCCCGTATCGCCACCAATAGAGAACACGGTGTAATCTTTGGCAACATTTACAGCAGAACCACCACTAGAGCCACCACCAACTAAATCGGGATTAATAGCATTTTTAACAGCACCAAAAATGGTGTTTTCGCTAGAAGAACCATGTCCAAAACTATCGCAATTTTCTTTAACGATAGGAATAGCACCTACATCCAATAATTTTTGAATGGCCGTTGCCGTGTAAGCCGATTTGTAATATTTTAGCAAATTTGAACTCGCCGTAGTGTAAGTGCCTTGAAGCATATATACATCTTTAATACCAAACGGAATGCCTTCTAAAATACCAATGGTTTCACCATTAGCTATTTTTGTATCTACCTTTGCTGCTAATTGTAAAGCTATAGTATCGAGTAGCGAATTGACCGTATTGTTAGTATTGGCTTTCAATAGATCTAATCGTTCTTGAACTAGTTTAACACAAGAAATGTCTTTATTCATCAATTGCTGATGAATTTGTTTTATTTGAGAATCCATAATTATTCTTCTATAATTTTAGAGACTACCAAATATCCATTTTTTTCTTTAGGGAAGTTTTTAATGATGATTTGTTTTTCCAATGCAGAACTTTCAAATACTACATCATCTCTTAAATCATCTAAAGACACGCCGTTATTATGATTATTATTAAAAGAGGTATTATTTGTTGATTGTGCATTTTTAATCACATCAAATAATTTATTCACAGCCTCACTGGGTTGCGCTCCTTTAATACTCGACAATACGTCGACTGTCATAATTTTACTCATTTCTTACATTTTTAAATTAAAAAAAAGCCCTCCGAATTCGGAAGGCTTTATATATTTTTAAACAATAACCTTCCGACCCTAAAAATTAGGATTATTGAAATTATTATTGTTATTAGTTGACATAAAATCTTATTTGCATTCCAAATATATACAGAAATAACATATGGAGCACTATTTTTTCTAATATCCTAATGCATATTGTTGAATTAGTAAAAAACTTGAATTTTTTTTATTGATTATTTAAATAAAAATGATTGAAATTCGTTTGGATTTGATTGTTTTTGAGTATTATATCAAATCAATCCTTTTTCAATGGCAACTCTCACCAATCCCGCAACATTTTTAACACCCAATTTTTGGATCAAGTTGCTGCGATGCGCTTCAACTGTTTTTGAAGTAATAAAAAGTTGTTCTGCAATTTCTTCTGTAGTGTTTTCTTTTACAATTAATATGAGCACTTCTTTTTCGCGCCTTGTTAATGTGGGTATAAAGAATGAGCTGTTCGTTGGCTTGCCTAAAGAATCATTTAAAAGCACGCGCTGTAATTTTTCAGGAAGAAACAATTGATTGATTGATACGGCTTTTATGGCCTCAATTAATTCGTTTTTATTGGTGTTTTTTAATAGATACCCATTAGCACCGTTTTTTATAATTTGTTTTATAAATGAAATGTCTTCGTAATTTGATAAGGCAATAATTTTAAGATCTTTGTAGGTTTCCTTAAGTTGTTTGCATAAAAGTATGCCGTTGCCATCTGGAAGATTAATATCCAGTAATAGTACTTGTGGTGTTATTTCTAGTAAACCTTTTATGGTATCGTTAACAGTATGATAGGCATTAATAATTTTAATACCATCAACGTGGTTTAGCATGGTTTTTAAACCTTCAACTACCATCACATGGTCATCTGTTATTGCTACTGTTATCATGATTTAGGAATGTTTTTTAAATCAATGTTAATGGTAAAAGTAGTTCCGTTTGGGTTGTGTTCTTCATCAAGCGTGGCGTTTAAAAATGCAATGCGAGATGCAATGTTTCTTAATCCAATACCAGATTTTTTTTGAGAATTATGAAATCCTTTTCCATTATCTTCAACAGTAATGAATAAATTGTCTTGATGTGAATTAATTTGAACCAAAGCTTCGGAAGCTTCAGCGTGTTTAATGATATTGTTTACTAATTCTTGGATAATTCTGTAAATAACAGTTTCAATATTTTTTGATAATTTTATGTCATTGCCAAAGTGTTGAAAATTAATTTTTATAGCATGAAATTGCTCTAGTTTTGAACAGTAATTTTTAACCGAATTTAGTAAACCAAAATCGTTAATAGCCGTAGGCGATAGGTTGTGTGATATGTTCCGAACTTGGTCGCAGGAGTAATCAATCATATCAATTGCTTTATTGAAAAGTGTTTTGTTTTCTGTAGAAAGCGAATTAAAATCAATACTTGAAAGCTGGAATTTTATAGATGATAAATCGCCATTAATGCCATCATGCAAATCTTGTGCTAAACGTATGCGTTCTTTTTCTTCACCTTCAATGAGTGCTTGTAGTTTAGCGATGTCACGTTCTTGCTCTAGTTTTGAAATTTCTATGTTTTTTAATTTTTGACGTTGAAAATAAAACAACCACAAGCCAAAAAGGATTAAAAGCAATATAATTCCGCTTACGGCAGCTAGAATAAAGTTGTTCTTGTTTTTTACAAGTTCTAATTGGTTGTGTTCTAAAACGGATTTGTTTTCGGCAAGTTCTTTGTCCTTTTTTTCGGATTGGTATTGTTTCTCCAGTAAGTTTATTTGTTTTAAGTGGTTTTCATTTAGTAGCGAATCGTTTAATTGAACATTTTGTTTCAAATGAAAATAAGCTTTATTTGTGTTGTTAAGCATTTTAAAAACCTTTGCTAATTGCAAATGGGCTTTGGTTTGTATTTCAATTTTATCTGTTGCTTTGGCAGTTTTTAATGCTTCTTGTAAGTAGGTAATTGCGGTTTTGTAATCTTTGTTGAAAGCATAGGAAGTGCCAAGTTCTAAAATCAAATCATTTTTGTAATAGCTGTCGTTTATGTCATTAATAAAAGGCAAAGCTTTTTGATAGTGATAGATGGCTTTATTGTAATCTTTTGTTTCAAAATAATAGGTTCCAAAGTTGCGTTGGGCAAAATAATTTAAGCGCGTATTGTTAAGTGTTTTTGTAATGCTGTCAGCTTTTGTAAAATATTGGTAAGCTATTTTAAATCGTTTAAATTTCATATTGGCCAATCCTAAATCGCCAAAAGCATATGTAAGCCTTTCTTTATCATTTTTTGGAATAATGTTTAGGGCTCTGTTTAAATATTCCAATTCTTTTTCCTTGTTTTTAATGGAGTTATAAAATGCTGCCAAATTTTCATAAGACATCCCTAATCGAGAGCTATCTTTGATTGTTTCAAAAATTTTGATGCCTTTAATATAGTTGTCAATGACCTTGTTAAATTCGCCTTTGTATTGGTAGGCATTACCTAAGTTTATGTATAATCCGCCCGTTCCTTTTAGGTAATTTGCTTCTAAGCTATAGGGTAATGCTAGTTGGTAATAATAAATAGCAGAATCGTAATTAGCTAAATCGCTATGCACTATACCACTGTATTGTAGTGCTTTTGTAACACCAATTTTATAATTGCTTTCTTTGCTTTTTAAATAAGCTTTTTTATAAAGACTTAAAGCTTCGTTTGGATTGATAGATTCCTGTTCATAGGCTTTGTCTAAAATCGTGTTTATTAGAGTGCTGTCATTTTGACCGAAGCTCGATTGAAAAAACAACACTAAACCTATGAAAAGGAATTGTTTCATACTAAAGTATAAATAGTAATTTAAATGTAATTAATTTATTTACTTTTTAATTATTTTTTTTGAAATGCTGCCATTAGTTGTTTCAATTTGAAGTAAATAAAAACCAGTTGGTATGTTTGAGAGATTTAATTCTTTTATATTATTTGAGGTTTCCAGAACAATTCTCCCATTTATATCTACCAATTTGATTTGCTGAATAGTATTATTTTGAATTGAAAAATGCAAAACATCTTCAACAGGGTTTGGATACATTTTAAAATCCTTAAATACTACATCGTCATTGGTCAGTGTGCTTGTAAATTCTGGTCGTCCATATAAACTCCAGTTACCGTTACTGCTCTGTACCCGAATATGCAATATATGGTCTCCTGCCGATAAATCATTAGGAATAGAAATATTTAAAGTTTCATCAATAAAGGCGCCTTGAGTGATACTAATGGCGGCAGCATTGCCAACACCAGGGTCGGTATCAATAAAAAACTCAGCTGCAACAATAGTATTATTTGTTATTTGGGGTGACTTGTAAAACACTTGTCTTCCGTATAAACTCCATTGATTGAAATTGTTTTTAACCCGAATATGCAAGATATGAATGCCAGTATTAATAGAGTTTAATGGAATTGCAAACGTAGTATTTAAAGTTGTTCCGTTTGTAATAGTTAAAGGTTGTGCATTTCCAACTCCAGGATCGGTATCAAAAAAATACTCAGCTTCAATTATGGAGTTATTTAATGTCGATGAAAAATTAGCAATATAGAATGTTTGACGTGCATACAAACTCCATTTATTTACATCATTTTTTGTTCGCATATGTAATATGTGAATACCAGACGATAAACTGTTAATAGGCAATAACAGTGTTTCGTTTATATTGGCTGCATCTGTAATATCAACATTTATGGCATTTCCAACACCAGGGTCGGTGTCAAAAAAGTATTCTATTTCTGTTACCGTATTCTGTCCGAGAGCCATAAAACAATAAAAACAAAATACCCAGATAATTAATTTAGATTTCATAGTATTTGTGTTTTAATTTTCAACATTGGCACTGGCCTTAAAAACCACTTCAAGGTTTCCGCCAGCCTCAACTATCGCATTGTTAATGTTTATGCTAGTTGGGTAAGGTAAATCAAACGGATAGCCTTTCATTTGAAATAAAAAGCCTTGACCGTAAAAGCCTAAATCATCGCCATCACTGCCAGCGTTAATAGCTGGTGAGCCTACATCTAACTTATAATTGTTGTTTTGGGTAAATGCCATATTTGCCGTATTGCCAATGTTTACAAATAAAGGGTTGGTATTGTCTAAATTATTTGTGCCATTGAGTGTATTTAAAGTTTGTCCGCCATAAGCAAATGTTAAGCAGTTTTGGAAATTTACTGTACTATTTAATAGTTTAATTTCGGTTGCAGTGGTCTGGCTTGAATTCAATAAAAACATGTTATTATTTACTATAGGGTTAAGGCAGTTTTCAAACATTCCTAAGTCGTTTGAAGTATTGTTAAATACAACTATATTGTTAGAAAACGTTTCTGAAGATACCAATCCTTCAATGGTTGCATCAATTTGGCTATTTGCATTTCTAATAAAAATGTTATGCGAAATAATATTGTTAGCATGTGAAACATTTGTAAAAAATCGAATGAAATTAGGTTGTGAAGAACTAAAAACATTTCCTTGAATAATAAAATTGAATGGTCTGCTAAGTGCTATAAAACCCATTCTGTTGTTTTGAATGAGCACATTTGAAATGGGACCAAAATTATTATCATTAATACCATTAACTATTTCCAGCCCCATAATACTAGAGCTTGAAGCCGACTTACTTATATTATCTGTAGACAACATAATAGCATTAATTTTAGCGTTTTCACCATTAGCTAGTTCGGGGCTGTGGCCAATACCTCTCAAATGAATTTCTTTATTTATAGTAATATTATTATACAAAATAGCTGACGGATGCACATAAATAAAATCGCCTTCAGCGGCAGCATCAATAGCTGCTTGAACCGATGTAAATTGGGCTGTCGTTCCTGGGCGGTTATCCACCGTCCATGTGGTTTGTGCAAAAAGGCTCGCACCAAATACTAAAAAAGTAACATTTAAAATAGTTGTTTTCATGATTAATAGCGTTTTAAAGTTATCCTGCTAAATTAGTTTGAGAATACAACTTATTTTTAAGGGTAAAACATAGAAATTAAAATCTAGGGAAAACCCTAATATTTGGTTTTTAATTCTATTTAGTGGGAAGAATTTCATGGTTTTTTAAATTTTAAAAAACCATGAAATTTGAGTTTTAAGCTGCTTTTTGTTTTTTGGGATTTTTAAAATGAAAAAAAGAGGCAAAAATTTAATTTAAGCCACTTTTTAAGCGATTTAAGCCACTTTTAAGTAATTAACAAATGTTGATAATTATCTAAATGAGTCGATAAAATGCTTTTTAAAGGGTTGATTATTTCGTATATTTGTTTGTATTCAGAAGGATGCAAAAAGCATCTTTTTTTATGAAGTAAAAAATTAAAATAAACAATATTTAATCATGATATGAGCGAACCAAAAGAAGAGTTTAATAAACACAATTATTCAGCAGATAGTATTCAAGCTTTGGAAGGGATGGAGCATGTACGTATGCGTCCTTCTATGTATATAGGTGATGTTGGTTCAAGAGGGTTACACCATTTAGTATATGAAGTAGTAGATAACTCGATTGATGAAGCGCTTGCCGGACATTGTAACAATATTACAGTTATAATTAATGAAGATAACTCCATAACTACAGAAGATGACGGACGTGGTATTCCTGTAGATTTACATAAAAAAGAAGGCGTTTCTGCACTTGAGGTTGTTATGACCAAAATTGGAGCAGGAGGTAAGTTTGATAAAGACTCTTATAAAGTATCAGGAGGATTGCATGGGGTTGGGGTGAGTTGTGTAAATGCTTTGTCTCAACATTTAAGAGCCACTGTATATAGAGATGGAAAAATTTACGAACAAGAGTACGAACGTGGTAAAGCCTTATACCCAGTAAAACAAATAGGAACTTCTGATAAACGGGGTACTACGGTTACCTTTACACCAGATTCTACCATATTTACCCAAACCGTTGAATATAGTTATGATACGCTTGCAAGCAGAATGCGAGAGTTGTCTTTTTTGAATAAAGGAATTATTATTCACTTAATAGATAAACGATCTAAAAAAGAGAATGGTGAGTATGAAGGCGAAACGTTTCATTCTACTGAAGGTTTGCCGGAATTCATTAAGTTTTTAGATGGAAACAGAGAACCGTTAATGAGAAAAGTAATTTCTTTTGAAGGTGAAAAAAATGGGGTTCCTGTTGAGGTAGCCATGATTTATAATACATCTTATGCTGAAAATTTACATTCCTATGTAAACAATATAAATACCCACGAGGGCGGCACACATTTAGCAGGGTTTCGACGAGGATTAACTATGACCTTAAAGAAATATGCAGATAGCTCTGGGTTAACCGATAAATTAAAGTTTGATATAGCTGGAGATGATTTCCGTGAAGGTTTAACTGCTATTATTTCTGTAAAAGTCCAAGAACCACAGTTTGAAGGCCAAACAAAAACAAAGCTTGGTAACCGAGAAGTTTCGGCATCGGTAAGTCAAGCCGTGTCAGAAATGCTTACAGACTATCTTGAAGAACATCCAGACGATGCCAGAATAATTGTTCAAAAAGTTATTTTGGCTGCTCAAGCCCGACATGCAGCTCAAAAAGCGCGCGAAATGGTACAACGTAAAACCGTCATGAGTATTGGTGGTTTACCTGGTAAATTAAGCGATTGTTCAGAAGAAGATCCAACTAAATGTGAAGTTTTTCTTGTTGAGGGAGATTCTGCAGGAGGTACAGCAAAGCAAGGTAGAGACAGAGCATTTCAAGCCATTCTTCCATTAAGAGGTAAAATTCTTAACGTTGAAAAAGCCATGGTGCATAAGGTGTTTGAGAATGAAGAGATAAAAAATATTTTTACAGCGCTAGGGGTTACCATAGGAACCGAAGAAGACAGTAAAGCTTTAAACCTTTCAAAATTGCGTTACCATAAAGTGGTGATTATGTGTGATGCTGATATAGATGGTAGTCACATTGCAACCCTTATTTTAACGTTTTTCTTCAGATATATGAAGGAACTTATAGAAAACGGACATATTTATATTGCAACACCACCGTTATATTTGGTAAAAAAAGGAGCTAAAAAGCAATATGCTTGGTCTGATAAGGAGCGTGATGAAGTTGTTGTTAGTCTGGGAGGCAGCGCTAGCATTCAGAGATATAAAGGTCTTGGAGAAATGAATGCTGAACAACTTTGGGATACCACCATGAATCCTGAATTTAGAATTTTAAGACAAGTTCAAATAGATAACGGTTCTGAAGCTGATAGAATTTTCTCCATGTTAATGGGTGATGATGTACCACCACGTAGAGAGTTTATTGAGAAAAATGCCGTGTACGCCAATATTGATGCATAATTATAAACGCATTTAATTTTTAATTTAAAAGCCTTGATTTAATTTTAATTCAAGGCTTTTTTATGTTAATAATTTAAAAATATCAGTTTAAATGTGTTTTTTTATCGATAAAGTGTGATATTTTAAAATGTTTTCATACATTTGCTTAACCAAATTTATTAAGAATGAAAAAAATAGCCCTAATCATGTTGTTTTGTTTAGCAACAGTCTTAACAAAAGCCCAAAATGATTTCGATGTTTTTTTGGCAGCAGGAATAGAAGATGCACAACGATTTGCAGATGATTATCTTGCTCCGGGAACTAATGGCCTAATGTATAGTATGAATGCCGGTTGGTTTAATACAGCCGATGCAAAACCATTAGGAGGTTTCGAAATTACGGTATTAGTCAATGCAGCCACTATTGGTAGTGACGACAAATCGTTTTTAATGAATACAGATTTATATAATAATGTAGATTTTGTGCAAGGTGGAAATTCACAAATGGTTGCAAATGCTTTAGGAGAAAATAACCCAGATATAGACGTGGTTTTAACCTTTGATGACCCTATTTTTGGTCAGCAAACAGAGCAAGTTACACTTCCCAACGGAATAGGGAATACAAACATTAGTGTTTTGCCTACAGCTTTTATTCAAGGAGCTTTGGGTCTTAGTAAAGGTTTAGAGGTAAAAGCACGATTTGTTCCTAAAATAGACACCGATGATGTTTCTTTAAACATGTATGGTGCTGGATTGCAAGCAGAGTTTACTAAATGGTTACCAGCAGATAAACTATTGCCAGTTGCAATTTCTGGTTTAATTGCCTATACACATTTAGATGGTTCTTATGATTTAACAGATTCATCTGGTGTAAGTGGAGAAAATCAACGTTTAGAAACTTCCATTGATACATGGCTATTTCAATTAATTGCATCCACAAAATTACCAGTCATTAATTTTTATGGTGGTTTAGGATTTATTAGTGGGAAATCAGATTCAGATTTATTAGGAACCTTCAGAGTTTCAAACGGATTAATTACATCAGATAATATTGTAGATCCCTTTTCAGTGTCTAGTGAAATCTCTAGCGTAAGAGGAACCATTGGAACCAAGTTAAAGTTAGGTTTTTTTAGACTTAATGCAGAATACCATCTTGCTGAATTTAACGCTTTTTCAGTTGGAATCAATTTTGGTTTTAGATAGAAAAAATATAAAAGCACATGCTTTTAAAATATATGTTAGTGTTTAGTTTTAGTTAGTTTTATTTATTTGAATTAGTCAGGAAAAGTGTAAGTTAAAAACTTGCACTTTTTTTATTAAGACCATTATTATTTGTAATTTTACAACTTTAAAAATAATATACATTAAACAATAATAGATTATGAAAGTAACAATAGTTGGAGCAGGAGCCGTTGGCGCAAGTTGTGCCGAATACATTGCCATAAAAAATTTCGCTTCAGAAGTGGTTTTATTAGACATTAAAGAAGGATATGCTGAAGGCAAAGCCATGGACTTAATGCAAACAGCCTCATTGAATGGATTTGACACAAAAATTACAGGAATTACAAACGATTACTCTAAAACAGAAAATAGCGATGTTTGTGTTATTACTTCTGGAATACCTCGTAAACCAGGCATGACACGAGAAGAATTAATTGGTATAAATGCAGGAATTGTCAAAACAGTCTCTTCTAACTTAATTAAGTACTCACCAAATACCATCATGATTGTGGTTAGTAACCCAATGGATACCATGACATATTTAGTGCATAAATCTACAAGTTTACCAAAACACAAAATTATAGGAATGGGAGGCGCTTTAGATTCTGCCCGTTTCAAATATAGATTGGCTGAAGCTTTAGGAGCTCCAATTAGTGATGTAGACGGAATGGTCCTTGGTGGACATAGCGATACAGGAATGATTCCATTAACAAGATTTGCAACCAGAAATGGTGTGCCAGTATCTCAATTTTTATCTGAAGATAGATTAAATACCGTAAAAGAAGACACTAAAGTAGGAGGCGCTACCTTAACCAAACTTCTTGGAACTTCCGCATGGTATGCACCAGGTGCTGCTGTTTCTTCTATGGTTCAGGCCATTGCTTGTGATCAAAAGAAAATGTTTCCTTGTTCGGTAATGCTTGAGGGAGAATATGGATTAAAGGATATTTGTCTTGGTGTGCCAGTTATTTTAGGTAAAAATGGTATTGAAAGCATTGTAGCTATTGACCTTAATCAAGCTGAAAAAGACAATATGATTACCAGTGCCGAAGCGGTAAAAAATGTCAATGATTTATTGGAATTATAATTTTAATAATTTTAAATAGATATTCATGTAAAGACTGTAGAAATACAGTCTTTATTTTTTATATTTGGCGCATGAAAATGACAAGGTATTTTGGGGCTTTATTAATTCTATTCACATTATTGGGTGTTTATCAGAATAAAAATTCTGAACCTAATCAGGAAATAATTTTAAAATTTTCTGATACCAACATTTCTTCTGATGAAGCACAAAAGGCAACAGATCTTGTCAAAAAGCAGTTGCTTGAAATAGGTATTTCTGCAATTCGAGTTCAACATTTGGAAGAAGGCCAACTTAAAATTTCCTATTACACCAAAAGAGATATTGAAAGTATAAAAGAAATCCTTTCAGAGGAAAGCCATATTGAAATAGGTTATTCATTCGATAATATCAACAAAAGCAATTCCAGTTTTCCCAAAAACAACAAACAAAAAGACTACCAACTAGATGTTTATGAAATCCATAAAAACAAAGACTTAGAATCTGGCTTAAATGGAAAATTTGTTTTTAATCTAAAATTTGATTACGATAGGTTTTTTAATCCAAAAGTTTATTTTTTACATCATAAAACAGACTCAAAGGATGTCAACAGAATAGTAAGCGAAGCAATAAAAGTTGTTAATAATATGGCGGACGCCATAGATACTTCAGCAGGAAACATCCCAGAAGTTAGAGCAGGACCTTTTGTTCATATTTCATAATTTAATGGCTTAAAGCAAACCCATTTCTTTTAATTTGAAAGGTTAGTACCTTTAATCAATTCGTAAAAATAATCAACACTTTAATAATTTAATAGTCAAATAGTAAAACGATTTCAATTCGTTCTATTAATATTTGACATAAAAAAAACATAGAAATGCAGAATAAAGGATTAGTAAAACTATTCGCCATTTTGTTTGGATTGGTAAGTATTTATCAATTGTCTTTTACATTTAAAGCAAAACAAATTGAAACCCAAGCAGAAGAAATGGCTATCAGTAAAATTCCCGATACCGAGGAAGATTACAGAGCCAAAAGAAGCGGTGAAGAAGCAAGTTATTTAGAATCGATTGCTACAGATACTGTTTTTAATATTGGCATAGCCAAGTTCACTTACAACGAAGTGAAAGAAAAAGCCATGAATTTGGGCTTAGACCTTAAAGGTGGTATTAACGTAATTTTACAAGTGTCTGTAAAAGACATTTTAAAAGGATTGGCAAATAATAGTACCAACCCCATTTTTAATAAGGCATTAGATGATGCTTCAGAAATTCAAAAAAATAGTCAAAACACGTATTTAGAGGATTTCTTTATTGCCTTTGATAAAATTAAAGGCGATACAAAATTAGCATCTCCAGATATTTTTTATACCAAAGCACTAGATGGTGAGATTGTTGGAAGCATGTCTGACGATGAAGTAAAACAAGTGATTGAAACAAAAATTGACGAATCCATAGTTTCTGCCTTTGAAGTATTGCGTAAACGTATTGACGAATTTGGTGTTACATCGCCCAACATTCAACGTTTAGGAACTTCAGGTAGAATTCTTGTTGAATTACCTGGCGTTAAAGATGTAGAACGCGCTACAGGGTTATTACAAAGTACCGCTCAATTAGAGTTTTGGGATGCCTATAAAGGAGAACAATTCTTTCCTTTTTTATCTCAGGCAAATGAAGTTTTAAAAGAAGTTGTCAATGTTAAACCTGAAGCTCAAGAAGCAGAAGGAAATGATGATGAAAATGCCACAGATTCTAAAATTGACGAACTTTTAGGAAATGCAACTACCGATTCAACAACCGTTGCTGTCAATCCTTTATTTGATTTAATTAGAGGACAAGGTTATCCTGGAGGACCAGTTATTGCTAAGTTTGAAATTAAAGACAAAGAAAAAGTGGCCGAGTATTTAAATATGCCACAAGTAAGAGCCTTACTTCCTGTTGAACAACGTTACGTAAAATTTACGTTTGGTAAACCAGAAAAAGACAGTGAATTACTAGATTTATATGCTTTAAAAGGAAACAGAGATAATACACCAGAATTAAGCGGTGCTGTTGTAACTGATGCTAGAAATTCATTTGGACCTACAGGAAAACCAGAAGTGTCTATGCAAATGAATGCTAAAGGAGCTAAGATTTGGGAAGAAATGACCGGTAGAGCTTTTACGCAAGGAGGCCAAATAGCGATTGTTTTAGATAACATTGTGTATTCAGCTCCAGGTGTAACCACAGGACCTATTGCAGGTGGAAGTTCATCCATATCAGGAAGTTTTTCCTTAAATGAAGCAGTAGATTTAGCAAACGTGTTGCGTGCTGGTAAATTACCAGCGCGTGCAGACATCATTCAAAGCGAAGTGGTAGGACCATCGTTAGGTCAAGAAGCCATAGATAATGGTAAAGTATCTTTTATGATTGCTTTAGCCTTAGTTTTAGCATGGATGATAGTATATTATGGTAAAGCTGGTGGTTTTGCCGATATTGCCATGGTTTTGAATATCTTATTGATTTTTGGGATTCTTTCAGGATTAGGAGCAGTTTTAACACTGCCTGGCATTGCCGGTATTGTTTTAACCATTGGGATGTCTGTCGATGCTAACGTTATTATTTACGAACGTATTCGAGAAGAACTTGCCAAAGGAAAAGGACAAAAAGAAGCGGTTAAAGATGGGTTTAGTAATGCCTTATCATCTATTTTAGATGCCAATATTACAACAGGGTTAACCGCCTTAATATTATTCATTTTTGGAACAGGACCTATTAAAGGATTTGCTACTACCTTATTAATTGGTATTGGAACGTCTTTATTTACCGCAATTTTTATTACCAGATTATTCATTGATTGGTATATAAATAGAGGTGGAAAATTAGAGTTTTCAACTGCTTTAACCAAAAATCTGTTTAGAAACCTAAATATTGAATTCCTTAAAAAACGTAAAGTAGCGTACATAGTTTCGGCAGCATTTATTCTGATAAGTTTAGGGTCGTTATTAACCCAAGGGTTAGATCAAGGTGTTGACTTTGTTGGAGGACGAACCTATCAAGTAAGATTTGCACAAGATGTGAGCCCAACAGAGATTTCATCTACGTTATCAAATACCTTTGGAAGCGCAGATGCTAAAACTTTTGGAGATTCCAATCAGTTAAAAATCACCACCAAGTATAAAGTCAATGAAACAGGTGCTGAGGTTGATGAGCAAATGAGATTAGAGCTTTATAAAGCGTTACAACCTCATTTGGATGGTGTAAGTTATGACGAATTTATAAGCGATTCAGACACTAAAACAGTTGGTTTAATGAAATATTACAAAGTAACACCAACCATTGCCGATGATATTAAACAAGCATCATTCTGGGCCATTTTAGGATCGTTAATTGTGGTATTCTTATACATTTTGTTACGTTTCAAAAAATGGCAGTTTTCACTTGGAGCTGTGTTAGCTGTGTTCCATGATGTCTTAATTGTTTTAGGTGTTTTCTCATTAACTTACAAATTTTTACCATTCAGCATGGAAATAGACCAAGCATTTATTGCCGCTATTTTAACCGTAATTGGGTATTCATTGAATGATACGGTGATTGTTTTTGATAGAATTAGAGAATTCTTAAATGAGCATACAAGCTGGAATTTCAAAAAAGTTGTGGATGTCTCTTTAAGTAGCACCTTAGGAAGAACCTTAAATACATCTTCAACAACGTTAGTGGTGTTATTGGCTATCTTTATTTTTGGAGGAGATTCTATCAGAGGCTTTATGTTTGCCTTAATTGTAGGGATAGTAGTTGGTACCTACTCATCATTATTTATAGCATCACCAATCATGTACGATACTATAAAAAGATTGGATAATAAGAAAGAAAATAAATAAATTCCTTATATTAAAAATTCTATTTAAGCCTATTAGAAACTTTCTAATAGGTTTTTTTTTGGACAGAAATATTTTAAAGTCGATTCAATTTTGTATGTAATAAACAAGTTATTTGCATACATTTGCTCAAAATAGACATCGAGACATGGGTAATAAATTAACCTTTATTTTCTTAAGGTGAAAACTAAACTTTCTACACAAAAAAATTTTCTTTTTGTATCGCGCTGGGGCGAAACATTAGATATTGTCAACACCATTAAATCTGAAGGACATGCCGTCAAATTATATATTGAAGATAAACTTTCAAGAGAAATAGGCTTTGGTTTTGTTGATAAAGTTACCCATTGGGAAAAGCATGTAGAATGGGCCGACATTATTGTGTTTGATTACACCGGCTATGGTAAGATAGCAACCCAATTAAGACAAGCAGGAAAATTAGTTATTGGAGGAACAGAATACACAGACCAGTTAGAATTGGATAGAAATTTTGGTCAATCAGAACTTCAAAAGCATAAAATAAAAGTCATTCCTTCAAAAGAATTTACATCGTTTAAAGACGCTATTGTTTATATAGAACAGCATCCTAATTCGTATGTATTAAAACCATGTGGTGAAACCCAAGAACTAAAACAATTATTATTTGTAGGAAGTGATGATGAAGGCTTAGATGTTATTCGTGTATTAAAAGCTTACGAAAAATCTTGGGGAAATAATTTTGGTAATTTTCAGTTGCAACGTAAAGTAAAAGGCGTTGAAATTTCTGTGGCTGCTTTTTTTAACGGAAAAGAATTTTTGTACCCTATAAATATTACCTTTGAACATAAAAAGCTGTTTCCTAAAGAGTTAGGTGTTTCTACGGGCGAAATGGGAACCAGCATGTTTTGGACCAAAGACTCTCCCATTTTTGATGCAACCCTTTTAAAATTTCAAAATACGCTGGCTAAACATCATTTTATAGGTCATATAGATATTAATTGTATTGTTAATGGCAATGGTATTTATCCACTGGAATTTACATCCAGATTTGGCTATCCTCAAATATTTATTCAACGTGCAGGTATCAATGAGCCCATAGGAGAGATGTTTCTAAAAATTTCATCGGGACAAAATTTTAAAATTAATGTCAAAAAAGGGTTTCAAGTGGGGGCTTTTATAGTAGTTCCGCCTTTTCCATATGATGATAAAAAAACATTTAATCTGTTCTCTAAAGATGCTGTGGTGGTGTTTAAAAAGAATGGGAAAGAAGGTGTGCATCCCATGCATTTAAAAAAGGTGAATGAAGAATGGCTTATTACTGGAAATATGGGTATTGCTGTATTAGTTACTGGAGTAGGTCAAACCATGAAAGATGCTCAAAAAATGATGTATAACAGAATAAGCAATGTCATTATTAACAATGCTTATTATAGAACCGATATTGGTGATCGTTGGGCTGAAGATTCTGATAAGCTGTGGTCTTGGGGATTATTGTAATGTATAAATATTGTAAAATGACCTTTAAGCTTTGCGATGATTGCCAGACGTTTTTTAAAGTACTTCCTTTAGATTGGCAAGAAATTATTTTACCTTTTTGGGACCATTTAAAAGCAACTACAAAAGGCTATGTACTTGTTGACAATAATCAAATTATTGCAGGCGGCTTGGTGTTTACAGAATGCCCGCCAGATATGATGTATGCCAAAGATGAAGCTGATACATGGATGCATAATGGCTATTTATATGTTGGTTTTATTTACGTGATTGAAGAACGAAGACATCAAAATTTAGGATCTGTCTGGTTACAGAATCTTAAAAAAACGCATCCAAAACAAAACTATTGGCTTACTATTGAAGATTTAAAACTAGATGTTTTTTACACAAAAAACGGTTTTAAGCGAATAAAATCTTTACACAATCAAGGCGTTGAAGAAGTGCTTTATATTTTTAATGCTTAATGGTTTTAATAAAGTGAAATTGTATTGAACAATATCCATTGGTTAAGAAAAGAAAAAGGACATTATTTTTTTTAGCTACAAGGGTACCTAGTTGCTTTGCAAAAGTCTTTACTAGATCAATCTACGCTCTTATCCTCTAAGCCCATAGCAGGCTCTCGTTTTAAAGATACGATAATGCCAATAAGGAGGGCCACCGCAATAAAACTTAAGGAAACCCATTCTGGGAATTTATAATGGTGCACCAAGATGAGTTTAACGCCTACAAAACTTAAAATAGCAACTAAGCTGTATTTTAAATAACTAAAGCGTTCCAGCATGTTGGCAAGGAAAAAATACATAGACCTTAAGCCCAAGATGGCAAAAATGTTGGAGCTAAACACCAAAAAAGGGTCTGAGGTTATGGCCAAGATGGCAGGTACGCTGTCCAGCGCAAATAAAATGTCTGTAAACTCAATTACTACCAAGGCTATAAATAAAGGCGTGGCCGCCGTGATATGATGCATTTTAACAAAGAATTTTTGCCCATGCATGTGCGAGGTTATGGGCATAACCTTTCGTAAATTTCTGTAAACAAATGATTTTTTTGGGTTGAATGTTTCTTCTTTTGAAAACAACATTTTAAAGGCGGTAAACAGCAAGAAAGCTCCAAATATATAGGTGGTGAAGCTAAATTTATTGATCAGCGCTATGCCAAAAAATATCATGAGCGCCCGGAATACAATAGCTCCTAAAATGCCCCAAAACAATACCCTGTGCTGGTATTTTTGTGGAATGTGGAAAGAACTGAAAATAACCGCTATTACAAAAATGTTGTCAATGCTTAAAGACAATTCTATTAAATACCCTGTGATGTATTTTATGGTGGCATCCATAGGGGTTAAGGTATCTACATTATCGATTTTGCCGGTGCTGTAAAGCCAGTATATAACGCCAGAGAACAGAAAGGATAAGCTTACCCAAACGCCAGTCCAAACAGAAGCTTCCTTAACGCTTATAATGTGTGGGTTTTTGTTAAAAACTCCTAAGTCTAATGCTAAAAAAATAAGTATCCCTAAAAGGAATAAACCCCAAACCATCATAAAGAATAAATTAACCTTTCAAAATTAAACATTTGAATGCTGTAAAAAAAATGCCGGGTGTTAATAAGTCCTTAATTTTCATCGTTTTTTAGCTTTTATCATAGTGGGTTATTTTGGAAAAGAATCTTAGTCATTATTAAGGATTTTTATGGTTTAGATTGTTCGTTAAAACAATGCCTTTTAGTTTCTACTGTGGTTTAATGCTGGCATCAAGCCTGTTATTATTTGGGTTATTTATGGACAAGTATCAATAATTTTAACCATATTGCATAATAAAATGAGCGTTTTATGATGATTATAGTCATGGGTGTTAGTGGTTGTGGGAAGACCAGTGTAGGCATGCAATTGGCAAAAGAACTCAACCTGCCATTTTTTGACGCCGACGATTTTCATTCTAAAGAGCATGTTGAGAAAATGAAGAATAATCAAGCGCTTACGGATGAAGATCGTTGGCCTTGGCTCCAGGGTTTATCGAACAATATTAAGGCATGGGAGCAAAGCGGCGGTGCTGTTTTAGCGTGTTCTGCTTTAAAAGAATCGTATAGGCAACTTCTTTCTGCTTCTGAAATTCCTATTTTTTGGGTATTTTTATACGGTTCTTTTGATTTGATACAACACAGACTTGAACAAAGGACTCATCATTATATGTCGTCAACTCTTTTACAATCGCAAATGGATACCTTAGAGATTCCTAATTACGGTTTGCATTTGGATGTGGAAGCAAGCTTGGCCTCTTTGGTATTTGAAATCAACTCAAAATTAAAGATACATGGATAAATCGGATGTAGGGCTTATTGGTTTGGGCGTTATGGGCAAAAGCCTGAGTTTAAACATGGCGGAAAAGGGGTTTAAGGTCTCCGTTTACAACAGAACCGATGGTGGCGAAGCACAGGTGGTTTCTCATTTTATAAAAGAGAATCGCTCGTTTAAACATATTTTAGGCTTTACCCAATTACATGATTTTGTAGCCTCGATAGAAAGACCCAGAAAGCTATTGATCATGATTAAAGCGGGGACAGCGGTTGATACGGTTATTGAACTATTGATACCGCTTTTGGATGAAGGCGACGTTGTTATTGATGGTGGGAACTCCCATTATTTAGACACTTTAAAACGGTGCCACTATTTAGCAGACCATGGTATTTATTTTGTAGGTTGCGGTATATCCGGTGGCGAAGCAGGTGCCAGAACAGGCCCTTGTTTAATGCCCGGTGGGGCTTATGAAGGGTATCAAATAATTGCACCGTTGCTTGAGAAAATTTCGGCCAAAGACAGCCGAAACCAACCCTGTTGTGCCTATATTGGAAAAGATGGTTCTGGGCATTTCATTAAAATGGTTCATAATGGGATTGAATATGCCGAAATGCAATTGCTGGCCGAGGTGTATGCCGTGTTAAAAACCAGCATGCAGTCAGAAGAGATTGCCGAGGTGTTATCGGGATGGCTTGCCACCGATTTATCGAGTTATTTGTTAGATATTACCATAACCATCCTTAAAAAGCGTGATGGTGAGCATTATGTTTTGGATACTATTTTGGATCAAGCAGGACAAAAAGGAACCGGCTCTTGGTCCAGTAAAACCGCCTTGGATTTAGGAGCAGTTACCACCATGATGTCGTCTGCAGTCTTTGCTCGTTATGTATCGTCCTTTAAAGCGCAAAGAGAAACGTTTTCTAAGGCCATTGTTCCAGAAACGCCAACAGGGACTCTGGATGTAGAGCATCTTGAAAATGCGTATCGTTTTGCCAGAATCATCAATCATCATCAAGGGTTTGAACTCATGCGACTGGCTTCAGTAGAATACGATTGGCAGTTGGATTTGTCTGAAATTGCCCGAATATGGACCCAAGGTTGCATCATTCGTTCGCATTTTATGGAAGCCTCGGTTGAGATTCTCAAAGACAAGCCCTCGTTTTTAGCGAGTTCCCCTATTTTTGAAAAGCTTTTGCATTTAGAACGCCCTATTAAAACCTCTATTTTTTATGCTTTAAACCATCGAGTAGGTTTTGATGCCTTTTGGTCGGCTTACCATTATTGGATATCCATGACTACTAGAGAATTGCCAGCCAATTTAATTCAGGCACAACGTGATTTTTTTGGGGCCCATACCTATCAGTTAAAAGGAGATTCATCTTCTGAATATTATCATACAAACTGGAACGAAGCATGATTGATTACAGTCTTATTGTTGCGGTGATTGTTGGGATTATTGTTTTAATGGTCTTTATTTTAAAATTGAGAATTCAGGCTTTTATAGCCCTGTTGATAGCCAGTATGGTGGTCGGTATTTTATCGGGCATGGACCCTTCGGACATTATGGCAACCATGCAGCAAGGGATGGGCGATACCCTGGGATTTGTTGCGATGGTGGTAGGCTTGGGCGCTATGTTTGGTGCTATTTTAGAACATTCGGGTGGTGCAGAATCTTTGGCCCATTTTTTAATTAAAACCTTTGGTAAAAAAAATGCTTCCTGGGCCTTGGTAGTAGCTGGTTTTTTTATTGCCATTCCAGTGTTTTTTGATGTGGCCTTTATTATTTTGGTGCCTATTATTTACTCACTTCAACGCCAGACCAAAAAATCGTTGTTGCTTTATGGAATTCCGCTTTTAGCCGGATTGGCCATTACGCATGCGTTTATACCACCAACTCCAGGACCTGTTGCGGTGGCCGACATTTTAAAAGCAGATTTAGGCTGGGTTATTTTATTTGGTTTTCTTATTGGGATTCCAACGGCCATTATTAGTGGTCCTATCTTTGGGAGCTATATTTCCAAAAAAATATTTGTAGAAGCCCCGTTGCTATCCCAAGATTTAGAGACCGCAAAGGCGTTTCCTTCGGTGGGTCTTATTTTAGCTATTATTGGCATTCCTATAGTGTTAATTGTTTGTAATACGGTTTTAAACAGTGATTTATTTGTTGAAGACACCATCCCGTTTCAAGTGAAGTCCTGGCTTAAAATGATAGGGCATCCCTTTACAGCGCTTATCATTGCCAATTTAGTGGCGTGGTATGTTTTAGGCATCAAAGGAAAATTTTCAAAAGAAAGCTTATTGAAAATCACTACCAAATCTATGGAAGCAGCTGGGGTTATTATTTTATTGACTGGTGCAGGTGGTGTCTTCAAACAAGTATTGGTCAATACAGGAACTGGAGAAATGTTGGCCATTTATTTTGCAGACCAAGGCGCTAGTATTTTGCTTTTTGCATTTTTATCGGCCGTTACCGTTAGGGTTTTACAAGGCTCCTCCACCGTTGCCATGATTACGGCAGCAGGTATTACGGCACCGCTGTTAGCGCCTGGTATTTCTGAAATAGATAAAGCCTTATTGGTCATTGCCATTGCATCAGGAGCCTCCATATTATCGCATGTTAACGATAGCGGATTTTGGTTGGTAAGCAAATATTTAGGCCTTAATGAAACCCAAACGTTTAAAAGTTGGACGGTGATGACCAGCATTCTTTCTTTAACCGGTTTTATAACGGTTTATATTTTTTCAATAATTCTATAATTTTAAAAAATAATATTAGCTTTACAAGCTTTGAATTTAATTATAGATTTTTAAACATAAAACTAAACTACATTATATAAACTTTAATTATGAATACACATTTTGAATTTTGGGATTATTTTATTTTCACAGCGTATGCTGTTTTAATATTAGGGGTTGGCTTATGGGTGTCGAGAGACAAAAAGGGGCATCAAAAAAATGCCGAAGATTACTTTTTAGCTAGTAAATCTTTACCATGGTGGGCTATTGGTGCTTCCTTGATTGCTGCCAATATTTCTGCAGAGCAATTTATAGGCATGTCTGGTTCTGGGTTTGCCTTAGGGTTGGCCATAGCTTCTTACGAATGGATGGCAGCCATTACCTTAATTATTGTTGGAAAATACTTTTTACCCATATTTATTGAAAAAGGCTTGTACACCATTCCTGAGTTTGTTGAAAAACGATTTTCTACCAATTTAAAAACCATTTTAGCGGTGTTTTGGATTGGGTTGTATGTGTTTGTTAACTTAGCTTCGGTTCTATATTTGGGAAGCTTGGCTTTAGAAACCATTATGGGAATTCCCATGATATATGGGGTGATTGGCTTGGCTTTATTTGCTGCTGCGTATTCCTTATACGGTGGCCTATCCGCAGTGGCCTGGACCGATGTTATTCAGGTGATTTTTTTAGTGTTGGGCGGTTTGGTAACCACCTATATTGCCTTAAATACCGTATCGGATGGCCAAGGGGTTATTGCTGGATTAAAAACGGTTTATGAAGCTACGCCAGAACGATTTGCCATGATTTTTGATGAGTCCAATGCTTATTATGATATGTTGCCTGGAGTAGGCGTGTTGATAGGAGGTATGTGGGTCGCGAATTTATATTATTGGGGTTTTAACCAGTATATCATTCAAAGAACCTTAGCCGCTAAATCCTTAAAAGAAGCACAAAAAGGTATTTTATTAGCAGCCTTTTTAAAACTGATCATTCCATTAATAGTTGTGATTCCTGGGATTGCTGCCTATGTTATGATTAACGACCCTGAAATTATGGCTCGATTGGGAGATTCAGTGACAAATAATCTACCCTCTTTAGAGCAAGCAGACAAGGCTTACCCTTGGTTGTTGCAATTTTTACCAACGGGTATGAAAGGGATCGCTTTTGCAGCCTTGGCAGCAGCCATTGTGTCTTCACTGGCCTCTATGTTAAATTCAACATCCACCATCTTTACGATGGATATTTACAAACAATACATCAATCCGACAGCCAATGATAAAGCCACTGTAAACGTGGGTAGAATTTCAGCAGCGGTAGCTTTGGTTATTGCCTGTATCATGGCACCGTTGTTAGGAGGTATCGATCAAGCCTTTCAGTTTATACAAGAATACACCGGTATTGTAAGTCCGGGTATTTTAGCCGTGTTTATGTTAGGCTTGTTCTGGAAAAAAACTACCAACAAGGCTGCTATTGTTGGGGCTTTAGTATCTATTCCAATTGCTTTATATTTTAAAGTAGCACCCAACGGATGGTCCACATCACCGCTGTTTGTAGATGTTCCATTTATGGATCAAATGGGTTATACTGTTTTATTGACCATGGCTGTTATTGCTTTGGTAAGTTATACCCAACATAAAGGTGCTGATGATGAAAAAGGCATTCCCATTACCAAAGGCATGTTTAAAACAAGTCCGTTATTCAACATTGGTGCTTTTGCTGTCATGTTGATTGTAGCCGCCTTATACGCCACGTTTTGGAGTTAAACATAAAAGAATAAGATATAAAAAAAGGGTTGAAGGTTTCAACCCTTTTTTTATAAATCACGGTATTCATAAAAAAAATGGATTGTCCGTAATCTATCATAGATTACTGTCACCTCGAGCGCAGGCAAGAGGTTATCATACTTAATAAATTAAACATGGGGTTTCGACTGCGCTCAACCTGACATGAAACATTTTATTATGATAGATTACGGACAATCAAAAAAAATTATTTTTTTTCGAAAACCTAACAAAAGTCATGTTTTTTATTAGAAACATTGCTTTTATTTGTCATGTTATTTATTGGTTGGTTGATAACAAAAAAAAGGGAGTAATTCTTGAATG